>ENA-OROD01001019-OROD01001019.1-human-gut-metagenome-genome-assembly--contig:-NODE-1019-length-24184-cov-5.265904_pt1 | contig 24184 bp, 21 predicted proteins | sample MGYA00242123_ERZ509038 | MGnify/ENA primary metagenome ERZ509038 (study PRJEB26280, sample SAMEA2338719) | human gut metagenome | biome: human gut; feature: human-associated habitat; material: faeces... | reverse complement strand
TTCAAAGAGCAAGCGCGAGTATGCGAAATGCACCAAACTCGATTATATAGTAGACAGGCTGGAGCTGGCTGATCAGTATTCTTTCAGGGTGTACAATGTTCTGCACGATATAGAGCGTTACAGCTATTACTGGTTCGACAGGGAAAGGCAGATCATACTGTGCACGGTCGATGATATGACTGTTGAGATGGAAAATGATTCTGTTACAGGCGCGCTGTCGCGTGACGGATTCGTGCATCGTGCAGGTGACATACTGAAAAGAAACCCAGAGATTTTGCTGTGCTTTACTTTAATATGCAGAGGTTCAAGACTGTAAATGAGCTTTTTGGATATGAGGTGGGCGACAACGTGCTGCGCAGCGCTGCGGATATATTTCAGAACAGTTTTCTTAAGCCGCTTGCTTTTGGAAGGCTTGAGGCTGACCGTTTTGCGGCACTGGTAGATGTTGACAATCTCGATTTTGAGAGGCTGCCTGAGCTGCTGCATGGGTATCATTCTCAGGGGAATATTAGCATGGATATATATGGAAAATGTGGCATTTATTATGTTGATAAATTCGGCGAGGTCGGTCTTGCCGTCTTTGTCAAATTTGGCTTTAATGGCGTCGTATGTTTGCTTGCCGATTTGCGATTTTAGGTCGGGAAGGCCGGCGGCGGCGACTGCCTGCTCGTTTATGAAGGTTTCTTGAGAAACATAGTCGAGCGGGAACTTCTTTTCCGCCAACTTTTTTATCATCGCTATATCGTCGGCGTCGGCCGCAAAGGCGAGATTTTGTATCGATTCCCAAGCGTTCATCTGCTTTACAAGCCAAGTCTTTGCTGCCGACTTGCTGGAAGGCTCCATTTCCGCAGCCTTCGCTTCAAGCTTGGATTTGAGGTCGGCGGGCATTTCCTGGGTGAATGCGGGTATTGCGGAAAGGCTCGCTAATATAAATAAAGCTGTTATTTTTCTCATATATGAAAAGGATAGTATAAACGGCTTTTGCGTGTGTCAATAATTTCTTAAAAATAGCCAGCCGCTTGTTGCGGGTTTTTTAGGGTTAAATTTTAGCTTGAAGGCAGTTTCCGCCTCTGCTTGAATCGCATATGTTCAATGAAATTGTTAAAGAAGATATTGTCTATCGGAAGAATATTTTCCCTATCAAAGAAAAATGCGGAGGCTTCCGATAAAACCGCCAAACCAAATAAGGGCGAACGCAAAAACGGGTCAAGGCGCCGTTTGAACGCCCCCCAAAACGGCGGGCGTCCAAAAACTGCGGGCTCGGCAAAACCGCAGGAAAAATCCCGCCGTCGCTCAAAAAACGCGAAAGCCCGCGATATTGCAGGAGAAATCCCGCCGGCAAAAATTCCGGAAAAATCGCCGCCGCAGCCGTATGAAATCGGCGAGCTTATGGCTGCTATACCGGAATTTGCGGCTTTCGATCTCGGCGCGCAGACGCTGTCGGCAGTAAAGGATATGGGATATTCCCAGCCGACTCCGATTCAGAGCTCGGCGATTCCGGAGATACTGAACGGTTCCGATTTAATCGCAACGGCGCAGACGGGCACGGGCAAGACCGCCGCGTTCGCATTGCCGGTTATAAAACTCGCAAAAGCGCACGAGCAGGGCGGCCCGAGAGTTCTCGTATTGAGCCCCACCCGCGAACTCGCTGCCCAAAGCGCTGAGGCGTTTGAGAATTTTTCAAAGTACACGTCGCTGCGCACGCTGCTCGTCCAGGGCGGAACTTCAATGGACAGGCAGACCGCCTTATTGAAAGCGGGGGTCGATATTGTCGTAGCAACGCCGGGAAGGCTCCTCGACCACATCAGGCAGCGCAACATATCTCTTAAAGGAGTGCGCTGGCTTATACTCGACGAAGTTGACAGAATGTTCGATATGGGGTTTATCGAAGACGTATCAAACATAATCAGATACTGCCCCAAAGACCGCCAGACTCTTTTCTTTTCGGCAACAATGCCCGACGCCGTTTTGCGCCTCTCAAAGTGGGCGTTGAAAGACCCTAAGAAAGTCGGGGTAGGAGTGGTTCATTCTCCCGCCGATACGATAGAGCATTTTATTTATCCGGTTGACGGAATTCAAAAGTACGACTTGCTCCTTGAAATTCTCAAAAGGATAGACTGCGAAAGCATCATAGTATTTACGCGCACGAGAATCGACGCGGACAGAATCGGCGAATGGCTCGTTGCGCACGACTACCCCGTGTCCATACTCCACTCGGACCGCACGCAGCGCGAGCGTGACAAGGCTTTAAAAGACTTCAAGGACGGCGTATCGAAAATACTTGTGGCTACCGACATCGCCTCGCGCGGGCTCGACATCTCAAACGTTGGCTACGTTATAAACTTCAACGTTCCCGAACATTCTGAGGATTATGTCCACCGCATTGGCCGCACGGGAAGGGCGAACCGCGAGGGAAAGGCCGTCACCCTCTTTTCAAGCGACGAGACGGAATTTTTGAAGCGAATAGAGTCGTTTATAGGCGAAAAAATCGAGCGCCGCAAACTCGAAGGTTTTGCGTACCGCACGGAGCCCGTTCTCGACGAGCCTGTCCACAAGCGCCGCAAGCGCAATAGGTAAATTTTTGCGCGATGCGGTATTTGCGCGGCGTATTTTTCCCATGCTGAGGTTTATAAGGCGCACATTTTACTTAGCCGTTGCGGGGATTCTATGCTTCGCGGGGTTTGGCGTATATTGTTATTTGCGCGTGGATTCGTACCACACGACCGAAGATGTTTCAAAAATAGGGAGAGAAAGGCATTTCGCGCTGCTTCTTGGAACTTCCAACAAGCTTGTTGGAGGCGCTGCAAATCCGTTCTATTTAGCTCGGATAGAATCCGCCGTGCGGCTTTACAAGGCGGGCAAAATATCGGGGATTATCGCAAGCGGCGACAACCGCGACAGATACTACAACGAGCCCGCCCGAATGAAGCGCGACCTCACTCTTGCCGGAGTCCCCGAAAGCGCGATACTTACCGACCCAATGGGACTGCGCACTTACGATTCCGTAATCAGGTGCAGGGACGTATTCGGAGTGAAAAACCCGATTATAATATCGCAGGATTCCCACTGCAAGCGCGCTTTATATATAGCCGATTCCCTGGGCATGAAGGCTATAGGCTTTGCCGCGCCGACTCCGACCCAGTCCAAGTTTAGGGTTTACAATTCCGCCCGCGAATTTTTTGCGCGCATGATGGCTGTAATCGACGTAAACGTGACGAAAGGCAGCGTGGACGTGGACGAACTCTTAAAAGAGGTGAAAGAATCGAAATATTTTTCCGATATTGCGAAAAAATTCGAAAAATAGTTTGTCTTGCGCCCGATTGGTAGTGCGGCGCAATCGGTAGCCTAAAAAAGCTTGCGCGGCGAAATTTGCCAATCGCATTTTACTTTGCAAAAAAAGAGCGGCCTCGGTTTTCACGCAATTTGAACTAAGGTTGCTTAAATGTTTCTGCGCTTAAAAAATCTACAGCGCGCGGAAGATTAGCCTCGGCAGAGGGAAAAAATCCGCGCGGCTGAGGCGATTCAAGCTCGGTATAGAGTGAGTTCAGACAGAGGGAAAATTTAAACCGCACGGCGGAGAAATCGGGCACGCGCAATTTTGAGAAAAACTTTATTTAATCGGAGCTATTAGGAGGAAATCGGACGTGCGCAGTTCTGCGAGGAAATCGGATTGAAATCGACTTTGGGAGAATGTTTTATTAACCGCAACTTTGCGCTAATGTTGAATCAAGAGAAACCCGTGAAAATGTTTTATTAACCGCAAGCCTGCGGAAATGTTTAATCAGGCGCGGCTTTTTTAGGAAGTTAATTACATAAAACAAAGTTAGGAATTGGGACTAATCCGGCTCAACGTGAATGTTGATTGTGGAGTCGCCGAGCTTTGAGCGTATCATTTTTTCTATGCGCTCGGCGATGTCGTGCGCCTGGACGATGGAGAGGTTTCTATCGACATGTATATTTACGTCTATCTCATACTTGTCGCCTGCGGAGCGGACTCGCAAGTCGTGGGATTTTACTACTCCCTCGATTTCCCCCAAAATTTCCTGAATTTGGCGCCTCGCCTCGTCGGGGGCCTTGTCTAAAAGCTCGTCTATTGCTCTGCGCGCCAAGTTCCACGACACGCATATAACTATTGCCGCAACTCCGAGAGCCGCGAAGGAGTCGGCGGACGGCCAGCCAAGCCAAGTGCATATTAGGCCGAAAAGCACCACTGCCGAGCTCAATATGTCGGTCGAAAAATGCAGGGCGTCGGCTTCAAGGGCTTGGCTTTTGTATTTTTTTGCAGCCTTCATCAGGGCGCGGGAGCGCGTGACGTCCACTACTATGGACGTAATCACAACCGCAAAGCTCCAAAACCCGACGCTTACGTCGGTATGCCCCCCAAGTAGCCGCTCTACAGCCTCCCATATAATCCAGCCGCATGTTATAAAGAGCAGGGCTGCCTCTGCGAGAGCCGACAGGTTCTCTATCTTTCCGTGCCCGAAATTATGGTCTTGGTCGGCGGGCTTGCCTGACATCTTTACGCACACCCAGGTGATTGCCGCGGCAACAAAGTCGAGTGCCGAATGCAGCGCTTCAGACAATATACCCAAACTGCCCGTGGCAAATCCGACAACCGCTTTGAAGGTCGTCAGCAGTACCGCGGCGCAGAGCGATAGAAACGCGGTGCGGGATTTCTCAATTTCAGGGTGGTCCATCTTAAAAAAATATTTCTCAATAATTGTTTTTTTAGAAAATTTTAACAAGCAAAAATCCGATTTTATTTGCGGTTTGGCGCAAATTTCTGGATATTTAAAAAAATGAAAAAAATAAAATGTCTCGTCACGGCGGGGCCTACCCGCGAGTACTTCGATCCTGTGCGTTTTATAAGCAACCCTTCGTCGGGGAAAATGGGGTGGAATATTGCGCGCGCGGCGTCCGAGGCGGGCTGGGAAACGTCGCTTGTCTTGGGGCCCTCCCAGCTCGGAGATATAGAGGGCGTTGAAATCAGGCGGGTTGTGAGCGCGCTCGATATGCTCGAAGAATGCAAAAAGCTATTTGCGGATTGTGACATTCTAATAATGTCGGCTGCCGTCAGCGCCCTCCGGCCTGCCGAGAGGCTTGAGCGCAAGGCGGGGAAGGAGGATATAGATTTAAATCCGCGCCTCGAGCGCAATCCGGATATTTTAAAGACCCTGTCAAAGGATAAGGGCGCGCGCGTGTTGGTCGGCTTTGCCGCGCAGACTCACGATATAATGAAATACGCAAAAATAAAACTCTCGGAAAAAAACCTCGATTGCATAGTTGCAAACAATGTCGCTTCGGGGTCGTACGGATTTGCGTCGGACATGAACAAGATAGAGGTGTTGATGCGCTCGGGAGAAGTCGTCGATTTTGAGCCCGACGGAAAATATGAGCTGGCTAAAAAGCTCGTTGCATTTTTAAACGAAAGATTTTTTTAGGGTTTTTTTAGTCGGCAATTATGCAGGCGCTGTTTGCGCCTAAAAAAATTGTCTCAACATTTGCAGGCGGGAGGCCAAGTTTTTGCCGCCCGCATTTTTTTATTTGCGCGAATTGCGGCGGACGCCGATTGAATTTAAACGGCAAAAAAAATCGCGGGAAATCCGCCAATTAAAAATATTTTGGAATTTTAAGGAAATTTGACTTAGCGCGAACCGATATTCGTATTCCCGAGACTTAAAATGAAACGTAAAACCGCGTTCCAAATTGGGCTTTTTTGAGCACCGCGCGGCTAATAGCTGCTTTTGAGTGCGGCAGCCTCAATTACATAAAGATTTTATTGAGTATGTTTTTCAGCTCTTTCGTAAGCCGCGGGGCTTGTCCGTCGCGCACAATTATAAGGCGGCGGCACTTTCTGGATATTTCTTCGGGACTGTATGATACTATTTCAACTTCCCCTCCCTTGGCGCCGACGCGCGGATTTTTTATGCGCTCAAATTTTTTAGGAAGGCCGTACCATGTAAAATGGATGTCCCACCCGCACTCCTCGCCGTCAATATCCGTAAGCGTCGGGTAATTGCGCACGAAGTCGGGAATGTCCCTCGTATAGACCCTCACTACAACAGCAGTCGGCAGGCTTTTTATGTACCCGGAAAGCCCCTCGCCGATTTTCCCGCTCCTCGCCGCCCTGTAAAATTCGAGCGGATCAAACCCTTGCAGATTCATTCCGTTGTAATTGCCGAAGAAATTTTTTTCTTTGTATTTTTGTGCGGCGTACCACGCCTTGAAATTGCTCCCGTACATAAGTCCAATTTCAAAATGCAGATGCGACTGCGCCTTTGCAATCGGTATTGAAGAGCTGCTGCGCCCCATGCGGCCTATTCTGCCCTTAGCGGGCAACGACGCCCCGACTTTGAGCGACGGGTCTATCTCAGAGAGGTGCGCGTATAGAGTATAGACATTTACGTCCAATCCGGGGTGCTCCATGACAACGTATCTGCCGTACGAGCTGTTCCCGGCAATGCGGTTTATCATGACAACTTTTCCGGGCAACGCCGCATATATTCCGTCGAGCGCCTCGCCGCGTTTGTCGCGGCTTACCGGCTTTATGTCGATGCCTTCGTGGAAGCGGTATCCGTTGTTGCGGGTGTCTCCAAAGAGCCCGCTTTCGGGGCGCCCGCTGGCTGTCGGCTGAATGAAGCTCGTGTAGTCTTCGCCTTCTCCAAAAGCTTTAGAGTCGGTCGGCCACACGAGATCCGTTCCACAGCACGCGCCTGCGGAAATCGCAAGGAGAATATATGCGCACAAACGCCCCATTGCGGCTACCAAGTAAGCGTTGAGCCTTCCTCTTTCTTTATTTCCTCGACCGTCTCTATCGACTTCGCGAGCTCATTGTAGAATTTGCCTACGTCCTTGTCCTTGGGAATCTCTATGTGGGCAAAGAGCGAGCCGTCGGAGATTGTTGTGTCGATTTTTCTGAGGGCGATGGGCTCCCCTCCGTATAAGACGACTATGTATCCGCCCATATTTGCGGCGGTCGCCTGAAGCAGCCTTCTTTTGCCGCGGTCGTTGCATGTGAACAAAAATCCTGTTATGGGGCCGTCGATAAGGGTTATCTGGGCGAGGTCTATTTTTGCCAAGTCGCCGGTGTACATGAATTGGTCTTCGTTCATCATCACAGTAAATCCGCTAAACGGCATTGTCACAACTTTGCGGGTGAGGCCGGGCGAGATTCCGCGGTCGTTTGCTATGTGGAACGTTAGAAGGCGCGTGTTTTTCTTTTCGTCGTCGCTCGAGCACGCTACGAGCGTTATTGCGACAAACGCCATTAGGAGAATTTTTAGGGTATTTTTCATAAGTTTTATATAATGATGTTTCCGAGTTGATTTTGTATTTTTATTATCATGTCGGTGTCGAGATTTTTTTGGGGCACGTCAAATTCGCGTTTAGTCGAGACCTGCACGTATTTTTGAATCCCGGATTTGGGCCTTCCAACCGGGCGCAAGATTCTCTTGCGCTCGAGCAGAAGCGCGAGCATTTGCTTGACGACGTCCGCTTCGTCGGTCGTCACACCCGAGGATTCGTCGAAAAGCGACACGAAAAAGTCTTCCGAAGACGACAGCGCCATGCGCCTTGCCGCCCTCTCGTCCTCCTCCGGGTGCGCGCTCACAACGCGCTCCCATCTTCCGATTATTTTGCCGTTTATTTTTGAGGGGTCGAATTCGTCCGCATGGCAGTCGGCGCGGTCGAGGTTTCCGAGGGGGTCGATGAACACGGCGCAGACAATCGTATCTCCGGGCAGGATGTCGCGCCCGGATATGGAGGATTTTTTTGAAAGGGGTTTTATTTGCCAGTCGAGCATTGCTAATCTTCGTTGTCGAGGGCGTAGTTTTTGTTTCTTGCAGTGGGCATTCCAGCGCGCAGCCACGCATTCACGAACATGTCGAGGTCGCCGTCCATAACTGCCTGCAAATTGCCAGTCTCGGCGCCGGTTCGCAGGTCCTTTACAAGCTGGTAGGGTTGGAAAACGTAGCTGCGTATCTGGTTGCCCCACGATATCTCGCCTTTTTCACCGTAAAACCTGTCCATTTCGGTGCGCTTTTGGTCGAGCAGTTTTTCGTATATGCGGCTTTTCAGGATTTTCATTGCGCTCGCCTTGTTCTTAAATTGAGACCTCTCGTTTTGGCACGCCACGACTATTCCCGTCGGCAGGTGCGTGATTCTAACCGCCGACTCCGTTTTATTAACATGCTGCCCGCCTTTGCCGCTCGAACGGTAGGTATCGATTTTGAGGTCTTCGTCTTTTATATCCATATCGATGTCGTCTTCTATTTCCGCGATTACGTCCACCGATGCGAAAGAAGTGTGGCGGCGCTTATTGGCGTCGAATGGGCTGATTCTGACAAGCCTGTGCACGCCTCTTTCGGCCTTGCAGTAGCCGTAGGCGTTGGGGCCGATTACGCGGAATGTCACTCTTGATACGCCGGCTTCTTCGCCGGGTTGCACATCTTCGATTTCAGTTTTATATCCGCGCCTTTCCGCCCAGCGCAGGTACATTCTAAGCAGCATTTCCGCCCAATCGCAGCTTTCTGTGCCTCCGGCGCCGGCGTGGATTGTGACTATCGCGTTGCAGGAGTCGTGCGGGCCGCTCAGGAAAGATTCGATTTCCGCAGTATCGAGTGATTTTTTCAAAGACGATGTTTCGGAGGAAAGCTCTTCGGCGAGTGCCGGGTCTTCGTCCGACTCTTCCGCCAATTCAAACAGTGCGCGGAGGTCTTCGGTGCGCTTTTTTAGGCTTGTTAGCGGATTTACGAGATTTTTAAGCCTTGTAAGTTCAGATATTACAGATTGCGCCGCAGAGTGGTCGTCCCAAAAATTTGGGGCAGCCATTTTTGTTTCGAGTTCGGTTATTTCTGTGCGTTTTTTATCCACGTCCAAAAATTTCCACAGGTATCCGAACCTCTTAAAAATTTCTTCGGCCGAAGCCTTCACCTCCATGTCGACAATCATAGGTTGCAAATTTTTTCGCCGAACCGATTTTTATCAACACAAAAAAGCTTGAAATGAAAAAATAAATCGGAATATTGTAATAGGACAACGGTTTTTGCTTATGCGATATACCGTAAGGTGCAACTATTTATCCCCTCAAATAAAATGTCAGAAGAAACAAACAATACACAGCCAACTTCAAATCCGGAAGTAAAACCCGTACTGCCCGAAGCCCCTGCGGCTAAACCCGTGCTTCCCGAGGCCCCCGCCGCGAAACCGGTGTTGCCCGAAGCCCCCGCCGCAAAGCCCGCTGCCGCAGCTTCAGCGCCGAAAATCGTTTTGCCCACGGCGGCTCCGAAACAGCCCGCTAAGCCTTCCGTGTCTTTGCCGAAGGCAAATATGTCGCGCCCAAAGCCTGTTTCGGTGAAGCCGTTGCAGCCGGTCGCGATTAAGAGCGATTCCCCGAGCGCGCTTTCGGTTGCTGTTGATTTTATTGCGGCGGCAGTTGCGGTTGCGTTTGCGGTGATGATTGTTCTTGACGTATAGGTTTTTTTCTGGGTGAAATTATAAAGAATTTTTGAACAGGCGCAGTTAGCGCCTGTCTTTTTTGATACTTGAACTTACAAAACAATAAATTCGGCCGATAAACAAATTTATGCGGTATAAAAATCCGCTAAGATTTGAAAAGGCTATAATAACGGATAAAATATGTCAGACAAAGTAATACATCTCAATTCATCGAATTTCGATTCAACGATATCGAGCGACAAGCCAGTGCTCGTCGATTTCTGGGCGCCGTGGTGCGGTCCGTGCCGCATGCTGGGGCCGACTATCGACGAACTTGCGGACACTGTCGGCGATTCGGCATTAATTTGCAAACTCAATGTCGACGAGTCTCCCGACATCGCGCAGAAGTACGGAGTCAACCAGATTCCCACAATCATATTTTTCAAAAAATCCAAAATGGTCGGCGTTTCCGGAACGGCCACAAAAGACGCTCTGCTTGCAAAATTAAAGTCTTTTTAAAAAGCAAAGCATCTAAAAATTCCCCGTTTGCCAGATTTGGCGGCGGGGTTTTTTATTTGCGGTGTGCCCCGTCTGCGCCATTTGAATATTTTGCGATAAATGCGAATGTATAGCGGCGCAAAAAAATTATAAGCCGCCCAAAATTTTTTTTAACATAGATAAATTTAAAGGCGCATGCACGCTGATTGCGCCAAAGCCTTTTGGCAATAAAGGAGAAGTTTGGCGGGGTAGGCCGCTTTTTAATTTGTAAGTAAAAAGCGCAAACGAGGCGCGGAACGCATATGGTATACGCTATTTGCCGTTGGATACGAGGACTCCGTCAACGAGCGATACGATGCGGTCGGCGATATCAAGAATGCGGTTGTCGTGCGTTACAAGCACTACTGTTACGCCTATTTCCTTTGCCATTTTTTTTATGATATCTACAATTTCCCTCCCGCTTTTTTGGTCGAGAGAGGCGGTTGGCTCGTCCGCGAGAACTATGCTCGGCTTTCTGATTAGCGCGCGGGCTATTGCGACTCTTTGGCGCTGTCCGCCGGATAGGTGGGTCGGAAACTTGTCCGCCTGCTCTGCGATTCCAACAGTGGAGAGGGTTTTTAAGGCGTCTTCGCGCGAGGATTTTGCCGTGGCGTTTGGGTCGAAAGCAAGCGGCAGCTGTACATTTTGTATTACTTTTAGCGAATTAAGCAGATGGTGGCTTTGAAATATAAAGCCGAGATTGCGCCGCAGTTGCATTAGGCGATTTTTATCGGCTCCGCGCAGCGAATTTCCGTCTATAACAATGTTGCCTTCTTGAAGCGTAAGCTGTGCGCCAATAAGTTTTAGGAGCGTCGATTTCCCGGAGCCCGACGGGCCCATTATTATGACTATTTCCCCGCTAAATATATCGAGGTCTATTCCGTGCAATACCTCTTTTGTGCCGTCTCCTTCCTGATACACATGGCGCAGCCCGCGGACCTTGATTATCGGTTCGGCGGCTTTTGGGGAAATTTGTGCGGAGTTTTCCATAAAATAAAAACGTTAAAAGAATTTATTTTGATTTTGCAAATTATAACTTACTCCGAACATTTTTTTTTGATCAATCGCCGAAGCTTGAATATTTGCGCAACTGTGCAGGGAGGAATTATATGCGCCGATAAAAAAAGTGCGCGCGGAATTTTTTAATGAGCGGATTGTAATTTTTATTTTTTTGCCCAGCCCTTTGAATTTGCCCAGCCGCCGTTTGCGCAAAAATTTTTGAGCCATGTATCCACGCAGATTTTAACAGTGCGCCAGAGTTGTTCATGCTGCGCGGATAAGAGTGTTGGGTGCAAAAAACGAAGATTGCGGTGTGAATGGCAAGAGCTTAAAATGCCAATATTTTGAAAAAATTTTTCATTTGGTATTTTTTTTAAGAGATTTTGAATTGGCTGTAATATTTATGGGAGTGTATAATATATAGAAATTTTGTTTTGCCTTTGGTGAAAATGAGATGTTTGTCGGTAAAAAATTTTAGTAATGCGCATATTTTTTAGGGAGAGCAGGGCATTAGCTTAAAAGATTCGGGATACCTGTCACTCTAAACAAAAATACGCCACTCGAATATAAGAGGCGTATTTTGTTGCCGGAAAGTAAGCCCCATTATGGAGCATAACAGAGAATTCAACTTGCCGCATCGCGCAAAAATTTGCCGCGGCGCGCGAAGTTTTATATCAGCTATTTTCTGCGCCTGCGGAAGGCGGCCATAGCGAGAGCGCAAGCGCCGAAGATTGCGGCGATTGTCGCGGGCTCTGGGACTTTGCTTAAAGTTACGGTTAAGGCAGTGTCGCCAAAATTGTAATCGATGTTTATGCCGTCGATTTGCGAGAATACGATGTCGCCATTTTTAAAGTCTGTGTTGGCGTATTCAATGAGCGTGTAGGTTATTTTGTTTTCTCCGCTTTCGTCTATCCATGCGGCGATGTCGTACGGGTCGGCGATAAGCTCGATTTCGCGCGTGCCGCCGGAGACCGAAAAGGAAGTTTTAGTGAGGGCGTAGTCGAGGTCAATCTTGTCGCTTGCGGAGTTGTCTTGAACAAGGTCGAATGAAATTTTACCGTTATCCCAATTTATTGCTTCCGCCTTCAAAATGGCGATTTCGCCGGTGACTGTGGCGGGCGATAGCGTGCCGCCTTCGAGAGATATTGTCGATTTTCCGATTTCGCTGTAAAAGTTGAGCTTTCCGGATTTTACCGTGACATCGTCAAAAGAGAATGTAGTGCCGGTATCCTCGTAGTACTGCACGCCTGTTGAAGTGCCGTTCATAACCAAATTATAGGTGTTGACCCCGACCGAATTTGCGCTTTCGTAGGAGAACTTGCCGTTGAATTTTGAGGTTCCGGAATTTGTAAATGTCATTGTGATGGTTGAGTTTTCGAGCATATGCTTGCTATCGGGATTGCCTCCAATTTTTATTTCCCTATTCGTTCCTTCTAACCCGCCGAAAGAGAATGATAGATTCTGGGCATTTGCGGAACCGTAGCACAGGTTTAGCGTGCCACCGGTATAATTAAAGACACCATCTACTTTTACGTTTAATGTGTGAAAGCGAAACCTTGACCCCTGCATTTCAATGTTGCCGCCAACTGTGAGGCTTTTTAAAATTTTCCCGTCGCCGAAAAGCGATTCTCCTTCACTCCCGTCGGAGGCGTTTTTCGATATAATATTGCCTTTTACCACAACTTCGCCAACGCCGTCGGAATCCGTCGCAAATGCAAATGGAGCGTAATTATGGTTTGAAGCCAAGGTGAGATCTTTAAGTATAGTGAAAGTGGATTCCCCTATATTTATTTTAATATTTTTTCCCCATGGATTATCCAGCGTTCTATCTGTTATGGAATTATCTGTAATGCTATTTACAGTCACGCCATTTTTTGCGTCAAGCTCATAAGCGGTTGTTTTTGCCTTGGCGTCAAAGACGATGTCAGAAGTTTCTGAGGGAACTGTGCCGCTCCAGTAGGCTCCGTCGGAGAAAGAGCCTTTTGCTGAGCCGTCATAGGTTAATGTTTCAGCAAAGGAGGATGCGCTGATTGTAGCAACACCCAATAATATTAAGGGTATTTTGGAGTTCATGCTTATAATAGTTAGAACAGTTTTTAAACTTAATAATTTTATTATCGCAACAGTAAAGTAAGTCAACAAATAAAATTGACTATATCCATACCTTAGGTTCGAGTCTTAACGTATTTTTTTAGGGAATTAACCCTAATAAATTTTTATTCTATAACGTCCATTTTTAAGTCCGCAAAGCGCGTCTGTCCTCCCAAAGATTTTAGCGCAAACCTCGTTGGTTTTCCACCCGCATTTTTGGGCAGTTGCATATCGCATTTGTAATTTTTATTTCCGTCAGATAATGAAAGCGTCCAAGCCTCTCCCCCTTTTAGCGGAAAGTTCATTTTCCCCTTTGCTGTGAGCCATTTCTCCATTGGCAGTTTTTCGGATTCATTCCCGTTGACTTGGCCGTCTTTTACCGAGAAAAATATCGCATTTTGAGTTCCGCACGAAAATTCAGAGCCTTCCGACAGCTTAAACATAATTGAAAATTCGAGCTCTTTCCCGCCTGTGAAACGGCAATATTGCGATACCCCCGCCTTGCCTTCGATTTCAAGCGCCCTTCCTGCGGGCGAGTTTTCGTCGGCAACTACTTTTGCAGTGCCGTCCTTGGTGTCCACATTCATATAAACCGGCGGCTTCCCGATTTCGCCCACGCTAAAATCGTCAAATGCCCCGTTATTCCAGTCGGCAATTACGGGGTGTCTTACTATTTGCGGATACTTATAGTTATCCAATATCTTTTTTGCGGTTTCGCCCATTTTGCCTTCCGGCCCTGCGAATCTTGCGCCTATGGGCTTGAATCCTATCTTTTCAATGCCTCCGCCGTTAAAGAGGGCGTTTAAATCCACTTTCTCTATAAATGAATGGCTGTCCCTGCCGCCTTCGCGCCACTCGGCGAAGCTGTATTTGCCAAACAGAACTTCCCCCGACGCGTTCCAGTATATGTTGTTGTCAAATTTTGCGGCGCTTGTCGCAGGCGGACGGTTTTCGCGGAATAACTTTGCGGGAGAGTTGTACGCCACGACATTGCGCTCAAATACAAGGGAGTCGGGCATATTTCTGCCAAGTCCCAATTGGAAGTCTCTCGATTCGCAGAATACATTGTTGCGGATTTCGCAGTCTTTGCCGTAGTGCATATAATATCCGCCTTCTTGGGCGTTGCGCACAAAATTGCTGCTTACGATAAACCCGGTGCTTCCCTCGTCGTTGTATATGCCCCAGCCGCCGTATTGGTGGCAGTCGATGTCGAATATAAGGTTGTTTGAAATCTTTGAGCCGTGCGATATGCCGAGCGTGTATATGCCGCCGAGGTCGCACATTTGCGCGAACGACAGATTGTGTATTTTATTAAAGTCTATTGTATTGTTTTGCGTGTGCGAAGGCGTGAAGCCCCATGTCCAGCCTACCGATATGCCTGTGTAGTAGCCGTCGAAAATTTCGTTGTGTGAAATTGTGTTTCCGCCGGAGTCGAACACGAGCACTCCGACGGCGGAGCGGTCTATCCTGCCGTACTTGTAAATTATGTTGTTTTTAACGGTAATGTTTGAGACAGGCGCGTTCTCCGGCTTGTATTTCGACCCGATTTTTACAGCGCCCGCACCGAGATCGGAAAACACGCAGTTTTCGACTCCGCAGAAAGTCGCGTTTTGGTAGAATTCAAGCGCGTAGCCGTCAAGCCGCTTAAACGAACATCCCTCGAATTTGATGTTTTTTGCTTTGCTAACAGTTATTGCGGAGGGCATTCCGACCGCCGCCTGGCTCGAATTTTCCCAGCCGCCTATTTTTGAGTCGGGGAGGTTTGACGACCCTTCAAACGCGACGTTTTCAAAGCTTATATTTTCAGCGATCCCCGCGTTGGCGTCGCCGCAAATTTCAAGCAACACGTCGGAAGCCGGGTAAAAAATTTCGGCGGTTTTGATGTCTTCGCCTTCGCGCGGGCAGTACCACAAAGTTTGCGCGCTTTTGTCGAAGAAGAATTCGCCGGGGGCATCGAGCGCGCCCTTAAAATTTGCCAATTTAAAGCGCGGCATTGAATAGGAGCCGCCGTATATGTGCGGCGAAAGCGGAGTAGCAAACGTCACGGCGCACGTCTTGCCGTCGCGCATTGGGCGGATGTCGGATATCGCTCCGCGGTTGTCTATCCACGCGCGGTAGATTTGAAAATATGCGTTTTTCAGTTCTCCGCTTGAAAGATTTTTGAGCTCCGCAATGTCTTCTGAGCGGACTATGAAAGTCTTGCGGTTGTCGCCGCGCCTCGGGCTCGTCCCGCGGAAAACGAAGAATCTTGCGCCTTCGTTTGGGGTGGTTGCGATAGATGCCCTGCGCCCGTTTACAAAAATCGACGATACGAAATCTGCGCCGGGAATTTTTGCTTTCCAGAATTTTCCGTCCGCCTCCCAGTTTTTTATTTTTTTTAGCGACGATATCGCAGCTCCGCTTTTCCCTGCGACTTTCAGCCCGCTGTGGCGGGGGCCGAGCTTTATCGGCGAATCCAGAAAATACCGCTTGGCTTCCAGTTTCAGCGTTTTTTCCGGCGAGGCGGCTGCCGAATCAAACATTTCCTGTAAAGAATCTTCCGCCATGGCGCAGGCGGCAAAATTGGCTGCAAACAAAATAACTCCCGCGTATTTCATATTCATAAAAATAAAATAATCGTATTTAATTTTTTATACAAGAAGATAAATTTAGCCGGACTTTGCAGGCTGTTTCAAAGGCATATAAAATCAAATATTTTTGTGGGCGCGGCTGCAATGAAGGCAATGCTAATATATTTTAGCAGTGCGCTCATAAAGATAGCGACTTCGGGAATATTGCGCAAATATTCGCCTTTTTACTGACAAATGGAGTTTTCCGAGAGCTGTATTTTATATCTGCAAAATCCGAACAGATAGTGAAAAATACCTTCAAATATAGAGATATTTTTTAGTCCGTTTTATATATGCCGCAGTAAAATTGCTTGCGCCGACTCTCGGAAAATTAGTCGGTTCACTTTGCGCGCGGGTTGCAAAATCGCTCTCCTTTTATAAAATGAATTCTTACGCGGGCAATTTTTTTAAGTGTGGAGGAAAATGAGCGGCGGCTGCTTTTTTATGTTGCGGAAAAAGCCCGCTTAAAAAACTCGGCAAATGAAGTATGCGAAAAATTTTGCGAGATTATTTCTGTGCGGCATTTAACTTGCCGCAATTTATTTTTACGCGTGGGAAAAGAATTTTATTTTGGCGATAAAATCCCGTTTTCTCCTGTTAACTTGCGCGGCGCAGGAAATATTCATTCGGGGCTTTATAAGAAAGCTTCACGATGCGTTGTACCCAACTTCATAAAAATGCGAATTTTCTATGAAAAAATTCTTCCCCATAAAATCCATTCGCGCATTTTTTATCCGAAAATGGAGATTTTTTATTAAAAAAGGCAGGGTAGGTGAATCTCGGCTTTTATACCCTAAAAACAGACAATTTTTTTAGAAAAAAAAGGCGAAACCGCTCCCGGCTTCGCCCAATTTTTTTAAATTGTTTTTATCTGAATTTTACGATATCAACGCGGCGGTCGTGCTTCGCCTCGGGAGATGTCTTTGCAACGTCCATTGCAGCGCCAGCTTCGCCTCTGGGGATTATCTCTACGCGCTCCGCACCGATGCCGAGAGCCGACATATAGTCTGCAACCGCCTTCGCGCGCTTGTCGGAAAGCAGCATGTTGTACTCTTCCGTTCCGTACCAGTCGGTGTGGCCTACGAGAACAATTTTAAAGTCCGGGTTTGAAGCGAAGAAATCTGCGGCTCTCTTAACGTTTGGGCGCTCGGAGGACGCAACAGCATACTGGTCGAAGCCAAAGTATATTGTCACTACGATGTCTTCCGGATTGATGTTTTCAGGATCAAAAGCGTCCATTGAATTTATGCCGCGCTCTTGCAGCCCTGAATCCGCCATCATGGCTGCGTCGGAGGGAAGCCCGCCGGGGTTAAGTTCGTTGCCGGTACCGCTCGCGCGCGTGTCAAGGGGCGAAGGACCGTCCATTGAATCGCAGGCGGCGAGCATAAACATCGAAAATGCAAGAGCTGTAAGAGCTATAATTTTTTTCATATTTTTTTATTTTTGAAGGATAAATTATTTTAGGTATAGTCTCTAACTATATTTAAACTTATGCAAGTTTTTTTTATGCCGAACGCTCGAAAATAACTTTATTTTTTTTGAAAAATTTTAATTTTGGGGCGTAATTTCCCCTATGGAAATCCGCTTTTTTTAGATAGATAAATGCTAAAAAAACGGCTTGGATTAAAACGGTTTGATTCACAGCGCATATTCTATCCCCAAATTGTACACTCGGCGGAGAATGCCTGTATGGTGTTTCCGTAAAATAGCGCGGCAAATCCAGAGCAAAAATTGTTTTGAAAACCGGTGCGCCGTCATTGCGCGCGGCTATTGCAGGCAAGTCGGCGGGCGGCAAGCTGCGCGGGTTTTTCTCTGTGCGCCCATAAAAAAAGCGCCCTTGAACCGCAATCGGCAAGGGCGCAATTTTTGAAAAAAACTACATGTTGTAGGTCGAAGTGTTTGATGGGATTACTGCGTTCTTTGTGACTATGAGTATACCGTCGCGGACGTACAAGCCCTCGGCTTCCCATTTGTCGGGTTTGCCTTCGGGGGACAGATTGCAGTTATCGCCTATCGAGGCGTTTTTGTCGATGATTGCGTTTTCAATATGGCAGTTTCTGCCTATGCCGAGCCGCGGATATTTCTCGGAGCTGTTGAAATCGTAATTGTCGGCGCCCATCATTATAACGTTTCTCATATATGTCCCCTCCTTTATAATGGAGCGGACCCCCACAATGCTGCGCTCGAGCGTGGCGCTGCGTATCAGACAGCCGTCTGAGATGTCGCAGCGCTCTATATGGCTGTTGAAAATCCTCGCGCCGGGCAGGAATCTGCTGTGGGTGTAAACCGTGCGTCCTTTCTTGTAGAAATCAAACGGGGGAACGTCGTCCGTCAGGGCCAAATTGGCGTCGAAAAACGAGCGTATTGTGCCGATGTCTTCCCAGTAGCCGTTAAACACGTAGGCGCAAAGCTTCTTTTTGCCGAGCATTCCGGGTATTATTTCCTTGCCGAAGTCCATTTCAGTTCCGCTCATGGCTTCTTCAAGGACTTTTTGGGAGAATACGTATATGCCCATTGAGGCCATGCAATATCCCGCGGGATCGGGATTGGGGATATCGGATATTACGCTCTTGTCGACGAGGAACGAGTCTATCACAGCCGGATCTTTCGGCTTTTCGGCAAATTCGACTATGTTTAAGTTTTGGTCGACCTTCATTACGCCGAGGCTCGGAGCTTCTGAGCGCGGCATTGGCTTGGCTGCTATTGTAATATCTGCGCCGTCCCTTATGTGGGCGTTTACCATTTTTGTAAAGTCCATCTGGTAGAGCTGGTCGCCGGACAGAATCAGATAATAGCAATTTTCGCCGTGGTGGCGTTCAAAGTGGTGCATATTTTTGCGGACTGCGTCGGCGGTGCCCTGGTACCAGTCTCCGCCGGCGTCGGTCTGCTCGGCCGCGAGAATATCGACAAATCCCTGCCCGAAAGAGTCGAATTTGTAGGTTTGCTGGATATGTTTGTGCAAAGACGCCGTATTGAACTGCGAGAGCAGGTATATGTGGTCGTAGCCCGAATTTATACAGTTGCTTATTGGAATATCGACGAGCCTGTATTTGCCGGCAAGCGGCACTGCCGGCTTGCAGCGGTATTTTGTTAGCGGGTAGAGGCGCGTGCCGCGTCCTCCGCCCATTATGATGCTGATTACGTTGTGTCTTGTCATAACTTGGTGTTTTGCCGCTCGATTGCGGCAATTATTTTGCGCGCTTACTTCCGACCCGCCAAATTCGGCGGCGTTCCGCAATGCGCGCGTTTTTTTATGAGAGCGTTTTCCCTTCCGCCGGCTTCGGCAAACAGCGCGATATTTCACGCGTTGGCAGTATGCGCGCCGCCGCGGAAGCCGGAAGTTTTTATCATAACCTCCCAACTTGTCTTCTATTATCGCAATTTTTTGACGTAAATCCAGATTTTTTTGATTTTATTTGCGTTAGCCGACGGCAACAAAAGTGTTGCCATTTTATTTTTGCGGGAGATAAAATGGGCGGAAATTTTTTTATATGGAAAACCAGCTCGAAATATTTGCTCAAAACGCCGATACGTTTATCGGCGCCGACGATTTGAAAAAGAAACTTGCCGAAGGCAAAAAATTGAGAGTCAAATTGGGCGTAGATCCGACCCGCCCCGACCTCACATTCGGCCACATGGTTGTATTTAATAAGATGCGGCAGTTCCAGGACTTGGGCCACCAAGCGGTCCTTATAATAGGCGACTACACCGCATGCATAGGCGACCCGAGCGGCCGATCGGCCCTGCGCCCCGTCCTGACGCCCGAAGAAGTCGAGGCAAACAGCAAAACCTACCTTGAACAGGCCTTTAAAGTCTTGGACGAATCGAAAACGGAAGTCCACCGCAACAGCGAATGGTTCTCAAAGATGTCGTTTGGCGACACGCTCGAGCTCGCGCGCAAAATGACTGTCGCCAGAATGCTAGAGCGCGACGACTTCGCCAAGAGGTACGCCACCAAAACTCCGATTTCCATAGTGGAATTTCTCTACCCGCTCGTGCAGGGGTACGACTCCGTCATGGTGGAGTCCGACGTCGAGCTCGGCGGAACCGACCAGCTCTTTAACAACCTCGTAGGCCGCGATCTGCAAAGCCAGAGGGGTATCGTAGGGCAGGCGGTCATCACAATGCCGCTGCTCGTTGGGCTCGACGGCGAAAAGAAGATGTCGAAAAGCTATAATAACTACATCGCCTTCAACGACGACCCGCGCCAGATGTTCGGCAAAATAATGTCCATAAGCGACGAGACAATGTGGAAGTACTACCGCTATTTGCTCTTGTACTCCCCGTCGAAAATAGAGGAATTGCGCGCCCAGCACCCAATGAAATGCAAGAAAAATCTCGCGCGGCTTCTCGTCGCAAAATTCGCGGGAGAGGAGCGCGCCGCGGAGGAGCTCGACAATTTTGAAAAAGTATTCTCAAAAAACGAAATCCCAGAGAAAATGCCTGAATTTAAGTGGGCGGAGGTAGCCGAAGGCGAAGAATGCAAGCTCGCCGACATTATGGCGCGCACGAATTTCTTCCCAAGCAAGAAGGAAATCCGCAGGCTAATCGAGCAGGGCGCCGTAAAAATCGACTCCCAAAAAGTGTCCGACCCATACGCCTCGGTGGCTCGGCCGGCAGAATGCACGGTAGTCCAAGCCGGAAAGAGAATATTTTTTAAGGTCTTGGCGTAATTAAAAATGCCCATTGATGCCGGACATGTAAACGCTCTCGGCACGGAGCGGATATCGAAGCTTATTATCCGATATTCGATGCCGACGATGCTCTCGACAGTTGTCAACGCCTCGTACAACGTCGCCGACAGAATATTCGTTGGCAGAATGTGCGGCGAGGACGCGCTTGCGGCAATCACCGTGTGCTTTTCGCCGACCCTCTTCCTGCTGGCGGTTGCGATGACAATCGGGCACGGCAGCGCGACAATGATTTCAATTTGCCTCGGGGCGGGGAAGCGCGAGGCGGCTGAAAAATTTTTGGGGCAGGCGTTCTTCCTTTTCATAGCTTTCTATGTGGTTGTCGCGGCGATAACGCTTACTTTTATGCCCCAAATATTGTCGTTTTTCGGGGCAACGCCGAAAATTTTACCCGACGCATGCGCGTATTATTCCATAATAATCGGGGGGCTTATTTTCGATAAAATATCGTTCGGAATGAACAATCTGGTCAGGGCGGAGGGAAGGCCGGTAATCGCCATGACCACCATAATAATTGGCGGGCTTACCAATATATTCCTCGATTGGCTGTTCCTCGTTAAATGGGGCTGGGGAGTGCGAGGGGCCGCGATTGCGACGGTGCTTGCGCAGGCGTGCGCGTCATCGTGGGTTTTGGGATACTATGTCAGCGGAAGGAATTTCCTCAGAATAAGGCTGTCGAATATGAGACCGTTTAAAAAGCTCTTGAAGCAGATGGGTGCGGCGGGCTCGCCGTCGTTCATATTGCAAGCTTGCGCGGCGTTTTCGGTGTCGATATTTGTAATGCAGGCGCGCTCCTACGGCTCGGAGTCGGCGCTCGCAGTCATTGGGGTGTGCACGACAGTCATAACGTTCCTCTTCCTGCCGATAGTGGGGCTAAGTATGGGAATACAGCCGATTATCGGATACAACTGGGGGGCTAAAAACTTTAAGAGGGTGCGCAGGGCGTTTTCAAGGGCGCTCGGGGCGGCGACTGCCATTTGCGTGACTGGGTTCGCAGTCGCGGAGCTCTTCCCGGACATAATTTTTGAAATATTTCTCGGTGAAGACTCTCATCTGCTCTCTACGGGCGAGGCCGCATTGAGGCTGATGGTGGCGGGCATGCCGTTTATCGGGGTTAACATAGTGACTTCCGGATACTTCCAATCCATAAAGCGCCCGTCTGTGTCGATTTTTGTGACGATATTGCGCCAGATACTGTTCCTCGTGCCGGCGATGTTTCTATTGCCGCGGTTGTTCGGGCTCGGAGGATTGTGGGCGAGCTTCCCGATAAGCGATTTCAGCGCGTTTGTTGCGACTCTGTTTTTTGTGCGCGCAGAAATGTCTGCCCTCCGCTCAAAAATATCGCTCGAAAACCGCCTGTAATGCTTAAAAAAACCGCTGAATGCGCAAAAGCGCATTGAGCCGCTTTTCTCTCCGCACGCGCCCAAAACGCGCATTGCGCCCGGGCAGTGCCAAAAAAGTCAAAGGTTTTGCTTGAAAACGATTTTGCACTGTTTCGCGCCGGTTTTTATATTGTCCGTATATTAAAAAATTTTTATTTTTTGCGCGCGGGCGATAAAAAATCGCGGAACGCTAAAAAGATGTTGAAAAGCGCGCGCTTTTAAAGATACTCGAAACAATATGTTAAGAAGAACCTTTATCGCCATACTTTCGCCGCTGGCGGCAGCCGCCGCGGCTTTCGGACAGTCGCATATCGACGCGGGAACCATTAAAACCCAGACCTCCCGCCTAAACGTGCCCGTCTATTCCGTCGCGATAACCTCTCCCGACGCAAATATGGCGGCTCTTGCCAAACGCGCATTCAACTTGCACGGCAGCTACAAAATAACGCCTGCATCAAGGGCCCAGTTTGTGTTCGATTTCGCGCCTCACGGCGCCAATGCAGTAAAGCTCACTATAACAAAAGGCACATCGCACGAGCAAGTTTGTTCCGCACCCACAACCTTGAAGGCCTTAATGAAGGCGTGCGACGCGGCGGTTATGCGCACATTGCGCTCGCCTGGCTTCTTTGCGGGGACTATCGCGTTTTCATATTCGCCGGACAACTGGAAAACGTCGGAAATATGCGTCTCGGACATCGTTTTCCAGAATGTGCGCTCAATAACGCGCGACAAGTCCGACTCCCTCATGCCCCATTTTTCGCCCGACGGCAAACGCATAATATACACCGGATATTTTAGGACGGGATTTATGGACTTGTATTCGGTCGATCTCGCCGCAAATACCCGCAAGGTCTTTGCCTCGTACAGGGGAAGCAATACGGGCGGCTCGTTTTCGCGCGACGGCTCAAAAGTCGCTGTGGTGCTGACTTCAAGCGGAAATGCCGAAGTTTGGACGGCAAACTCTTCCGGTGGCGGCTTTAAAAAAATAACGAACACGAAAGCGACGGAAAGCTCCCCGTGCTTTTCGCCAGACGGCTCAAAAATCGTCTTTGCAAGCGACACCATAGGGGGGCCGCAAATTTATACAATATCGTCCTCAGGCGGAAAAATGCAGCGCGTAAACACCCGCATGAGCGGCTACTGCTCCGAGCCTGCATGGAATCCGTACGATGCGAATAAGATAGCGTTCACCGCGGCGGTTGGCAAAGGCTTTCAAGTTGCAGTGTACGACTTTTCCACGCGCTCTTCAAAATGGGTGACTTCCGGCGAAAACACTTCCGGCGCAGTATGGCTCAACGACGGACGCCACCTAATATGCACAAAGTCCGCGGGCGACACCCGCAAGCTTTTTGTAGTGGACACAGAGACCAACAGCCAAAAGCCGCTGCACACGTCGTCCTTCAACGCGAAGGAGGCGGACTTTGTATATGCTCCGCGAATGTAAACTTAAATACGAAAAGGCAAAAAAATGAATCTCGCAACGCTCGATCTCGAAGGCGTACTCGTTCCTGAAATATGGATAGCGTTCGCCGACGCAGCGGGAATACCGGAGCTCCGCCGCACAACGCGCGACGAGCCCGACTACGACAAGCTAATGCGCTACCGCCTTGGAATACTCGCCGACAAGGGCGTAAAGCTCGCGTTCGTCACACTGCACGTTGGTCTGGGTACGTTCCGCCCGGTCAAGGAGGACGAGATCACCGATCATGTCATGCACTCCGAGTTCTATGTCATGGACGAGGAGACCGCGAAGATCATCAACGACACACGTGATGCAGGCGGCGACATCTGGGCGGTCGGCACGACGGCGACGCGCACGCTCGAGACCATCGCAGACGAGACCGGTCATGTCCGCGCACAGTCCGGCTGGACAGCGATCTTCATCTATCCGGGCTATCGCTTCAAGGCAGTCGATCATCTGATCACCAACTTCCATCTGCCGGAGAGCACGCTGATGATGCTTATTTCCGCATTCGCAAGCCGCGAAATGGTCATGAACGCTTATCAGGAAGCGATCAGGGAAAAATACAGATTTTTCTCGTTCGGTGACAGCATGATGCTGTACTGATGCCGCAAACCCAGTATGTAATATGTAATTTGTGAGGAATATATGGAAATCGGAAAATTTAACCTAATCAAAACCGAAGGCCGCGCGCGCCGCGGTGAATTCTGCACGGCACACGGCGTGGTGCAGACCCCGGTCTTTCAGAACGTCGGCACGGCCGGCGCGATCAAGGGCGCGGTCGATGCGTTCGACCTCAAGGAGCTTGGCTGCCAGATCGAGCTGTCCAATACCTACCATCTGCACGTTCGTCCGGGCGATCAGATCGTCCGTCAGATGGGCGGCCTGCACCGGTTCATGCGCTGGGACGGCCCCATTCTCACGGATTCCGGCGGATTCCAGGTGTTTTCCCTGGCCAGCCTGCGGAAGATCACGGAG
>ENA-OROD01001017-OROD01001017.1-human-gut-metagenome-genome-assembly--contig:-NODE-1017-length-24215-cov-37.618750_pt1 | contig 24215 bp, 19 predicted proteins | sample MGYA00242123_ERZ509038 | MGnify/ENA primary metagenome ERZ509038 (study PRJEB26280, sample SAMEA2338719) | human gut metagenome | biome: human gut; feature: human-associated habitat; material: faeces... | reverse complement strand
CGGTGATACCCTGCACGATCTCCATGTTGTTGACGTTGAACGCGCCGATGGCGTAACCGCCGTCGTATGCCTTTGCAAACATTTCCTTGGAAGTTACCAGTGGCATAATCATATCTCCTTCACAATAAAATTACAATGCAGATTGCACCTGTTGTTTGGAACATTCCTATTGTATCATATTTTTTTGTTTTTGCAAGTACAAACTGTTTACAACCGGTATTTTACATGGTAAAATACCGGTTGTAAACATTAAATTCCATAAATTTGGAGGTAATTGATATGAATGAACTGAGAGGTGCCTGTATCATCGGCCAATCCGGCGGCCCTACGTCCGTTATCAACGCCAGCGCTTACGGCGTCATCGACACGGCGCTGAAGTCCGGCGCCATCACCCAAGTGCTGGGTGCCGAGCACGGTATCAAGGGCGTTTTGAATGATCGCCTGTTCGACATGGGACTGGAGGACCCCGAGGAGCTGCGGCTTTTGAAGTACACCCCCTCCTCTGCCCTTGGCTCCTGCCGTTATAAGATCGCCGATCCCGAGCTGGACGACACCGATTACAAGCGCATCCTTGAGGTGTTCAAGAAGCACAATGTCCGTTACTTCTTCTATAACGGCGGCAACGACTCCATGGATACCTGCAACAAGATCAACAACTACATGCAGTCCGTGGGCTATGACTGCCGCGTGATGGGTGTACCCAAGACCATCGACAACGACCTGTTCGGCACTGACCACTGCCCCGGCTACGCCTCCGCCGCCAAGTATATCGCCACCTCCATGATGGAGGTCTATCAGGATGCTCACGTCTACGATACCGGTATGATCGTGGTGATGGAGATTATGGGCCGTCACGCCGGCTGGCTGACTGCCGCCTCCGCGCTGGCCGGTATCCACGGCGCAGGCCCCGACCTGATCTACCTGCCGGAACTGGACTTCAACATGCAGGACTTCATCAACGATGTCAAGCGCGTCTACGCCGAAAAGGGCAGCTGCATCGTGGCCGTGTCCGAGGGCATCCATTACGCCGACGGCGACTTCGTCTCCGAGGCGAAGGTGGCCGCCAACGATGGCTTCGGCCATGCTCAACTGGGCGGTCTGGCTGCCATTCTGGCGCAGGTGCTGAAGGAGGAGACCGGCGCCAAGGTCCGCGGTATCGAGCTGAACCTGCTGCAGCGCTGCGGCGCCCATCTGGCCTCCGAGACCGATATTGAGGAGAGCTACATGGCCGGCAAGGTGGCCGTGGAGAACGCCGTCAACGGCATCAACGGCCGCATGATCGGTTTCGAGCGCGGCATCAAGGATGGCAAGTACGCCTGCCGCACCAAGCTGATCCCCCTGATGGAGGTGGCCAACGTGGAGAAGAAGATCCCCCGCGAGTGGATCAACGAGGATGGGAATTATGTCAACCACCAGTTCATCGAGTACGCTCTGCCGCTGATTCAGGGTGAGCCTGATCTGCCCAAGGAGGATTCCCTCCCCCGCTTCGCCCGCTTGAAGAAGATCCTTGCCAAGTAAGTTTACCAAAAAAAAGTCTCAGGCGGCAAGCCTGAGACTTTTTTTATGACCGGTTCTTGTGATAGATGGCCCACAGGCCCTCCATCAGCAGGTATTTGTCGTACAGCACCTTATTGCGGCAGTATCGGACGATGACCGGCGCGTTGCTGCCGGTGGCCACAATGGTGGGCGTTTCGCCGGGGATGGTCTCCCTGATGCGGTCGATGATGCCATCCAGCATACCGGCGGTGCCATAGACGATGCCATTGCGCATACAATCCTCGGTATTCTTGCCGATAAGGTTCTTGGGATATTGCAGGGAGATATCAGACAGCTGTGCGGCGTGATTGGACAGCGCATCCAGAGACAGCCGCACACCGGGGAACATCAGCCCGCCTTCATAAGCGTGCTTGGCGGAGATGTAGGAAATCGTGGTGGCCGTTCCCATATCGATAACGATGATGGGAGCCGGATATTTCTCCAGTGCCGCCACCGCGTCCGCCACCAGATCGGCGCCCAGCTGGTTATGGATCTCCATACGGATGTTCAGTCCCGTTTTCACGCCGGGGCCGACGATCATGGGCGGCTTGCCCAGCAGACGAGTCAGCGCCTTTTCCATCATGAAGTTGATGGGCGGCACCACGCTGGAAAAGATCGCGCCGGACACGTCTTTCAGATCGTAGCCGTACAGCGAAAAAATATTCATCAGATCAATGCTGATTTGATCCGCCGTTTTTCGGCTGTCCGTATCAATGGATGCCAGAAAATGCAGCTTCTTTTCACGGCTGAAAAGTCCGACGGAAATATTGGAATTGCCGATATCAATGGCCAGCAGCATGGTGCACCCCTCCCTGTTTTCTCCCGTCTAGCATAGCACATCTGGCACGAGATAGCAAGGGAAAAGACGCAGCGGCCACTCACCGTTACAGAATAATGCAGATCAGTCCGCCGCCGCCCTCGTTGATGATACGCTCCAGCGCCTGCCGCAGCTTGCCCTGCGCATCCTCCGGCATACGCTTCAGCTTGGCCTGCAGGTCCTCTCCGACGATCTCATGGAAGCTGCGGCCAAAGATGTTGGAGTTCCAGATCTTGCTGGTGTCCCCTTCAAACTCCTGCAGAAGGTAGTTCACCATATCCTCCGACTGCTTCTCGTTGCCCACGATGGGCGAGACTGTGGTCTCGATATCCGCCCGGATCATGTGGATGGACGGCGCGCTGGCCTTCATCCGCACGCCGTAGCGTCCCCCCTGCCGGACGATCTCGGGGTCCTCCAGATTCAGCTCCTCTACGCTGGGCATGACGATGCCGTAGCCGGTTTCCCGCGCCGAGCGCAGTGCATCCGCCACCTTGTCGTACTCCTGCTTTGCCGCGCCCAGCTGCGTCAGCAGCTGCATCAGGTCGCCGTCATCCGTCACCGTCAGGCCGGAGCGCTGGCTCAGAGTATCGTAGAACAGCTTGCGCGGCACCTGCAGCTCCGCCTGTGCCGTGCCGGTGCCGAGATCAATGCTGCTGATGGCGGCATTCTCGATGACATCGCAGGTACACATGCCCTTCAGCGCACCGTCAAGCTCCCGGATATGGTGCAGCTCCCGCGCCTTTTCCCGCACCGTCTGATATACGCTGCTCTTGATGGGATGTTCCAGCGGCAGCGTCTCTACCCAGCTGGGCAGGTAAAGCGCAAGCTCCTGCAAGGGGAACTCAAACAGCAAACTCTGCATCAGATCGCTGATCCGCTGCTCGTCGAGCGTCAGGCAGTTAATGGGGATACACTTTACACCGTAGCGCTGGTCGATCTCTCCGGCAATGCGGCAGGCCGTCTCCCCTTCCGGATCAGCGGAGTTCAGCAGCACCACAAAGGGCTTGCCGATCTCCTGCAATTTGCGGATCACGCGAGCCTCGGCCTCCTCATAATCCTGCCGGGGAATATCGGTTATCGTACCGTCTGTGGTCATCACGATCCCCACGGTGGAGTGATCCGCGATGACCTTCCGGGTACCGATCTCCGCGGCCTCCGTCATGGGTATCTCATAATCGTACCACGGGGTCATGACCATACGGGGCGCCAGATCCTCGAACTGGCCTACCGCACCGGGGACCATATAGCCTACGCAGTCAATAAGCCGCACCGAGAAGCTGACCCCCTCGTCAAGGTGTACCTCCACCGCCTCCTCCGGTACAAATTTCGGCTCAGCGGTCATGATGGTGCGTCCGGAGCCGCTTTGGGGCAGTTCGTCCCTGGCACGGTCACGACGGTATACGTCGCTGATATGCGGGATCACCTGTGTTTCCATAAAGCGCTTGATAAAGGTGGACTTTCCGGTTCTGACCGGGCCTACCACGCCGATATAGATGCTGTTCTGGGTTCGCGCTGCCATATCCTGATAAATGCATGTGGATTGATTCATGGTATCTTCCTCCGCTGCTGTTTTTACTTCATGTCTATGTGGTCTTGTCTTTTCGTATGCAAAAATTTTTAAATAATATGTGAATAAATTGTTGAACAGTGGCGGTGAAATGTGGTAGTATAATAAAAATATAATTCCCATTATCTGACTTTTTTCGCGGAAGGGTGAATACGATGGAAGAAAACGTGGATCGCCGGGTCAAGAAAACAAAAAAGCAGCTTCGCCTTGCGCTGATGGATCTGATGAGCGAAAAAACGCAGAAGCAAATCTCTGTCCGTGAGTTGGCAGAGCGCGCGGATATCAACCGCGGCACGTTCTATATCCATTATAAGGATGTATCCGACCTCTTGCAGCGGCTGGAGGACGAAATGGCTCAGCGCCTTTCCGAAATGTGCCGTCAGCATGCCAACAATACCGAGATCAGCTCCTACCCGTTCCTGACAGACCTATATGTGTTTGTGCTGGACAATGCGGATCTCTGTCGCGTGCTGCTGGGGCCGAACGGTGATATTGCCTATCGCCAGCGGATCTGTCATATTCTGCATGACGACTTCCTGTATGGCTTCCTCTCCCGCTTCTACCCCAACGATCAGGAGAGGCTGGAGCATTTCTGCGCCTTTATTGTCTCCGGCAACCTGAATCTTGCTCTGACATGGCTTAACGATGGCGCAAAGGAGACGCCTGAGGAAATGGCGCAGCTGGCCGGAAGGATCATCATGAACGGCGTCGGCGTGCTGAAATAAAATACATCTTATATGCAAGAAAGCCACCCTCTCGGGTGGCTTTCTTTGTATAGACATCTCAGGTGTTCAGGAAGGGATCGTCCAGCATGCCGAGACGGCGCAGCATGGTCTTTTTCACCGCCTTGAAGATATTCTCATAGCCGGTGCAGCGGCACAGGTGGCCGCTGAGAAGCTTGCGCAGTTCGTCGTCGGTGTAGTACACCTTGCGGTCCAGAATCTCGGCGGCGGTCATGATGAAGCCGGGGATGCAGAAGCCGCACTGGATGGCGGTCTCATCCATAAATGCCTGCTGGATATCGCTCAGCTCGCCATTAGGGCCGGTGAGACCCTCCAGCGTGGTGATGTGCTTGCCCTCGGCCCACACCGCCAGATACAGGCAGGAGTTGAAGCACTCGCCGTCGATCAGCACGTTGCAGGCCCCGCACTCGCCCACCTCGCAGCCCTTCTTCACAGAAGTCAGGCGGAAATCGTTGCGGAGCATATCGGTCAGGGACGCGCGGACGTCCACCATCTGCTCCACTTCCTTGCCGTTGATCCAGCAGGTCACCAACGCATACTGTTTCTTTGCCATTACAGCTCACCTCCCGCCAGCTTCACGGATTCGATCAGGCAGCGCTTGGCACTCTCCACAGCGATGTGGCTGCGGAACGCCTTGCTGGCACGCCAGGAGTCACGGGGGTTGATGTCCTCCAGCACCTTGCGGCCGAATTCCTCGATATTTTCCAGCGTCACGGCCTTGCTGTTGATGAATTCCTCCGCCGTGGTGGCCCGCATGGGGACGGGGCCCGCCACGCCGAAGGCGATACGCACCCGCTCGAAGGTCTTTCCGTCCGGGCTGAGCCGGGCGTTGACGGAGGTGCCCAGCGTGGCGATGTCCATGGCGTTGCGCATGGCGTACTTGATATAGTGGCCCCAGGTGCGGTCATAGCTGGCCTTGGGGATCAGGATGGCGGTCTGGATCTCGCCGTCCTCGATTTTCAGATCCACGGTACCGGCCTTGAGATAGAACTCCTTGATGGGGATACAGCGGACGCCGTTTTTGCCGGTGATCTCCACGATGGCCTCCCACGCGTGGAGCGTTGAGGAGGAGTCGGCGGAGGTGACGCCGTTGCAGGTGTTGCCGCCGATGGTACCGGCGTTGCGGATCTGAGGGCCGCCCACCATGTCCACCGCCTCGCCCAGCACATTGATGTACTTCTGGATGATGGGGTCGTTGGTGATGTGGGTGAAGCTGGTCAGACTGCCGATGCGGATGTTCTCCTCCTCGTCGATGGAGATGCCCCGCATCTCGTCGCACTTCTGAATGGAGATCAGAGCCTTACCGGCCCGCTTGCCCTCACGCATCTGCACCAGCACGTCGGTGCCGCCGGCGATGATCTGGGCCTCAGGATGCTCCAGACGAAGGCGCACGGCATCCTGTACGTCTTTCGCCTCGTAAAGCGCTAACATATCATACATTGCTGCGTACCTCCTTAGTCTTGGATCAGGCCCTCTTCACTGAACCGCTTGAAGAGGATGTGGGCGTTCATGGGACTTTGGTCGATGGCGACGCCGGTGGCGTTGAGGATGGCGTTACGGATAGCGGGCGCGCCGGAGCAGGCCGGCGGTTCGCCCAGCGCCTTGGTGCCGAAGGCAGAGGTGGGTTCGGCGTTCTCCACGAACTGGGCCTCCAGATGGGGGTGATCCATGATGGTGGACAGCTTGTAGTCCAGCAGGTTGTTGTTCAGGGGCTTGCCGGTCTTTTCGTCGAACAGCAGCTGCTCGCCCATGCCGTAGCCGATAGCCATGGACATACCTCCGTGGACCTGAGCCTCCGCCAACGCAGGGTTGATGAGCTTGCCGCAGTCGTGGACGTTGATGATGTTCTTCAGCGTCACCTTACACATGGGGATATCCACCTCGATATCCGCGAAGGTGCAGCCGAAGGAATAAGCGTTGTTCTGGATGGTATAGGTGCTCTCCGCCGTAATATGCTCGGAATCGTTGGGGTTATACTGGGCGGTCATGGCCAGTTCGCTGAGGGACATGAGCACCTTGCCGTCGGTATTGCGGACGATATTGCCGTCCACGATGTCCATGTTATAAGTTGCCTGCCGGGTGGCCTTCTGGGCATAAGCCAGAATTTTCTCTTTCAGCAGCAGGCCGGTCTTGCGGATGGAGAAGCCCGCCACATAGGTCTGGCGGCTGGCGTAGGCACCCAGACCGGTGGGCGTGATATCCGTATCCTGACAGGACACCACATGCACGTCCTTATAGCTTTTCAGACCTACCACATCGGCGGTCATCTGGGAGTAGGCGGTGTCAGCGCCCTGACCGATTTCCGTCTCGCCGCACTGCATGGTGACAGTGCCGTCCAGATTCAGCAGCATGCGGTTGGAGCTGGTCTCCAGAGAGATGGGATACACGGCGGTGTTATACCAGAAGGTCGCCACACCGATGCCGCGGCGGATGGGGCCGGTATCCTTGGCATACTCGGCCACCTTGCGGTCGTAATCCATGTACTTGCGGCCCACCTCAAGACATTCCCGGAAAGAGTCGTAGTAGTTGACGTTGTGGCTGAAACCGTCCTCATAGCCCTGAGGCATGATATTCTGCATACGGAAGGCCAGCGGATCCATCCCCACAGCCTTGGCGCACTCGTCCACGTTGGCCTCGTCGGCAAAGGACGCCTGCGGCATACCGTAGCCGCGCATAGCGCCTGCGGCGGGACGGTTGGTGAACACCGTCCATGCATCACACTCCATGTTGTCGCAGGGATAGTGCTGGGGGAAGGAGCCCATGGCCTTTGCCACGATGGAGTGGCCATGGGAGGCGTAAGCGCCCTGATTGGAGAAGCACTCCACCTTGCGGGCGGCAAACGTGCCGTCCTTCCGCAGCCACGACACAATGTGGAAGCGGATGGCGTGGCGCACGCGGTTGGAGACGAAGGTCTCCTCGCGGGAGCAGTCGATACGGACAGTGCGTCCGCCCACCTGCGTAGTGCACCATGCGCACAGGGGCTCATACAGCGCGTCCTGTTTATTGCCGAAGCCGCCGCCGATATAGGGCTTGACCACCCGGATATCCGCCCAAGGACGGCCCAGAGCCTGTCCCACGATGCGGCGGATGATATGAGGGATCTGAGTGGAGGAGATCACCACGATGCGGCCGTTCTCCTCATAGGCGAAGCAGCCGTGATTCTCGATATGGCAGTGCTGCACGGTGGGGGTATCGTACCAGCCCTCCACCTTGATAAGGCCCGGCTCCTGAATGGCGGAGCGATAGTCGCCCTTCTTCATGTCGGTATGCTTGAGGATGTTGTGGGGGAACTTCTCATGAAGCTGGGGCGCGCCCTCCTCCATGGCCTTCTGCACGTCCAGCACGAAGGGTAATTCTTCGTACTCCACCTTCAGGGCGCGGACGCCCTGCATGGCGGCTACCTCATTCTCAGCAATGACCACTGCAACATCGTCGCCCCAATAGCGCACATGCTGATTCAGCAGGTGGCGGTCCGCCACGTCCTGATGGCCGGGATCCATGGACCAAGGATGGCCCGCCGTGGGGAAGGTGATATCCGGCACGTCAAAGCAGGTCAATACCTTCACTACGCCGTCGATGGCCTCAGCGGCGCTGGTGTCCACCGACTTGACAAAGCCATGGGCGATCTCCGCGTGCTTGATGCGGACGTACAGGGCGTCCTGCGGCATCTGATCCTCATAGTATTTCGTCCGGCCTGTCGCCTTGTCATAGGCGTCCACACGGACTTGGCTTCTTCCGACTTCACCCATATGGTTTTCCTCCTCGATATCTGACTTGAAACCGCACTCTGCAAAAGGAGAAACGGCAGTTATCTACGCTGGTTATGGCAAGCATTTATTGTGCTAATCATAGCACAATCGCACCTGTATGAAAAGTGGTTTGCGTTATTTTAATTGGAGAATATCCAACTTTTTGTTGACACATTTTCAAAAAACTGGGTATACTAGCTACCAGATATCATCTGGCAAGTGAGGTGCTGTATATGCGTATCGGCTGCGTCGTGATGGCCGCCGGAATGGGTTCCCGCTTCGGCGGCAACAAGCTGGCTCAGCAGTGGCAGGGCAAGAGCCTGATCCGTCATGCGCTGGAGGCTGTCCCCGCGGACAAGCTGTCCGCCACTGTGGTGGTGACTCAATATCCGGAGGTGGTGGCGCTCGCAAAGGAATTTAACTTTACACCGATCGTCAACAGTCATCCGGAGTACGGCCAGAGCCACACCATCCATCTGGGCGTCCAGGCGCTGGGCGACTGTGACGCGCTGCTCTTTCAGGTGGCCGATCAGCCGCTGCTGCGGCGGGAGAGCGTGACCCGTCTGATCGACTTCTACGGCTGCAATCCCGGCCACATCGTGGGCCTTGGCCACGGCGGCCAGCGGGGCAATCCCTGCATCTTCCCTGCCCGTTTTTTCCCGGAGCTTCTGAAGATTGAAGGCGACCGGGGCGGCAACGTGGTCATCCGCCGGCATGAATCCGACCTCCTGCTGTACGAGGTGCCCGCCGATGAGCTGCGGGATGTGGACACACAGGAAGCCCTTGCCCAGCTTTGAACATTATACTTCGTGAGCCGTGACGGCGGTGCCGTCACGGCTCCTTTGCTTACTTCTTGGGGGCGTAGGGGGTGTTCTTCAGGGGCAGGTCAAACTCCCGCTCACCGGTCAGCCGGTAATAGGCATCGGCGATGGCCGGTGCGGTGGGGATGGAGGTGATCTCACCGATGCCGATGGCGCCGCCGGCCACGTTCAAGCCCGGCTTCTCCACCACGATGGCTTCAATCTCCGGCGGGATCTGGTTGGCCCGGAACAGACCCAGCATGCCGTACTTGGCAGTGGGCTTGCAGTTTTCGTCGATGGGGTACTTCTCCGTCAGGGCATAGCCCATGGACATGACCACGCCGCCTTCGATCTGCCCCTCGATGCTGAGGGGATTGACGGCCTTGCCCACGTCGTGGGCGGCCACCATCTTCTTGATCCGGCCCGTCTCCTTGTCCAGAATACACATCTGAGTGGCGTAGCCGTAGGCCACATGGCTGACGGGGTTGGGCACGTCCGCGCCCAGAGGGTCGGTCTTGGCCAGATATTCGCCGTAGAACTCTTTGCCCTTCAGGTCGCAGAGCGTCTTACCATCGTCCAGCTCGGCCCTCAGCAGTTCGCAGGCGCGGCGGGTAGCCTCGCCGGTCACCAGTGTCTGCCGGGAGCCGGAGGTGTCGCCGGAGTCCGGCGCGATCCATGTATTATTGCGCTCGTAGACGATATCGTCGCGCTTGAGGCCGGTATTGGTAACTACCACTTGCACCAGCACAGTGCCAAGACCCTGACCAATGCAGGAGGCGCCGGAGTAGATATGCACCTTGCCGTCATCCTCCACGATCAGCTTGCAGCGGCCCCAGTCCGGCAGGCCTACGCCCACACCGGCGTTCTTCATGGCGCAGGCGATGCCCACAGGATCACCGTTTTTCACTGCCTCGTCATAGGCGGGCTTGATGGCCTCCAGCGTCTCTACCAGACCGGTGGAATCGTCCACGATCTGACCGTTGGGCAGCACGCCGCCGGGACGGATGGCGTTGCGGTAGCGGATCTCCCAAGGAGAAATACCCACCAGATCGGCCATCTGGTTCAGCAGCGTTTCGGTGCAGAAGCAGGTCTGTGTCACACCGAAGCCGCGGAACGCGCCGGCCGGTGGATTGTTAGTATAGTAGGCATGGCCCTTGATCTCGAAATTCTCATAGGCATAGGGGCCTGCCGCATGGGTGCAGGCACGCTCCAGCACCGGGCCGCCCAAAGAGGCGAATGCGCCGGTATCGGACACCACGGAGGCCTTGACGCCCTGAATAATGCCGTTCTCGTCGCAGCCCATGGTAAAGTTCATGTCGAAGCTGTGGCGCTTGGGATGCACCAGAATGGACTCCTGACGGCTCAGCTTGAACTTGACGGGCTTCCGTGTCAGATAGCACAGAAGCGCGGCATGGTGCTGCACGGACATATCCTCCTTGCCGCCGAAACCGCCGCCTACCAGACAATTCTGCACCTGACAGTGGTCATAATCCACACCCAGCATACCGGCGCACTCGTGCATGGTGGTATGGGCGCTCTGGTCGGTGGTCAGCAGCTTCACGCCGCCGTTGTCCAGCGGCAGCGCCACGCAGCACTCCGGCTCTAAGAACGCATGCTCCGTCCATGGAGTGGAAAAGTGCTCGGTCAGCACATATTTGGAATTCCTGATGGCCGTCTCGGCGTCGCCGCGGGAGACGTGCTTATACGCCTGTACGTTGCTCTTGTCCCCCTCGAACACCAGCGGCGCGTCAGGCGCGGCCGCCTCGGTGGGATTGTGGACGGCGGGCAGCACCTCGTACTCCACCTTCACCAGCTTCTTGGCCTTTTCCACCGTTTCCTGATCCACGGCACAGACCAGCGCCACGCTGTCGCCCAGATAGTGGGTCAGCTTGCCCACGCCGATGAGGGTAGGCTGATCCTTCTTGATATGGCCCACGTTCACCTTGCCGGGGATGTCCTTCTGGGTGGCCACGCAGATCACGCCGGGCAGCGCCTCCGCCTCGGCGGTGTCGATGGACAGGACGCGGGCGCGGGCATACTGACTGCGGACTGCACCGCCGTAGCACATGTCTTCCACATATACGTCGTCAGGATACTGGCCGTAACCCAGCACCTTTTCCTCTACATCCAGCCGGTGAACGCGGCTGCCCATCTGCCAATCGTCGGCGGATGCTTTGGGTATTGCACCGTCCCGGAAGATCTTCGCCGCCAGCAGAATACCGTCAATGATCTTCACATAGCCGGTGCAGCGGCAGATATTGTTACGGATGGCAAAAGCCGCTTCTTCCCGGGTAGGGTCGGGATTCACGTCCAGCAGACCCTTTGCGGAGATCACCATGCCGGGGATGCAGAAGCCGCACTGCACCGCGCCTGCCTCGCCGAAGGCGAAGGTATAGACCTTCTTTTCCCAATCGCTGAGACCCTCGACCGTGATAATGGTCTTGCCCTCCAGCTTGTCCGTCTGAGGAATACAGGCCTTGGTAGGCTTGCCGTCAATGAGAACATGGCAGGTGCCGCAGGCGCCCTCGCTGCAGCCGTCCTTTACCGAGGTCAGGTGCAGCTCGTCACGCAGGAAGCGGATCAGCTTCTGGTTTTTCTCCACCATTACGGTGCTTCCGTTCACCATAAAAGTCGCCATATTGTGTGCTCCTTCCCTCCGCAGCGGCGGATAAAAGATCATACTGTGCTTTTGCCTAAAAATTTTTATATATTATACAATAATTTTCAGTTTTCTGCAAGATATATGCGCAAAAACCGTTATTCTACTTTTCAGATAACGTTTCTCCATCCCGATATGGCAGATAGTCCAAAAAGCGCTTGGCAGCGGGCGCAGGTTCCTCCCCTGACCGCATGGCAAGGCCGATGCGCCGAAAGGCAGGCTGTGCCAACGGGCGCAGCGCCACCCGATAGGGGATGCGCCGCAGTACCAGCTGGGGCAAAATGCTGACGCCCAGCCCATGCTCCACCATGGACATGACGGCATAGTCGTCCAGCGTGGTAAAGCGTACCCGCGGCGCCGTTCCGGCTTGCTCAAATACCTGCATCACTTCCCGGTCACGGTTGCCCGCCTTGTCCAGCAAGATGAAGGGCTGCTCCGCCAGCGCTTCTACCGGAACTCTTTCCAGCTGTGCCAGCGGGTGTTCCTCCGGCAGCACTGCCTTCAGCTCATCCTGCACCAGCTCCATGACCTTCAGTTCCGGACGGGTAGGCAGGTGCAGAAAGCCAAAATCCGCACGACCCTGCATGATCCACTGTTCGATCTCCGGATAGTCTCCCATCAGGATCTCAAAGTCGATATTGGGATAGTCCCGCTGAAAGGCACAGATCATGTTGGGCAGCCAATGAGTGGCCACGCTGGAAAAGGTGCCGATGGCCACCGTGCCGGACATGACGCCCCGCAGCTCTCCCGCCATCTGTCGGCACTGCTCCGCCTGCGCCACCATCTCCCGCAGCGACGGCAGCAGCCGCAGGCACCCATTGGTAGGTGCGACCCCTTCTCTGCCCCGGCGCAGCAGCGGAAAGCCAATCTCACTTTCCAGCGCCGCCATCATGCGGCTGACGCCGGAAATGGTATAGCCCATGGCCTCCGCCGCCGCCGTGATGGAGCCCTTGTCAATGGCGCACAGCAGCGCCCTGCATTTCTCACTTTCCATATTGCTCTCCATTATTTGACATATCGTCAAATCAAATTTGAAATATTATCTCTTTACTCAAGGAGACGATGGATGTAGAATTTTGTCAACCACCAAAAAGTGGCGCAGCGGCGGCACCCTTTTTCTCTCCTCCGCTGCGTCGCTTTTTCGCGCGCAGGAGGCCTTTTCATGTATCAGAAGCACCGCTTTTTTATCCGTTACCTCATCGCACTGCTGCTGTTCGGCTTCAATGGTATTGTTGCCAGCCACATTGCCCTTGACAGCGGACAGATCGTGCTGCTGCGGACGCTGCTGGGCAGCATAAGTCTGCTGGCCTTTTTCTTCCTGTCCGGTCACCGTTTTTCCTTTGCCGGACGCGGCATGGATGTAACGCTGATCCTGCTGTCCGGCGCGGCCATGGGCGCCAGCTGGATGTTTCTGTATGCCGGATACCAGACCATCGGTGTGTCCACTGCATCGCTGCTGTATTATAGCGGGCCGGTGATCGTTATGGCGTTGTCTCCTCTGGTGTTTCACGAGGCACTGACCTGGGTGAAGGTCATAGGCTTTCTGTGTGTCTGCGGCGGTATCGTACTGGTAAACGGATTAGGCGGCGGGCAGATCAAAGCGGCAGGCTTCATTTACGGCATTATGAGTGCGGTATGCTACGCCGTCATGCTGATCCTCAACAAAAAAGCCAAGGGCGTGGACGGCATGGAAAACTCCCTGCTGCAAATGCTTTCGGCCACCGCCGCAGTATTTCTTCTGCTGCTGTGCAAGGGTGGGCTTGCCATGTCCATCCCCGGTGCAAGCTGGCCGTGGATACTGCTGCTGGGCATCGTCAACACAGGCTTTGGCTGCTGGTGCTACTTCTCCGCTATCGGTGCGCTCTCTGTTCAGACCGTGGCGGTTTGCGGCTATCTGGAGCCGTTGAGCGCCGTGATCTTCTCCGCCCTGCTGCTGCACGAGCGTCTGACGACGGCGCAGATGATCGGCGCGGTATTGATCCTTGGCGGCGCGCTGTTTGCCGAATGTGTCCATTCAAAACAGACAGTAAACAAAAAAAAGAACCGCGTGACATGTCACGCGGTTCTTTTTTTGTTTATTTGCCGCACCATTGGCCGATGGCGGCCAGCAGCTCGGTTTTTCCGATCCCCTTCTCGGCGGAGAACGGGATCAGCTGCACGCTGTCATCCAGTGTCAGCGTCTGGCGGATCAGGGCCAGATTCGGCTCGATCTCACTCTTTTTCAGCTTGTCCAGCTTATTGGCCACCACTACCATGGGACACTCGGTGGATTTGAAGTAGTCGCACATGGTCACATCGTCGGCGGTGGGCTTGTGGCGGGCGTCCACGATAAGAACGCCCAGCGAGATCAGCTCTTCTTCCGCGAAATAGTTCTCCATCAGGCGTCCCCAACGGTCACGCTCGTCCTTGGAGACCTTGGCATAGCCGTAGCCCGGCAGGTCGGTGAAATAGATCTTGTCGTCAATACGGAAATAGTTGATCTGGGTGGTCTTTCCCGGCGTAGCGCCTACACGGGCGAAGTTCTTCCGGTTCAGTAGCCGGTTGATGACGGAGGATTTTCCCACGTTGGAGCGGCCAGCAAAGGTCACCTGCGGCCTGCCATCCCGGATAAACGTGGAGGGCTTCACCGCGGACAGAACGAACTCCGCCTTATTAAAGTTGATTGCCATGGCGCACCTCCTGATAGGGCGTGTCAGCGGCAATGGCCGCCATATGCTCCACCGCGTCCTTCTTCGTTTCCGGCACCAGTGCGGCGGCGAACACCGCGTCCACCGTCTCCACCGGAATGAAGTGCAGCACCTTCCGGACGGTCTGGTCGATCTCGTCCAGAGCCTTCTCGTTTTCCTTGGGAATGATCACCGTCTTGACGCCGTTGCGCAGGGCGGCCATGGTCTTTTCCTTCAAGCCGCCGATAGGCAGCACCCGGCCCCGCAGCGTCACCTCGCCGGTCATGGCCACGTCGCCCCGGACCTTGCGGCCCGTCAGCGCCGACAGCATGGCCGTGGTGATGGCAATACCGGCGGAGGGTCCGTCCTTGGGTGTGGCCGCCTCCGGGAAGTGGATATGGATATCCTTGGTCTTATAGAAATCCTTCTCCAGATGCAGCGCCTCCGTGCGGCTGCGCAGGCAGCTGAGCGCCGCCTTGGCGGATTCCTGCATGACGGTGCCCAGATTGCCGGTCAGCTCCAGCTTTCCGCTGCCGTCCATCACGTTGACCTCGACCTCAAGAATTTCGCCGCCTTCCTCCGTCCAAGCAAGGCCGTTGACCACACCGACCTCGTCACGGGTGATATGTACCGAGGGCGTATAACGAACTGTGCCGAGATAATCCGGCAGGTTTTTTTCTGTAACGTTGACACGCTTTACATCATCGGTCACCAGCTGCATAGCGGATTTTCGGCATAGTTTTCCGATCTGCCGCTCCAGAATACGGACGCCGGATTCCCGTGTGTAGTCGGTGATGGTGCGCCGGATAGCGCCGTCGGTCATATGGAACTGCGTCCGCTTCAATCCGTGTTCCTTCAACTGCTTGGGCAGCAGGTGCTGCTTGGCGATCTGAAGCTTTTCCTCGTCAGTATAGCTGGACAGCTCGATGACCTCCATACGATCCAGCAGCGGCCGCGGGATAGTTCCCAGCGTGTTGGCTGTGGTGATGAACATAACGCGGCTCAGATCCACCGGGATTTCCAGAAAATGATCCCGGAAAGCATAGTTCTGCTCGCTGTCGAATACCTCCAGCAGCGCCGAGGCGGGGTCGCCCCGCATATCGCTGGCCAGCTTGTCGATCTCGTCCAGTACCAGCAGCGGGTTCATGGAACCGGCGCGGGTCATGGCATCGATGATGCGGCCCGGCATGGCGCCGATATAGGTCTTGCGGTGGCCGCGGATGTCCGCCTCATCCCGCACGCCGCCCAGACTGAGACGAGCCAGCTTGCGGTTCATAGCCTTGGCCACGGAAATGGCGATGGAGGTCTTACCTACGCCAGGAGGGCCTACCAGACACAGAATCTTGCCCTTGGCGTCGGGGTTCATCTGCTGTACGGCGATGAACTCCAGAATACGTTCCTTGACCTTATCAAGGCCAAAGTGCTCCTTGTCCAAAATCGCCCGTGCCTTCGCCACATCGGCCCGGTCTTTGGTGGTCTTATGCCACGGCATATCCAGACAGACATCCAGATAATTGCGGATCACCGAGGCCTCGGCACTGCCGTAGGGCTGCTTGGCAAGACGGTCCACTTCCTTCATCAGCTTTTTGTGGATCTCCTCCGGAAGCTTCAGCTTTTCAATCTTGTCCGTATACTCGGCGATCTCCTCGTCGCCGTCGTCGCCCAGCTCGTGCTGCAAGACCTTCAACTGCTCCCGCAGGATCATGTCCTTCTGCACCTGTGCCACACGGGAGCGCACCTTGTGCTCCAGCTCTACCTCCAGCGAGATGACCTCCACCTCGTGGGCCAGTATCTCGTTCATCAGCCGAAGACGCTTGGCAGGGTTCAGCTCCTCCAGAATCCGTTGACGGTCACCATGGCGCAGATTGATATTCTGGGCGATAAAGTCCGCCAGATAGCCGGGATCGCGGCAGTCCAGCACAGCGGCGACAAAGTCGTCGTTCAGGTTGGTGACCAGTTCCTTATACTCGCCAAAGATGACGTAGGTCTGCCGGATCAGCGCCTCCATGCGGGGCGTCATACGGCCGGGGAAGTCCTCCTCCAGCAGCTCCACATTGGCCTGTAAGAAGGGCTTACTCTGCCACAGGCGATGGATGCGGGCGCGCTGCTGACCCTCCACGATCACCCGCACGCTGGTCTCGGAGGTTTTGAGGATCTGTAAGATGCGGCAGATGGTGCCTACGCTGTAAAGATCGTCCTCCTTCGGCGCGGCGGTGGATATCTCGCGCTGGGTCACCAGAAAGATGGTGCGTTCATCGCTCTCCATGGCGCTGTCCAGCGCGTAAATGGATATCTCACGCTCCACATCGAAGCTCAGCGTCAAATCAGGGAAAACTGTCAGACCCCGCAGGGCGATGACAGGGATATTCAAAGTTGTTCGTTCCATAATCGGTTCTCCTTTGCGGGGGCATTTTCCGGTATTTGGAAAAAGCGCAGGGGGAGAGGCGTCTGCCTCTCCCCTGTTTACACTTTAAGAGGCCGGTGCGGAGGATTTTTTCTCCGGCTGCTTTCCGGTCTTTAGTTTTGCCCGCCGGATGGTGCGCTCAGGATCGTGAATGATCTCAGGCTGTGCGCCGTTGTTGACGCAGTCGGCGGTAATGGTCACCTGCACGATGGTAGGATCAGAGGGAATATCGTACATGAGCTTCGTCAGCACGCCCTCCATAATGGCCCGCAGGCCGCGGGCGCCGATGTTGCGCTCGATGGCCTTGTCGGCGATGGCCTCCAAGGCATCCGACGTAAAGTCCAGCTTCACATCGTCGTATGCCAGCAGCTTCTGATACTGCTTCACCAGCGCATTCTTGGGCTGGGTCAGGATGGTCACCAGATCGTCCCGGGTCAGACCGTCCAGCGCGGCAATCACCGGCAGACGGCCTACCAGCTCGGGAATGATGCCGAATTTCAGCAGGTCGTGAGGCTGTACCTCCTTCAGCAGCGCGCCCTGCTGGCGCTCCGCCTTGCTCTCCACCACGGCGTCAAAGCCAATGCCCTTGCGGTCGGTACGGCGCTCGATGATCTTCTCAAGCCCATCAAACGCACCACCGCAGATAAACAGAATGTTGTGGGTGTCGATCTGGATAAATTCCTGATGGGGGTGCTTACGGCCGCCCTGAGGCGGTACGTTGGCCACAGTGCCCTCCAGAATTTTCAGCAGCGCCTGCTGCACGCCCTCGCCGGATACGTCGCGGGTGATGGAGGTGTTCTCGCTCTTGCGGGCGATCTTGTCGATCTCATCCACATAGATGATGCCCCGCTCAGCCAGCTCTACGTCGAATTCCGCCGCCTGCAGCAGCCGCAGCAGGATATTTTCCACGTCGTCGCCCACATAGCCGGCTTCCGTCAACGTGGTAGCGTCGGCGATGGCGAAGGGAACCTTCAGCACACGGGCCAGCGTCTGGGCAAACAGGGTCTTGCCGCTGCCGGTGGGGCCGATCATCAGGATGTTGCTCTTCTGCAGCTCCACATCCTCGCCGCCGCCGAAGAAAATGCGCTTGTAGTGATTGTATACAGAGACAGACAGCGTGATCTTGGCCGCTTCCTGCCCCACCACATATTCATCCAGCACCGCCTTGATCTCCTGCGGTGTCGGCAGCTGGTCGAGGCTTTCTATCGGTTCCGGTTCCACGTCATAGCCGTCGTCCAGCAGAGACAGGCACAGCTGCACGCACTCGTCGCAGATCCGGACACCGGGTCCTTGGATCATGCGATGCACCTGATTCTCTGTCTTGCCGCAGAAGGAGCAGCGCAGGGATTTTGAATTATCAGCCATATGCTACCTCACTCAGCGCTTGTAGATTACCTTGTCCACCAGACCGTATTCCCGGGCTTCCTCCGCGATCATCCAGTTATCCCGCTCGGAGTCGGCTTTAATCTGCTCCGGCGTCTTGCCGGTATTTTCGGCAAGGATCTTGTTGATGCGCTGCTTGATCTTCAGGAAGTGCTCCACGTCGATCTCCATATCGGTGACCTTGCCCTGCGTGCCGGCGGAGGGCTGGTGAATCATCACCTCGGCATTGGGCAGCGCGATGCGCTTGCCCTTGGTGCCGCAGGACAGCAGAAACGCGCCCATGCTGGCGGCCATGCCGATGCAGATGGTGGATACATCACACTTGATGTACTGCATGGTGTCATAGATTGCCATACCGGCCGTTACGCTGCCGCCGGGGCTGTTGATATACATCTGGATATCCTTATCGGGATCCTGAGCCTCCAGATACAGCAGCTGGGCCACGACCAGACTGGCGGTGGTATCATTCACTTCTTCGCCCAGGAAGATAATGCGGTCATTCAGCAGACGGGAAAAAATATCATAGGACCGCTCGCCGCGGTTGGTCTGCTCAACAACATAGGGAACCAAACTCATTGTAAAATACCTCCGTTACGAAAGATAGTCAAAGTATACCCACCCTGATATGTGATTTAGTCTTTCTTCTCTTCTTCCTTGTTCTCGTCTTCCTTGACCTCGGGTGCAACCGCGATGGCGGAGTCCGCCACCACCCTGATGACCTTCTCGCGCATGACCTGCTCCTTGATATCCTCGGGGTTCAGGAACTTCTTGACGGTGTCAAGCTCCATACCGTACTTCTCGGCCAGAGACTTGATCTCGTTCTCCACTTCCTCGTCGGTAACTTCCAGACCCTCGGCCTTGATGATGGCGCGGATGGCCAGATCCATTCTCACCTGATTCGTAGCGGGCTCCTTTGCGTCCATGATGATCTGCTCTTCGTTCATGCCGGTCATCTTGGTATACTGCTCGAAGGGGATGCCCTGAGAGGCCAACTGCTGCTTAAAGCCCTCCAGCATCTGGTGTGCCTGCATCTCGATCATCTCGTCAGGGATCTCGGCCTTGATGCCCTCGGCCACCTTGGTCATCAGCACATCCTCGAAGGCACGCTGGGCGGCAACGGTGCGCTCATCGGTCATCTTCTTCTTGATGTCGGCCTTCAGCTCCTTCAGGGTGTCGAACTCGGACACGTCCTTGGCGAACTCGTCGTCGATGGCGGGCAGCTCCTTGACCTTGACCTCGTTGACCTTGACGTGGAACACCACGGGCTTGCCGGCCAGCTCGGGGGTATAGTTCTCGGGGAAGGTGATGTCGATGTCCTTCTCCTCGCCGGCCTTCATGCCGATGAGCTGATCCTCGAAGCCGGGTACGAAGCTGCCGGAGCCGATCTCCAGATCAAAGGCCTCGCCCTTGCCGCCGTCGAAGGCCACACCCTGGTCAAAGCCCTCAAAGTCGATGTTGGCGGTATCGCCCTTCTTGACGGCGCGCTCCACGGCCACCAGACGGCTGTTGCGGTCGGCCATCTCCTTCAGGCGGGCGTTCACGTCGGCGGCCATGACCTTGACCTCAGCCTTCACGGCCTCCAGACCCTTGTACTGACCCAGCTCCACCTCGGGCATAACGGCGACGGTGCACTTGAAGGTCGCGCCTTCCTTGCCCACGCTCTCAATCTCCACCTGAGGATAACCAACGACCTCCAGCTTCTGCTCGTTCACGGCGCTCTCATAAGCGTCGGGCAGAATGGCGTTGACAGCTTCCTCATAAAAGACCTCAGCGCCGTACATGCTCTCGATCATCTTGCGGGGAGCCTTGCCGGGGCGGAAGCCGGGAATGTTCATCTTACCGCGCATCTTCAGATACGCCTTGTTGACGGCGGCCTCGAACTCCTCGGCGCCTACTTCGATGGTCAGAGCGACTCTGCTCTTCTCCAGTTTTTCACAGCTCTTGACAGTCATTGTTGCTTTTCCTCCAGTTTACGTCTATATTTTGATGACATAAGAATACATTATTGTCAAGCCAATTTTATATGATATCAGAAAACAAATGGAATTTCCATACCTTTTTGCATTATTCGCAAATTTTTTTAGGGACAAACCCCAGAAAATCACCGGCCACCAGTGAAAACAGGGTGCCGCTGCGCATTCCTTCGATGGCGCGCCGGTGGGATGCGCCGTGAAGATGGCCGTAATAGCAGGCTTTCACGCCGTATTCCCGCAGCAGCCGCAGGATCTCGGGACACTCATAGCCCTGATAGATGGGCGGATAGTGGAGAAAGCACAGCTTCTCCCTGTTTCCCGCCTCTTTCAGTGATGTTTCCAGACGGCCTACCTCACGCAGCAGCACCTTTTCATTGTGGGTGCCCTGATTGTCCAGCTCATAGAACCAGCCCCGTGTACCGCACAGCGCAATATCACCGTAATAAAGGCAGTTGTTGTGCAGGATCTCGAAGGTATCCAGTCCGTTGTCAGTGAAAAAACGCTTCATCTTGGCGGCGGTGTTCCACCAGTAATCGTGGTTGCCCTTTAGCAATATCTTTTTCCCCGGCAGGGCGTTGATGAACTGAAAATCCAGCAGGGACTCCTCCAGACTCATACCCCAGCTGAGATCGCCGCACAGCACCGTCACATCATCATCACGGAGTGGCGCGAAGCCCTCCCGGATCCGGTTCACATAGTCGTGCCAGCCGTCGCCGAAAATGTCCATAGGCTTGTCCGAGTTCAGCGACAAATGCAGGTCACCTATCGCATATAGTGCCATAAATCCCTCCTTTCCGTCAGATCAGGCGGCGCAGATTGTTCCAGAAGATATCCTCCAGCAATTCCGCGCCATAGCCCCGTGCTTTCAGCGCGTCGTACAGCTTCGGCATATCCTGCATGCCGGTCATGCCGCCCGCCAGCGCCTCGCAGCCGTCCATATCACCGCCAAGACACAGCGTTTTCTCTCCGCCCAGCGCCAGAAAATGCTCCACATGGGCCACCAGCGCGTCCGTGGTGGGCTCCCCTACGAAATGCAGATAGAGATTCAGGCCCACCACGCCGCCCAGATCACGGATCGCCCGGAACTGGTCGTCCGTCAGGTTGCGGCGATGAGGACAGATGGCCCGCGCGTTGGAATGGGACGCGATGACGGGCCGCCGCGCCATACGGACAAGATCCCAGAAGCCCGTGTCGGACAGATGGGATGCGTCGGGATAGATGTCGTGCTCCTCCAGCGTGCGGATGAAGTCTCGTCCCTCCGCGGACAGGCCCCGCTCCGGCTCCTCGGCATTGGTGCCGGACAGCACGTTGGCCCGGTTCCACACAGGGTTCAACAGCCGCACACCCCAACCGGACACCGTTTCGATCTTATGTACGTCGCAGTCAATAAGATCGGCGCCCTCGATGCTCAGCAGTGTAGCCACCATGCCCTGTGATACCGCTTCATCCACCTCCGCGCCGGTGCGGCATTGGCGGGCAATATCAGCGTTATTCGTCATCTCCCGCAGGAAGAAATCATGCATCCTCTGACATTGCGCCCACATACCGTCGATCGGAGCCTCCGCCGCATCGTGGAACAGGGCGAAAAACTGAGCGCAGCGCTGAAACTTTTTTCCCCGCAGCAGGTCGATATGACCGCCGTTTTCCCGCAGATGGGTGGACGCGGCGTAATAGCGGCGCTGTTCCTCACGGTTTTCGCCGTAGTCCAGCGCGGAATTCTCGCCGGTCTCCAGACAGCGGTAAATGGTATCGCAGTGGGCATCAAAATAGGATAGCATAACGGTCTCCTTATTGAAAAGCGTTTTTGATGTATTCTATGCGGACGTTGTCAAAGCCGTGCTCGGCATAAACCTCCGCCACATCGAACCGGGCAGGGCAATCCAGCCGCTTCTCCGCCAGATACATCATGGCGGTCTTGCGCAGCCTGTTCTGCTTCTGAGCCGTCACATACTCACGGGGCAGCGCCATGTCCACATTGGTGCGGGTCTTGACCTCCACAAAGCACAGCACGTCGCCGTCCCACGCGATCAGGTCGATCTCGCCGTAGCGGCTGCGGTAGCCGTGGGCCGCCAACTTGTACCCATTTTCCCGCAGATAGCGGGCCACCAGCGCCTCGCCCTGCATGCCCTCCGCCCGGCTCACCGTCTGGCCTCCCACTTTTTCAGGAAGGTCATGCGGTGTTCGGGACAGGGACCGTATTCGTCCAGCATGGCATAGTGCAGCTTGGTGCCGTAGCCCTTGTGCTTGGCGAACTGATACTGGGGATATTGCTTATCCAGCACATCGGTCACATACCGGTCACGGCTGACCTTGGCCAGAATGGAGGCCGCCGCGATGGAAGCGGAATGACCGTCGCCCTCCACGATGCAGCGGTGGGGCACGGTGATGGCGGCATGCTGTCCGCGGTCACGGTTGCCGTCGATGAGGGCCATGTCCGGCTTCAGGGACAGTCCGTCGATAGCCAGCTGCATGGCCTTCATCCGGGCGGAGAGAATGTCGGTGGCGTCGATCTCCGCGGCGCTGACACTGGCCACCGACCATGCAAGTGCCGTGGCGGTAATCACGTCGTACAGCGCTTCCCGCTTCTTTTCCGTCAGCTTTTTGGAATCGTTCAGACCCTCAATCAAGCACTCACGGGGCAGGATCACCGCCGCCGCGTATACCGGGCCCATCAACGGCCCCGCTCCGGCCTCGTCCACGCCGCAGACCGTCTCGCAGCCCTGCGCCCACGATTCCTGTTCATATGTCCAAAGCTCCATAGGCGCTCCTCTCAATAGGTCAGCATGATCTTGCGGCAGTCGCGGCAGACGCAGGCGGAAAATGGGTAAATCGGTATTATAGTGTCCACTGAACAAGTGCCCAATTTTTGTTCTGAGCCAGAATCTCCAGAAGATATGCGAGCATTCTCAAAAGAGCGTGCTGAATCTTGCGGAGATTCAGCACCAGAACGGACATGGCGATCACATGAGCCGCAGTCTCCCGCAGCTTTGCAGTGACCAGCCCCATGCCACATTTACGCTTCGCCAGACTGAACCTGCGCTCCACTTCCACGCGCTCGCACTCATCCCGATAGTCCTGAGCCTTGTCTCTGGTTTCACCCTTCTTGGGCCGCCCCAGAGCTGGGCCGGAAAGACGGATCCCATGCGCCTTGCAATAGCTGAGATTCTCACGGTTTCGGTAGATTTTGTCCGCCAGGATCCGGCTGGGGTAATGCCCCTCTCGCGCTCGGAACCGCTCTGCCATTTCCCGCAGATTTCCCGCCTCATTGTAGGCGTCAAAAGAACAGCACTCCAGCCGCGTCCATCCGTCAACGACACTGATGTCCAGCTTCGCGCCAAACTCCACCGGCTTTCCCGCTTTTCCCCGCACAATGGGCCGAACAAAGGGCTGGCTCACGCTGACAATCCGATCAGGTACGCTGTGGGTACGGTTATCGTACATGTACTTCTGCTGCTCATAGACGGCGCGGATCGTGCCCAAACGTTCCGTCTGGCGAGGGGGCAGATTTTTTCCGAGGGACAGTTTTCCATCGATGGCATCCAGGTCACGCCGGAGGTAAGCCAGCTGCTTCCCAATGGCTTTGCGGGTCATTTTTGCGGTGTGTTTACGGCATCTTGTGTATTTCAGGTAATCTTTCCGGGCGCGTTTACGGTAGGTTCGAGGCTTCTTTCCGTCCGCGGGATCGTGAAGAACATCCAAAAGCGTTTCGGCGTTCTCCCTGGCCTCGTTGAGCAGGGAAACATCCTGAGGATAACGGATATTGGACGGCGCGCAGGTGGCGTCCACGATCATAGTGCCGCTGTTTCCGCCAGTTCCCGGCTGGCCGTCAGAATCATCATCGTCATCCTTTGATTCGGCTTCTTTGACCTGACGCTCCTTTGCGTCCCGCACGATCATCTCATTGATCTCACCCAGCAC
>ENA-OROD01000983-OROD01000983.1-human-gut-metagenome-genome-assembly--contig:-NODE-983-length-24794-cov-7.700635_pt1 | contig 24794 bp, 11 predicted proteins | sample MGYA00242123_ERZ509038 | MGnify/ENA primary metagenome ERZ509038 (study PRJEB26280, sample SAMEA2338719) | human gut metagenome | biome: human gut; feature: human-associated habitat; material: faeces... | reverse complement strand
GAAGCTTTGCCACAACTGCCGCCGAAAATCCGTCAACGCAGGCAGGAAAGCTTACTACCGCGATTTTTCCGCCTTCTAAAATTTTTTCCAGATCCAGCCTTTGCCTACCGATTTTACTCAATAATCCTTCAACAGATGGGTTCGTAAAGGCGCTTAGGAGGTTGGATATGGTACTGGTCTCATTTGACTTTGTACGGCTATCAAGGCTCTGCCACTCCAATAACAACTCTTTTAGCCGCTCAAGCCTGCGCTTTAAAATTTCGTACTCTATGCGATGTTCGCGGGTTTTGCTTAGTATATCTTCTATTGCCAATTCAAATTTGCCAATTTCATACAAAAGCTCATTAGTGCGGCTTAAAAAATTAAAAATTCCATTTAAAAAATTTTCAAAGTTCGGGGTCTCATACTTAAATAGTACATATTCCAGCACGCATGTTATGCGCTTTCGCAAAGCGTGTTGCCAGTAGTGCTCTCCATCTTCAGGGAGAACTTCCAATATACTCTCTGCATATTGAGACAGCTTTTTTAGGGAGTCAAAGCCACAAAGCGGATCGTAGTAAAATTTCCCTTCGGGAGAAAAATCCAATACATCACTACCCCTGCCGCACTCATTAGCCCAAGTTCTTATTTTCCCCAAAGTGCCGTCGCCTTTAAAATCAAATACGATTAGTGTCATTTTTCGCTCTTTGTCGTCTGCCTTATAGCGCATTAAGTCGCGCAAAAGCACATTGCAGGTAGATGTCTTTCCGCTACCCGTTGAGCCTATAAAAATCGTGTGCTTGCAAAGCACATCCTCGGAGATTTCCACAGATCCGCCATTAAATCCAATTCTTGCGACTATATCGTCTTTCATAAAAAGACGTATCAAGCGCTCAAAATTTTATAGAATTTCTTAGCAGTAATATTACGCCAAAGTCTTCGTCATATTGGATTGTATTACGCAATAGGTATATTTCGCGTTTTTTTTTAATTTTTTACGCAGAAGTCTTATACTGAATTACACTATGGAAGTTAAAACAGAAAAATTAAACGACAACAAGAACAAGTCCTCCAAACTGGCAGGTTCAACAGAAAAATACCCACAGAGATGTATCGCGGCTTTTAATTGTATTAAGGAGAAATTAAAAAATACGAAAAAAGTCACAAGGTATGGGATAATCCTCAGTTTGATGAATAAGCACAAGGATGACGACATCTATAAGGCAGTATTGTTCAAGCTGTGGCGCAGTAGAAACAAGGGGAAGATATCCTATCGCAAATTTGTAGAAGTAGTGGGGGATTTTTACGACAGCGGCATGTATTCCAGAATGATACGCTATTGTGATTTTATACAAGCACACAGGGCGTTCGTAAAGTACCCGGAATCTCTTCTCCGGAGTTTTTTGTCCAAAACCCGCAAGTTGGAAAACCGAGAGCAAATATATAAGCAAGCAGAAGAATCATTGAAAGGCGAATGCGTAAGCAGCAGTGCGCTAAGAAAAAAGCTCAAGGTGTTAACAGATTCGTATATACCATCCATGCCGAAACCTAGCAAGGAGGAGATGTTTTTTGAATATTTTGAGAATGTATCCGATAATGAAAAGCTCCGTATGATAGGTAAATTAGAGGATTATTTAAGGAAAGTCCGCGCGAGTTTGAAAGTGGGACAGAATGAAAAAGAAGAAGATTCAAGTTCGGATGGCTCGTCTAAAAGCACGGAGAAAACGGATGATAGCGGCGCGACTAATGATCCTTCAAAAGCATCCTCAACTGAGGTTGTTATAGCAAATTCTACCGGAATAGCCGAAGATACATCAAATTTCCAAGACAAAAAAGAGGATAATTCTCATAGCGGCTTAGATGAAATGTGGGAGAATCTTGGACGCGAATATGCAAAACAATTAGCAGAGGATGCCCAATACGATAATTATTCGGAAGAGGTATATGACAAATTTATGAACGATAAACCAGAAGCACAATGTGCTGAAACCTCCGAGACTGACAATACAATTTTCAGTCAGGTTACGGCAATTCTGGAAAAGATAAAATACGAGTCGTTAGATAGGAATATTGGCGCCAGAAAAATAATTGCCATATTTGACAATCTTGAAGGATATAAGCAGTACAAGGACAATCCGCACAACTATGACGTTAAGATAGCTTGGGATTTGGTAAAAGGTGAAATTTCACCGAATATCCTAATAGGAGTAACAGAATATATTGGGTTTCGGGAGCGTATGAAAGCTAGTTCCTTCCCGGGGAAAACTGTCTAGACAGTTTTTTCTTCTGTCACCATAAAGGCAATGCCTACAAAAAAATATACCATTACGAGGGAAGCGCAAAGGCGCTTCTTTTTTTTTATAGAAGAAAATCGTTTAGGGCAGTGGGAGGTAAAATACAGTGATTGGGCAATAAAATAGCCGGTGTGGCTATTGCCGATTTAGGGTGAAAATAATCTGCGGTATGGGCGCTTAACTTTACGAAGTCGCTTGCTGAATAATGGCATTGGTAGGGGCTTGGGATATGTCCCTTTCGGGCCCTTTGGACCGAAAGGAGTTAGTGTAACACTTAGGCGTCCATTATGGACGCCGGCAAACAATCCTTTGTTTTTTCGCCGCGTAGCGGCGTTTTGCGCAAGCCGGTCTGCGCAATTTCACAGCAGGAGAATATTCGCCGCGTAGCGGCGGCAGTGCCCTTGTTGGAGCTTGAATAGGAATTCCTATGCTTATATGTATGAATACATTTAGCACTATCAAATCAAAGCAACAGGCAGAGAATTATTTTTCAGAGGAATTGCGGCAGTATTTTGACGGCTCTAATATAAAGGGTAGACTTATAGAGCGTCTCGGACTTGCAAAGAATATTCCGTCAGAAAAAATTTTTACGGCCATACTTAATAACAAGCACCCCGTGACCGGAAAAAAGTTGCGTCCACGTGAGAGCAAAAGGCTTTTGTTTTCCTTCTGCTTTTCGGCACCGAAACCTCTTTCAATACTCGCCATGTTTACAGATGATAAGAGACTGTTTGATGCTCACCGGAAGGCCAGCAATATAGCGGGCGATTGGCTGGAGAATTTTGCGGAAGTCAGGAAGCGCAAAGGCGGGAGGACGGACAGCGTTTTGACGGGAGAGACCCTGCGATTTAGTTGTGAACATATGCTAAGCAGAGCTGAAGATCCCCAGCTGCATTCGCACGAGGTATTTTTTAACATTACTTACGACAAAGAGCTTAACGCGTTTTACGCGCTTGACCCGGGACAAATGGGTACGCGGTCAAAGTTGGCTACCCACATATACCGCAATATTTTAACGCGCGAGCTAAATAAGATATCTGTTCCGGCATACATAGATGAAATCGGCAGGGTAAAAATCTACGGAATAAGCGATAAGCTTTGCTCCTACTACAGCAAGCGCTCAAAGGAAATAAACAAATATGTAGAGGATTACGAGAGGGCCCACCCGGGACAGAAATGCGGCAATAGATTTAGGGCAAAAGTTGCGAACGCTTTTAAGGGAAAGAAATTAAGCATCGCGGAAGAAAATCTGGCTATTGCAAGATTTAAAGAGGAGATTGAGGATGCAAACTTGGATGAAGAATTGTACAGAATTGCCAATATAGAAAAAGGATATGTGGATTCTCTTTGGGGTAAATTAATTTCTTCATTAACTAAACGCAACGCGGATAAGATTGTCAGCATATATGAGAAAGGTATATCGCAAAAGCGCGGCTGCATAAACATGTACGATTATCTTATGGGGGCTTTGATATGCGCGAAGGCTGAAGTCTCCTACTCTGAAATAAGGGAGGCCGTGAAAAAGCGTCTCAATGCCCGTGAAATTTCCCAATACAAAGACACAATCATTCTAAAATCGAATGACGCCGTGCGGAAAGAAATAGTAAAAATTCTTCCGGAGCTCAAAAATATAATGTTGCAATACCCCCTTAGCAGCAGTCAAAAAGCGGCAATAAAAAATTTGCCACATGCGAAAAAGATTTTGGCCGATTCGCATCCCGTCGTTGAAATTAAGGAAAGTGAATTTGGAAGCGCCACGGGCGATATGGCGTTTATTTCAAAATTAGTCGTAAACGGTGGTACAAAAGCCTATTATTTAAATGCAAGCCGCAAGATAAAACGCAAGAAAACGGGTGCGCACTATGCGGAGGCGCTAAAATTTGAAAAGCTTGGCTCTGTTGAAAATGGATCGCTAATCATAGTTGATAATGCCGATTACGTTGACAACGACCATATGCTGGATCTCCTGAAAACATCAAGAGATCGCAGATGCAAGATAATCCTGCTAACGTGCGAAGGTTTAAAAACGGATCCCCGCTTGCATGCGATTGACGCCGTTAGAGCGCAGGCCGTGAAAATGGCTCCGCCCATCCCTAAGGCAATTCGAAAGGATTTTAAGGATTTGGCGAATGCTGTGCGAGATTACCGCGTATTCTACGGCAATTTTAAACAGTCCGGACTGGATATGAAGCTCGTTTTTCTGAGCGAGAAGTCTAAAGACGCCTTTGTGAAGAAGTACGCTGAATTTTACAATACAGAGCCTCTAGATTGCGGCATTTACCCGAATATAAATATTGAGGATACAAATTATTACCTCTTTGCGCAAGATGGAGAAGATACGGGAGAGGCCGAAAATAACTTGGCAAAACAAGGCTTAAGCGTGCATGTTGCTAAATTTTTTGCTCCCGAACACAATATTCCACCCGTATATGCCAATAGGCCGATGGGCAAATATCCTTCAACACTTGCGCAAAATAAAACGGGGGCTCTTGAACGGAAATATACCGGAATTAATGCAAATCCACAGAGTGGTAAATCTAAGAGCAATATGCCTATTCAAAAGCCACTTGCAAGGCAGGGTTTACAGAATATAAAACCGAATCAGGTGCTTAACCCTCCAATTTTGCACAGGCCACAGGGTAATGATAAATTGCAAGGCTTAAGCAATGCGGGCAATAGGAATTCTCCGCCTGGCGATAGTAATCATTCAAGACCAGGCAGTGCAGGGCAAGCTCCAAAAACGCGTGGATTCCCCGAAAGGGATCATTATCCACCACAAAATACTGGTGGAGCAACACAGCCTCCAAGCAATGCGATTGGAAGGTCCGATTCAAATGAAATAGATAAATCCCAAACTCAATCAGGCAAGGATTCCAGAAATAAGGCGCCAAAGGATCCTCCACCCCCGGACGATTTTTGGGACAGATAGAGGTTCAATAAACAATGTATATAATAAGAATGAGTTACTTGCTTGTTTTCAATTATATAAAGAAAAATAGCGATATATTAAGGACGCATTTGAGAAGCGCATTTTCATTTTTCGAACTTGCTTGTTAGTGCTTCCAATGTTGCATTTGGTAATACTTCAATATCGGGAATGAGCAGATACTTCCATGCTTTCCCGCCATTCTTCAAAGCGTGGTCGGAAGCGTAATGGCACCAAAGTTTTGCTGCACTTGCCTTGTTTTGAACACTTGGGTCGCTCAGTTCACTTTTCGCCTTAATTTCAACGAGCAACATTTGAGAGTTGGTTTCTACAATAAAATCCGGTTCGTATTCTTTCCCCGACTCATAGAAAATCATAATATCGTTTGTTGTGGGCTTGAACCAGCGCAATACTTGCGGTGAATCTTCCAATATTGCGGAGAATCTACGCTCAGGGTCGGAGTCAAAACTCAATTCGGGGAAGAGCGATTTTTTGTAGCCTACAAACAGGTAGTTTCTTATATCTTTTTTTGCGAAGGCGGGATTTCTAAAATTTAGTTTTTGAGAATCGTCTGTATATTTGAAGCTTTTTGAGGACGCTATTTTAAAGCCTTTTGATACAGTTGCTTGATATTCTATTTGTATTGTTTCTTCATGCTTGAATAGTTCGTCATGTAGGAGCTTTGCAATTTCTCTTCTGTTAAAGAGGATAATTTTTTTGACTTCTGCTTCGTCATTCTCATACGAGCGCACAAAATCTGCGTATTGTTTTGCGATTGAATTTATTACTGCGTTGTTGTCATCGTATGGGATATCGTCTAAGTCCATTAGGGCGCTTACGATATTTCGCTCTGGCGTTTCCTCGTAGTCCAATTCTTCCGCTTCTAATGTGAAGGCAAAGTTGCTCTGAAGCTGTCGAATTGTTATATCGCGGCTTACTCTTTCATATTTTTGCAAATAGGAAGTATTTAATTTAAAATCCGCGAATTTTCTGCGGCTTTCGCCTTTGGGGGTTATAATTACGCGCGGGATATTTATAGTTGTTTCTTGTACAAGCCCGATAGTGTTTTGGACAGTTTTTTCTATATCGGCCTTTGATGTATCGTCCAGATTCATTTCTGTTTGGACCTGCGAACGCACCAATCTGTCTTTTACTTCTTTTACAATGCGTTCTTTGACCTTTTCGTCAGACAGTTTTTCCACGCCTGCGAGGTTTTCAAAATTTGATGCAATTACTTCTTTTGTAATTCGCGCTATATTTTTTTCGCTTTCTGATTCAAACTTATGCTTTTCAGCGGCACGCTCTATGATAGATTTCTCTTGCGAAACTTCCGAAACCGGGCCCTCTTCTCCTTCTTGAGAAGGCGCTATTTCTTGAACCGTTGCATTTATGACCGCATCTATTGGGTTTTCAACTTTAACTACATTGGATCCGCTTTCGGGGACATCTATGCCAACGATTACCGTTTTGCGGATTAAGGAGTTCGGGTCGTTTGCGTAATCTACAATTTCCTGGAATTTGTCGTGCGATACTATTGTGAGAGTATCTACTTCGGGCTCTCCGGTGCGCTTTCCGTAAGGCAAACGCAAGCCTCTGCCAATGGATTGTTCCACCAAAGTTTTAGAGTTCGCCGCCCTTAGCGGAACAATCGTGTACAGGTTTGTGACGTCCCAGCCCTCTTTTAGCATGTTGACGTGTATTACGATTTCCACGGGGTTGTTTGGATCTTCGACCGTTAGCAGCTTGTTGATATTTTCGTCTTTTTCGGCGCCGGAAGTCGCGGAGTTAATTTCAAGGATTTTCCCCGCATAGCGGCCCTCGAAGAATTCGGGACTTTCCATATAACCTTTGAGTTCTGCCGAATGTTTCGTGTCTGTTGCGACAACAAGTATGAAAGGTTTTACGGTTTTGACGCCTTTGTTGTCGGCGTAAATTTGTAGGCTTGCCTTTCTTGATTCATGAATGCAGACGGCGTCGTGAAGCTTTATTTTTTCGAGCTCGTCGGCTGAATACTGCTTTGGGTTAAAATTCTCGCGCGTCGCCACGGCGGGTTCTTTGACATAGCCGTCGCGTATAGCACACGCGAGCGGATAGTCGTAAATGACATTTTTAAATGGCACGGACTTCCCGTTTCTCTCCACTTGCGGAGTTGCTGTAAGCTCAAGCCCCAAGACGGGTTTTAAGTCGTTTAGGGCTTCCCAACCCGCCGACGCCCGATAGCGGTGGGATTCGTCCATAATCACCACAAGATCTTCTTTTGAGGCTAGAAAGTCGAAATAGCTTTCGCCGATTGTTTCAATCAGCCTGCGCACGCGCGCAACCGAGCGCTGGGCGTCGTCCTTAGCAAGTTTTCCGCCATCTTTTGCGGTGATTTTTGCAATGTTAAAAATATTAATTACAACTTTGGAAAACAGGTTGCCTTGCGCTCCAAGTCCACTTTCGTAGTTGTCGCCGGTTACGATTTCCGGCGGATTCTGCGCGAACTCGCTTATTCCCTTAAAGACGTATTTGGGGGTATTCGGGGTGAAATCTTGATGAAGCTTGTTGTAAATGGTTAAGTTGGGGGCTACCACAAAAAAATTTTTTACGCCATAGAACCTATGCAAATACGCGATAAACGCCCCCATAAGGCGCGTTTTGCCGACGCCCGTCGCCAAGGAAAAACAAAGCGACGGAAACGCCCTCTCAAAATCCTTCACCGACGGGAACTCGCTTTGGATTATTTCCAAGATCTGCTTTGTATCTGCGCCCTTTGTGAGGTTTGAGATCTCCAAGACCCTGTCTAAAATTTTCAGGCTATCCCTCTGCGGCTCCCGCAGGCTCAGACGGTTTGCAATCGTATTTACGTCTTGAATGCTCATTTGCTTTTCTTCTTCTTTTTAGAAATTTCTTTTTCTAAATCTTCAAGCTCTTTTATGTCTTCTATATCGGCCGCGATGGCTTCTTGAATACGCCTGTTTTTGTCAAATTCTTCATATCGTTCTTTTACGATTTCCTCCATATGGTCTCGGCTTACACTACCGTTGCCATTTAAAATGGGGAAGTCATTAAAAGCCAAGAGGCTGTCAACGGATTCCTTCCAATAATCCATTGTTATTGTTTGTAGACGCCTTACTCTTAGCTCGGCAGAATCTAAGAATATGTTTACAAGACGATTTAAAGTCTCTATTTCTTCCGCTGTTAAATAATTCTTTGCAACTAAGATATCGCCCTTGCGTACAATAGAGCCTTTCCATGATGTAAGATTCATATTGGGCTTTTGGGGATCTGCACGTGTGACTATTATCTCGGCGGCAGTTTGCAAGGTCACTGCATACAACAATTTGTTTTGCACTTCTGCAAAAAACATCTGAGTTGCTTTGTCGTTTGGGTCATATCCATAGCTAAGCGAGAATAAGTCGCGGACTTTTTGATAAAATCTTTTTTCCGATGCCCTAATGTCTCGGATCTTTTCAAGCAGTTCATCGAAATAGTCCAATGCTCCAAACATATTTGGATTTTTCAGACGTTCCTCATTTATTAAAAATCCCTTTTCCAAATATGTTATAAGATTTCTAAGAGCCCATTGTCTAAACTCCACCGCGCGCTTACTTCTTACTCTAAATCCTATCGAGAGTATCATTTCAAGAGAGTAAATTAAAGTAGAGTAGCACTTCCCGTCAGAGGCAGTTATTAAGTAATCCTTAATAACTGATTTTTCGTTCAACTCCTTGTCGTTCAGTATGTTTTTTATGTGCATACTGATGTTGGAAACAGAGGTCCCAAAAAGTTTTGCGATGTCGGATTGAGAAAGCCAAACCTTATCGCTTATCTTGGTTAGAGCGATTTCTGTTCTGCCGTCGCGCGCCTTATAAATTATAACATTTTCATCACTCATATATAGAAAAGTTTAAAATAAATCTAATTGATTACTGTCGGGCGGGAGCTTTTTGAAGGATTTTTTGCGGGGGGCGGGGGAGGGTTGCGGGTCGGGGGCGGACATAGGCAGGTTCTTTATTTCCAAGGAATAGTCGTCGTGATTCCACTCGCACTTTTTGAGAATTGCTTTGGGTATCTTCTTTATTGTCAGATTGCTGTAAGAATCCTTCTTGCCGTCAAACGATCCGCAACAAATCAAAAGCGTGCAACTGTCCCCAACATCGTCGCTTAGCTTTTGCAGCATCTGCGCAGTCAAATGCTGGGTTGTCACATAGATAAAGTCGCTTTCAGTAGATTTACCCTGCTTCCAATAGACATCGGGGCTCGGGTCAAAATTAAAACCCTCCACCTTGCAAAGCGCGCGCACAAGCATGCTTTCGTTAAAATCCTTGTTGATTACGGGATTGCCCCATTCGTCGAACTTTACAAGGCTCGGCGCCAAATTGTAGTAGCGGAAGCCCCCGCCGCCGCGCCAGTTTGCCGACTTTGTGATGCCGCCCGCGTCCTCGCCGTCGATAACCTTTTTTAGGCGCGGAACACAATGGGTGTCGCAATGCTCGCCCAATTCAATGCCAATCCACCTGCGCCCCATTTTGTGCGCCACAGCGGCAGTAGTTCCCGACCCCAAGAAAGAATCCAGCACAAGATCGCCTTTGTTGCTGCCGAGAGTTAAAATACGTTCAATCAAACGTTCAGGCTTGGGGGTATCAAAAACACTTATGTCCTTAAATAAAGCTTTTATCTCGCGCTTAGCTTCTTGATTGTCTCCCACCTCGTCTCTAAGCCAAAGCGTCATTGAAGTTATTCCGTCTTTTACCTCAGAAAGAAACCTTTTTATTCGAGGAGTATTATTGCCATCTTCACCGAACCATATTCTATTATCTGCAATATATTCGGCTAAACGCTCTTTTGTTAGTCTCCAACAATAACCTTCGGGGGGAAGAACTTTTCTTCCTGAAGGAGTTGTAATTTCGTATACTTTTTCTTTAACAACAGGTCCAACTGAAATATCACCAGAAGTCCAAGGCCCTCTTGGATCATTATCTGGATTTTTATACCTATCAACTGCATTTATAGAACGAGGTAATTTATTTAGTTCAAAATCGTCGCTCTTTGATTTTGCATATACCAAAATATTGTCGTGACTTCTTGATAAGGTCTTCTTCAAGTTAATGGGGGCGTATGAGCGTTGCCATACCACTTCATCTACAAAGTTATTTCTTCCGAAAATCTCATCGCATAAAACTTTTAAGTAATGCGATTCATCCGCATCAATAGAAATCCAGATAGAGCCGTCGTCGGAGAGTAAATTTTTAAGAAGTTCGAGTCTTTCGCGCATTAGGGAAAGCCAGATGGAGTGTTCGAGGCCGTCGTCGTAGTGTTCAAAAGCATTGCCGGTATTGTAGGGAGGGTCGATGTAGATACATTTGACGCGGCCGGCGTAATCCTGCTCGAGGGCTTTGAGGGCGAGGAGGTTGTCGCCATGAATGAGCATATTGTCGAAAATATCGTTATCCGACACTCTTTTATCCGCATGATAGCTTTTTTCAAGATCTTCAATAAGGATCCGCGGCTCCAACTTCGCCCGCTTCTCCTTCCCCACCCATATCAACTCCAACTTCTGCTTTTGCATATCAAGATTTATATTACATCCACTTTATTGGGATCAAACATTTTATACTTGTATGTTATGATAGGTTCAAAACAAGACTTGTATACGCGTTCGCAGTTAATATAGACGTCATTTTCATATTTTTTTGTTATGTATGCAATAGACCTACTTAATACATTGTTCATGCAATATATACAACATTCTGTTAATAATATAGGATTCTTTATATTTTCTTTAATTCGGCTAAAATACGTTGTTATTTCTTTATCTGTTATCGCTCCTCCTTGTAACGGACGCCCACCATGGGATTCTAATGCTTTCCTATAAAAGTCTAAATTTTCTTTTATATCATCTTTATAATGATCTAGTGCATCATTAAGATTCAATAATTTCTCACGTAATATAATTAGATCTAGATATAAACTTGGATTATCTACGGCTAAAAATGAAAAGTCTTCTTCTTTCAAATTGAATATTATTAAAGAAGAAGGTATTTTATTACATTTGTTAAAGGTGTTTGAAAATTGTTCCTGGCTAAGCTTATTTGAATTGATTAGACTTAATAGTAGAGTTGCTTCAGAGTAAATAGAATTTAGTTCATTTGACACAAATATCAGTTTTCTTGAAAAGTGTATATATTCCCCAAATAGACGATTTAGTATAGTAATTTTCCTGTTTTTTTCTCTTAACTCTTCAGCTCTGACAGATCCGAACCAATATATAAGAAAAGTCAATACTACAGAACCAAACAGTGATATTATGAGATTTGCCCAGTCCATCCATATAGCAATGCCATCATAAGTTGAATAAGCAAATATAAACAGACCAATAAGTAATATGCATATTATTACACAATTGCATCGAGTAAATTTCATACAATTCTCCAATCTATGGCGAATATGATTTGTGATTTTACGGTTTTTTGTAAAGATTTTTCTGCATTTTTTATTAATTTATCGCGTTCGGCGTCTATGGCGTCTTGGGCTTCAAAGAGTTTGCGCCGCATATTCATGCGCTCGGTATCGAGCGTCTTTTGCTGACGTTGAAGTTCTATTTTTTCCTCAAGAGTGTGCGGTTGGCGGGAGGTCTTTTTCAGTTCCCGTATCTTTTTGTCCATCTCTTTCAGTTTGATTTCAAGGGCGTTTTTGCGGTCGCTACTCCAGCTTTCCAACTTTTCCACTTCGGCGTCGAATTCCTTTTCGGCATTTTGGGCGTTTTGCCGCAAGATTTCCGCCTTTTGGCTCTCGAAAATTTCCTCCAATTTGCCGGGGTTAAAAGGCTCGTTTATATCGTAGGCGCGCGCGTTGAGATTAAATAGGCGGCGGGCAGTGTCTTGCTCTATGGTGTTACCCAAATCGTCAACGCAGGAAATTACAAGGTGGTCTTCGGGCGCGGAATCGTCGCCTATGGTAACTTTTGAAAGCATGAGTTTGCCAGACTTCTTTGGCAGTTGCTCCAAGGCAGTTATTTTGCCGGGGGTGTTGTCGTAGTCAAAAAGTATGCCTCGGTAGGGCAAGTCGCGGTTTAGAGCGCGGGAAATCAACTTTTCGGCGATTGGGTGGGTGATGCCGTAAGGTTCGCAAAAGTCGCCAACCCACTTTATGGCGTACAGCTTTTTGTCGGGTACGTCGCGGTTCTGGGGATTGAACATTTGAAATGTCAGATTTTCCTCGTCGAAGAATGCGCCGGTGCCGTCGAGCTCGTGCCGCGTGAGTGCCCACAATAGGGCCTGCATTTTGTCAATCGTCGCGGAAGACGCCTCTTGGTAAACGTTCAGGCGCTCGGCGACTTCGGCGTCAAAATTTTCAAGCAGTTTGCGGCGGGCGTTGCGCATGTTCTCGCCGATTTCATGGGCAAACATCTCCTGGATAAAATCAAACTCGCGCTGAATGTCGTAGGAAGTGCGGCAATTCTGGTATACCTGGGCTATGCGCCGCTCGAAGTCGACACCGCTTTCTATGGCGCCCAGAACTTCGTCGCTTGCGCCAAAAACGCCTTCGAAAAGTTTTAACTTTTTTTCGAGAATATCAAAAACCCGGCAGTCGGCCTCGTTATTTACGTTCAAAAAGTTTACGACAACTACGTCGTACTTTTGCCCGTAGCGGTGGCAGCGGCCTATGCGCTGTTCTATGCGCTGAGGATTCCACGGCAAATCGTAATTTACCACGAGCGAGCAAAACTGCAAATTTATCCCTTCGGCTGCGGCTTCGGTTGCTATCATAATTTGCGCATTATCCCGAAAATGCTCGACAAGGGCTGTGCGCATGTCTGCCGTCTTAGAAGCTGTAACGCGGCTTGGGTTGTTGGTGCGCCAATTATCGCAAATCCTTTTGCTTTCGGGGTCGGAATTTGTGCCGTTAAAAAGCATTATTTTATCTTTATACCCGTTTGCCGAAAGAAGCTCGCACAAATACTGCTGCGTGCGGCGCGACTCAGTAAACACAACAGCCTTTTCCGCCCCGCCAAAGCTTTTTGCCATCTTAAACCCCTCTTTTAGGGCTATCAACAAAGCCTTCCCCTTGGAATTTTCCCGAATTGCAAGCGCGTGTGAAAGGTATATCTTTAAATCAGCAATTTCCGACTCTATTGCCTTGCGCTCTTGTGCAGTAAGTGGGGCAGGAGATTCGCAACCCTCAAAATCTTCATCTTCCGATTCGCCTTCGCCGTCCGCGGCGTCATCTCTTTCGCTATCGGAAGGTTCGGGCAGGGCGTCAAAATTTTGATATTCGTCCGCCGTCTCAAAGTCGTTCTCTATGTTTATATCCCCGCATAGGGCGGAATCGGCTTTGAGCATGTCTTCGAGGCGGGTTATCAAACTTTCAAGAGTGCCCGCAATCGCGTAGCTCGACGACGCCAAAAGTTTGCGCAATATCATGGTCATGAGCTTGCGCCTGCTGTTGGGCAAGGCCTGGAGGGTCTCGCGGCGCAGATATTCGGAAACTTCGTTGTAAAGCAAGTCCTCCGCCTTGGTGGATTCAAATTTTTGTGTGTAGGCGTGCCGCTTGGTGTACTTTATGTACTTTAAAACCTGTTTTCTCAGCGTGCGTTTGCAGACGTTTTGAAGGCGCTTGCGAAGCTCGGCAAAAGACGAGTCGCTCTCGTTTGCGATAAAGAGTTCGCGAAAGCTCTTTTCGTCGCCAAAAATATGGTCGTCTATCAGCCCGACAAGCCCGTATAGCTCCATCAAATTATTTTGAAGGGGAGTAGCGGTAAGCAATATTTTGGGCGCCGACGCGAGGGCGCGCTTTATTGCGGAGCCAATTTTGTTGCCGCTCTTATAAACATTGCGCAGGCGGTGGGCTTCGTCGATTACCGCCAAATCCCACGGCGTTTTGGAAAGATAGGTCTCTTTGTTACGGGCAAATGTGTAGGAGGTTATGACGATTTTGTCGGTGTCGAAAGGGTTCAAATTGCCGCTTCTTATAGCGTCGTTAAAGCTTTTTGCCTCCAAAATTACGGACGGCAACGCAAACTTCTCCTCAAGCTCTATCATCCACTGCTTGCGCAAATTAGCGGGCACTATAATCAATATCCTGCGCTTCTTCTCCGCCCACCTTTGTGCAATTAGAATCCCGGCTTCTATCGTCTTGCCAAGCCCGACTTCGTCGGCAAGCAGCGCTCCTTTTGAAAAAGGCGATCTAAATGCAAATACTGCGGCATCCACCTGGTGCGGATTCAAGTCTATGCGCGAACCCATGAGGGCGGCCGCGATTCGCTCTATTGTCCCCATGGGGGCGCGCAGGGTGAGCTCGTTTGCAAAAAGTTGCGAATGGTAGTCTGTTATCATTAAATTTACTTAATGGTCAATATAAGTATTAAAAAATATTTTTATGAAAATTCAACAGGAATGTTAAATATAGAAGAGGTGTAATGATAAAAGATTCATTGTATTAAAAACGCTTGTAGATCGAATCTCTATTTACTGACAAAGACGTTTTACTTTAAAATAATAATATATCTTGTGGTGAAACAATGAAATTTAAGACCATTTAATATGATAAGATTCGTGCTAAAAATACTTTTAAAATAAATTCATTTGCTTTTAATGACTTTCATAGTGGATAGTCATTTTGATTGTTATTGAAATATTATTCCACTTCCCTAAACTTTTACTTGTTCTGCAATGATTGTAAGCGCAATTCAAAAATCAAATTCAATTTATATCTATAAAGACAAAGGGCCAGTCATGGTCCGCGGCGGGTTTCTCGTTAGTTTTACTGCGACAACTTATTCCTATGTGTCCACAAAAAATACTAAACTTGTCATAGTCTGCGACGAAAATGGGCATCGGATAAAGAGTTTTAACGCACCCAGCCCTATAAAATCCGGGCCGGGATGGTAGATTCACAAAGTCTTGCGAGAATAAATTTGGCGCAATCGCAAATTTAGACGGCAACGCATGCCATTGGTCATAATCCTAATCTCACTTGGGCACTTTTACCTCCAAAGCCAAGCGCTATTCTTTTGTTTTACTATATGCACTGCGTATTGGGATATGCCTTGGACACTTACATGGCATTTAGATATTTTAGCCTCCGGCCTTATAGATTAGGCGAAAGTTCAATTCCAAGCTTTGATACGCTGTGACTATCTGGAATTGCAACGTATCTACTGTAATTCTGGTTTATTAACTTGTAATTAAACATAATGTGAATATATAGCATTTTACATGAGGCGCTTTATAATATGCAAAAAGGATTCCGAAACGGAGAAGAAAGTCGAAGTAACTCCGGAATTTGAATCTGAAATAAGCGAAATTTTCGACACTCTTTCAAAAGGCAATGGCCAATCTTTATGCCTGAAAGGAATTGTGGATATATTCAAAGAAGAAATTCAATTCAATATTCCATCAATTCAGAGGGGGTATAGGTGGAAAGCTGATGAGCAAGTGAAAATTCTATTGGATGATATCCTTGACATAGCCGAAGATGAAGAAGTTTATTGCCTGCAACCGATAGTTGTATCGAGAGAGTGTGACAATTCCAACGACGAATATGTCTCGAGAAAGAAGAAATACAACTTAATTGACGGGCAGCAGCGTTTTACCACTTTATATTTAATATTTAAGGCTCTTTCAAATCTCCAGGATAAAGGTCAAGAAACTCTCGAATGCAATATTTCTATCTCCTACGAGGTTCGGGAAGATACAGCTGAGTTTTTGGGGAAACTTGGAAAGCCAAACGACGAGGCAAAAAATGAATACGAAAAAAATCCAGATTACTATTTTCTATATAAGGCTTACGAAAAAGTTCGTGGCTATATAAATAACTTAAAAGAAGATAAGACTAAATTTGTCAATAATTTGAAAAAGCTTCATGTGATATGGTACGAGATTAAGACCGAGCGTGAGGGCAAAGTTTTTTCGGATTTAAATTCCAATAAAATAGGGTTGTGCGATTCCGATTTGATAAAGGCGTCTCTATTACAGAGCCTCTCTTCAAACGGCACGAGTAAGAGTGCGGAGTGCGCAGAAAATAAAAACCCTATAGAAACGGAAAAGGAAATTTCGCGCTTTCTTAACGAATGGGAGCATATAGAACAGTCCCTGCGAAAGGAGGATTTTTGGGCGTTCGTCTATGGATCGGGCAAGGATTATATCGAAAAAAACAGGATAGAATTGTTGTTTGATTCCATTGTGGATAAGAAAAAAAATTCGGAACAATTTTTTACCTACAACAAGTTCATAAATGAAAAACATTCTTTTGAAGAAATAAAGTCTCTTTTTAAGGCACTAAACGAATGCTACGTAAACCCGACTTTGTACAATTTGGCTGGATGTCTAATTTCCATAATAGGTAAAGATGCGATTAAATCCATAAAAGAGGGATACTCTAATACAAAAACAAAGAAAGAATTTGAAGAAAAACTAAAATTAGACTTGCGAGAAAATATATTACCGAAAGGTGAAGAGGATATTTCTGAAAAAATCGACAAGATATCGTTCTCAAAAAATAAAGATTATGTCAAACCACTGTTGTTGGCTTTTAATATTGCTCTTATACAAGGCAGAAAGGCACGCTTCGACTTCGAGAACTACCATCATAACAACTGGGACATAGAACACATAAATGCGAGAAATCCCCCCGGTAAAGACGAGGAAAAATCGTACGTTTTAAAATATCTGACGGACAAATGCCAAAACGCCAGCAAAGATTCGGACGACAAATTTTCCGAGGATGACAAGAAGAATTTAAGTGAAGTTGAACAGCGCATATATGCTTATGCCAAGGGAGAGTTCAATAATGAGGATGACCGTAGGGCATATGATGAATTAAAAAATAAAATATTCGCGGCTGGGGGCGACGACAATCTTGGAAACTTGACGCTGCTTTTGGATAAAACAAACCGTTCATACGGCAACGTTCCGTTTTGTTTTAAGCGAAAAATCATATTGAATGCGTATTATGAAGGCTCGTTTATCCCGCATGGAACCATGGCAGTCTTCAACAAGCACTTTACGGGCATGAGAGACGGGACTATCGGTTTGTCTTGGTCGGAAGACGACGCAAAGAAATATTTGGAAAAGATAAAGAATACTATAAGCGAGTATTATTTTTCCTAAGATAGTCGGGTGCAAACATTAAAACAAAGGATAAAAAATGAGAAACAACCCGCTTGTAAAGCTTTCATTTTGCGATATCTTTAAAAGACTGCATATATCGGAAATCAAAATTCCCAGAATACAGCGCGATTACGTTCAGGGAATTGACAGCGATAGAATAAGCAGTATCAGGAAAAATCTTATTGAAGGAATGGTAGGAGCTGTCAAAGGCGGCGAACCTCTGGATCTAAATTACATTTACGGCGTTGTGGAAGAGAAAAAATTTATTCCACTAGACGGGCAACAACGATTAACTACGCTTTTTCTTTTTCACTGGTACATAGCGCTGAAGGCAAATCCAAAAAAAGAACTTTTGGATTTCTCTTACAAGCTAACCTACGAACAGCGCGATAGCGCACGCGAGTTTTGCGAAAAAATAAATGATATTGGTTGCGAAATTGAAGATATACCCGAGGCTCCTATCTCACACAAAATAGAAAGTAACTCCAAATTTTATTCGGAGTGGATAAACGATCCGACTGTTAAAGGCATGCTAAACACGCTTTGTACCATTGAGAAAGTAATCAACGGTAGCAATAATTTTGATTTCGAGGAGGCATGGAAAAGCCTTACAGGGGAGAATGCGCCCATAAGCTTTTTCTTTTTAGATCTAAATAGCAGTTTCGGCGTGGATAAAAAAATCGACCCCGACAAACTCTTTATCAAAATGAACTCTCGCGGGTTAAATCTATCCGCTTTTGAGAACTTTAAGGCGAATTTGCTGGATTTGAAAGTTGACGAGCAAAAATGTAATGATTTAGAGGTTTTAAAGGATTTGGCGAAAAAATTCGATGTGGATTGGCTAAACTATTTTTGGAATGAAGAGTATGATAATCAAAAGAAAGAGTTCTCCATTGAAAACGTAGACGGAAAAATGATGCGCCTTTTTCACGCTATAATTATAAACGAGGCGATTTCGAAATTAAATATAAATAGGAAAAAAGAAAACCAGTCGGATCCTGACAAAGAAAAAAAATACGCGGAGCCGTTAAAGGAAATAGAGAAATTAGCAAAAGTAAAAAGCGACCAGATATTCTATTCAATATATGGCGACAAGGGTATTGATTTGCGCGCTATATTTGCAAATATCATCCGTGCGTTCGATGCCATTGTGACATTTGCCGCAAATGAGAAAATCAAACATCTAAATGATATTTGCGTAAGTGAAAAGCTCATAACCAATTTAATCAATAAGGAGTTGAAACCCGACGCACAAGACGAATATACTTACGCTGAAAGGGTACTCCTTTACGCGTTCACAAAGTACCTGGTATCTAAGAGTGAGCCGGACGAAGGATCCCAGAAATTCGAACCTGATTATCTTGGATTCCCGGAATGGGCAAGATTTATTCGCAATCTAGTTCAGAATAGAGAGTTTAATAATTTTATCGATTACGTTAACGGGATAAATTGGATAGACATATTTTTGAATAAACTTGGCAAGAAATGCTTTTCCATCGACGACATAATTAAAGTCAGGTTAAAAAAAGAAGAGGCTTCGGGCGAAAGCGGATGCTACTATGTTCCAACGGGATTTGATGAAAGTCAAATATACGAGGAAATTATAAAGGCAAAATTGATAAAATCTAATGGAGACTGGGCGAAAGAAATATATTCCGCCGAAGTAGATTCATTCTTCCGCAGCCAAATTCGCGTAATGCTTACGTTTGCGGAATGTAATATCGAGAAATTCAAAACATACAGAAATATACTAATAGACATATTTGGTGATAAAGGGATACTTCGAGAAAAAGATAATGGCGACGATATAAAAGAAAACAAAGACAATAAAATAACTTGGTGTAGAGCGGTTCTGTCGAAAGGCATCTATTTTGAAGATGACAGAACGGATAAAAACAAGAAAAATATATATTCCGACCATATAGCAGACAATAGACATAGCTGGCGGACAATGTTTGAATTCGTCATAAATAAATCGAGCGCGGACAAAGAAATTTCCGCAGAAGAAGATCCATGTCTAAAAATAGACGCCGCCGACAAACTTTCTTTTGTAAAGCAAACCGTCGATGAATTGAAAGACAAGTTGGGAAATTTGAAAGAATTGACGAAATCCGAATTGAATGAAAAGTTGAAAGACAAGTTGGAAAAATTGGCGGAATCTTTGAATGAGACAGACGACATTAGAAAATATTTCACATATACAGCATTTGATAAATGTAATCAGGGCTTTATTGAGATGCCATCAGAAAAGTCTTTGGGTGGCGTTTTAATTTTGAAGGAGACAAGAAATTGTTACAGGGCGGAACTGCCGATGTGTTATTTGTATGATAAATACTTCAAAAATTCTCAACCTCCGTTTGAATATATATATACTACTGGCGTCAAATTTCCAAATGAAAAAGGTGGTACTTATGTTGATAGATACTCATACTTGGTACATACATTCGGAGACTTCCAATTTTATATAGTGTTAAACGAAGTAAGAGAAAACAAGCCATCGTGGAGATTCTATAAATATAAAGGAACTGATTTATTTAACGGTGGCGAAGTTGAATTTGAAAGTTGCAATATAGAAGAAGCGTTTAAGAATTTGGACGATGATAATCTGTATTTTGAATTTAAAGAAGAAGAAGTTTTCCAAATCAAGGAGACTATAAATGGTTTTTGCGAAAGAGTAAACCAAAATAGCCAGACTCAAGATTCGGCTAAATTATAATGAGACTGACAATGTCCCAATAGCAGAATTATTTCAGCAGAACTTTAACTGAGATATTGGTTATCTAAAACACATCCTTCTTTTATTCCCAGCAAAAAGTGCTGAATATTGCATATTTTCATAGATAAAAGTGTATTGACATTACTGCTTTTTGCCCTCAATTTAGTGCAAATAATAAAATTACGGCCATGTACAGAGACAAGTTAGAAGATTTAATTGCCTGGAAAAATAATAAAAATCGTAAACCGTTAATTCTTAGGGGGGCCAGGCAAGTTGGGAAAACTTGGCTAATGAAAGAATTTGGCAAAAAGGCCTATAAGAAAACTGTATATGTAAACTTTGACAACGAGGACAATTTAAAGGAACTTTTTAAGCCCGACTTGAATGTGGCTCGAATCATATCGACTCTCGAAATTTTGGCGGGCGAAAAAATAAATCCGGACGACACATTAATAATCTTGGACGAAATCCAATCCGCCGAGAGAGGATTGAATTCTCTCAAATATTTCAATGAAGACGCGCCGCAATACCATATTATGGCGGCGGGATCGTTGCTTGGAATGTCGTTAAAACCAAACGAGTCATTTCCCGTCGGCAAAGTGAATTTCCTCACGTTGCGTCCGATGTCCTTTTACGAATTCCTTCAGGCCAATGGCAAAACCCAATATTTAGAAGCTCTAAAAAATGGGAATTGGGACGTGCTGAGAATGTTCCATGACAAGCTAATCGAGCTACTGAAATACTATATGTTTGTGGGAGGAATGCCTGCTGCCGTAAGCGAATTTACTGACAGCCGGGATGTCTTTAAGGCCCGCCAAATTCAAAAGGATATAATAACTTCCTATGAAAGCGACTTCGCGAAACATGCGCCAGATAAGCATATCCCGCGAATCAGAATGGTCTGGCAAAACATTCCAAGTCAGTTGGCGAAAGAAAACAAGAAATTCATATATTCGGCAATTCGCAGCGGCGCCAGGGCTAAAGATTTTGAAGTTGCCATTCAATGGCTTGTTGACTGCGGATTGATTTTAAAGAATTACAACACGGAAACACCCCAGCTCCCACTATCTGCACACGAAAATATCGATATATTTAAATTGTACTTATTGGACATAGGCCTACTTGGAGCCCTCTCAAATCTTGACGCAAAAACCATTATAGAGGGAAATTCTCTCTTCGTTCAAACAAAAGGAGCCTTTGCCGAGCAATACGCAATGCAAGAATTGAGCCTAGATGATAATCCATGCGCATATTGGACAAATCCTACCGGAAATGCGGAAGTCGATTTTGTAAAACAAATATCTTCAGAAATATTTCCGGTGGAAGTAAAATCTGCCGACAACGTCAAGGCAAAGAGCCTGAACATATATCGCGAAAAATACTCGCCAAAGCTTGCGATTAGAGCGTCTCTTAAAAACTATGGCCTCGAAAATAATATTCTCAGCTTGCCTCTATATGCGCTTGGAAGCTTATCCAAATATTGCGAAGACAGAATTTCTGGAAAGCTATAATTCCCAACGGTATATTTAGTATGGCATTTCGGGTTAACGCAATTAGTTGTAAAAAGCGTTAAACAATCTTCCATTTGGAAATTTGTCCCAAAAATTTTCGCAAGATAGACGCTTTTATATTCTATCCTAAAACAGCCCAATTAAATTCAAAAAAGTCACCTTGAATAAGCAGTGTTAAAAATTTTTCAAAGTCCACCATTTGGCGAATGGGCGAACCGCGTTAAACAGGGCGGTTCGCTTTTTTGCATTTTAAAGGCGATAAATTATTTGAATGAAAAACTTGTTTAACGCCGGTTCGCGTTATCGCCTTGAGTCCCTCCCGAAAATTGACCTAATTCACTCTAAAAATCCGCGTTTTTTTCATTGGGGCGTTAAACGCATCTTTTATTGTTTTATACTTTAATAAATATTAGTTATAGTTTATTATAGGGCCAACTCCAAAGCCAGTGAAAGTTAAAGAAAAATACCGCATTGTACGAGGACTCTCAATCTATAATTTTGACTCGCGTTTGCATGCGCAAACCGTCTCGCCCTTCGGGTCTTTTGCCTACGGCAAAATCTCATTCGCGCTTCGCTTAAATTCAAAGTTTTTATAGCCGTAAGCCAGGCGTTGATTTAGCTTCATTTTTCTGTGGAAGCTCTCAGTAATTCCGTTATTTTTTGTAAATCCCTATATTCTTACTAATGCCACAAACAATTCGCTTATCGTTTACGCGATTTCCACAAATTCTGTCGGCACATCGTATTTCATTGTCTTCATCGTATCATTTTGCTTATGCACTTACTGCATTGCTTGCTGCTCGACCCTTCATGTTTAGCAATTCTTATAAACTTTCTTTAAATTCGTGTGATAGCTCGACTGCCCAGTTCCCCTTGAATCCCTTGTGACGCTTCTACCATGCGGCTTTGGCTTTATGCTTTAGGGCCGCTATTGGGGCTAGAAACTTGCAGCCTTTGTATATTGTGTGCTCGCTTCTCTAATACAGCTGACTTTGAGAAACCGTATAAAAGTAAATAGTGTTTTTTTAGGTAAGTTTTGTACTCAAATCTTATAAAATTACACACGCAATAATACGGAACTTTCAATGTTTATGTTTTTTGTATAGAGTGGGGATAGAACAATGCCAAAGCTAGTTGATAAAAAAGTAAAAATTGTTGTAATGGGGAATTTTTTGGCAAAGCATAAACGTTATAAAATGTGGAAAATTTGAAGATAATGAAGGTATAGGAAATAGATTTATATAGAGGTTAATTTTGTGCATATAGCATCTATATGGTTCTTAGGGAAAAGGTTTAGCGAAAATACAAAGAGAGTATTGATAAGATGTTTCTCAAAAAATGGATTTAAACAAAAAGGCCGAATAAATTTGCCACAATAGTAATTGAGTTAAATGTAAAAGTAGGAAAAGTTCAAAACTGAAAAAGTCTTAATTGATTGCTTCCATAATCTGAGTTTTTGATGTTTACACGTCTTGAAGGGGGAGGGGATAACTAATTACATTTTTAATATTTACATTCTCAAACTATCAAGTTATAAAATAAATTAGCTTTTAGTTTTTGGCGCTTGCAATATACAGAAATGTATTAAAACCCTAAAATAGTATAAAAGTGTAGTACAAGGAGCTAATGACTATGAATAAATACATAATTATACATTTTCTTACAATTATGCTTTTTATGATACGCATATCGGCTCATGACATAAATGATTATAATTCGGCATTCTCAGAAGAACTCTATAAATTGAAATTTCTGAAATTAGAATATGAGGTAATTGCTGAGAATTATAGCGATGGTGACATGCAGGTGGAGGAAGCAATTCTTAACAATATTATCACTCCTAAATATGTTTATTTAAAGAAGACAAAAAAGAGAAATAACGTTGTCGATTTTGAGTATATTAGCAATGGAAAAACTGAATTTATTTATTTCCCAAATATGAAGAGCTCTGCAGTTCAAAATAATGGGGAATTTAACTTAATTGATAAATTTTATTATGACTATATGATTTTCATACCGGTTGCATTCACTAAGCGTACTTCATTACAAAAATTAAATTCGCTTTTTGAGATTACAAAAGAAATCAACCATAAAATAGAATTTCAGGATAACGATAGTTGCACTATTACTATAAAGAAATTAGTAAGACCATATGCGGCAAAAATGTACAATATATACACTCTAAAACTAAAGAAAGAGGGAGTATATTGGTTGCCCGAGGAAATTTTCGATGAGTACCTTATCGAAAGTGAAGACAAGCCTATTAAGTTAGATGGTAATTTCAAAATAAAATATAATGACTATGAAAAAGTCGCAGGTATATTCTTGCCTAAGAAAGTGGAGTTGTGGAATTATATAATGGGGGGCTGGATTGGAAATAACGAAGACGGTACGCCGCAAATAAGAAAAAAGAAATTAATATATCATGAAAAGGTTATTTTAAAAAGCACGTCGATTTCAGAGAATGACATGCCTAAAAATATAATGAAGATACCGTCTGACGTATATATATATGACAGAAACGCCAATAAACGCTATAAGTCTACAGATTTAGAGGTACTATAAAATAAATAATAACAATTCTAATTCTGTTCTTATTTGCTGTACTCGTAGTATATCAAATAAGAGATCTTCTTAGCCATATAGATTTTCAAATGCGAGAAAATCTATATTGTTTTGCCTGGTAATTGCGTAAAAAGGTCTATTTATTTTTCATGTAGGAAAACTTGGCGTTAGAAAATATCTTTTTGAGGATATAAAGGATTCTTCAAGGGAAAACCATGCGTCCCAGCGTATTTTTTATATACTTTAGAATCCTTCCTTATTAAGTCAGTGTATAAGACAATACACGTTAAATAAAATCCGGGAAAGGTTATATCTCCATTAAAAGAATATTATTTCATTCTTTATATACCACCAGATAAATACAAAAAAATTTGGCGATTCCGATGAAGGAGATAGTAGTATTCAATCATATGGGCGATATATATAAATAAGTATGTCAATCCAAAGAAAATACTTGGAAAATTTGTTGTATAACAACAATATTATGTTAGCCTAATTCTATTCTGCCAATTGAGAACAGTCGATAACGTTAAAGGGTAAAAGTAGTCTCACCTACTTCTGATTATGATTGCCGCCATACATATCAAGGATATGCAGGATCTTTTCGCTCATCGTCAAAGGTAGTGGGATGAGGGAAAAAGAAGTAGAAAAAAAGGGAGGCAAAGAGGATAAGAAATATCCTACAATGCCTCATGTGATATTCAGTTATTA
>ENA-OROD01000959-OROD01000959.1-human-gut-metagenome-genome-assembly--contig:-NODE-959-length-25225-cov-13.342868_pt1 | contig 25225 bp, 18 predicted proteins | sample MGYA00242123_ERZ509038 | MGnify/ENA primary metagenome ERZ509038 (study PRJEB26280, sample SAMEA2338719) | human gut metagenome | biome: human gut; feature: human-associated habitat; material: faeces... | reverse complement strand
GGATGCGGCTGCCTTTTCCTATGATATTGGTCTTTTCCGCGGGTTCCAGAGGGCAATGGAAACAGACGAAGTCTGCGGTCGCCCTCTGGACGCCTTCGCCTTCGCATCCCATGTTACAATGGGAAAGAAGGGGCGTGGGGGAACGGATGACGGATCAGCACGCGGGCATAGTGTGCAGTTGTCACCAACTGAATCGCGCGAAAGGGTCAAGGGAGGAACTCCCTTGCAGGGACAGCGTCCCTGCTGGGGTCAAGGGGCAAAGCCCCTTGGGTCTTCCAACGCCCTTGTCACCCGAACGGCGGCGGGGGGAATAGCGGCAAATCCGGACAAGTCGGCGCAGGGTTGCCGCACGCTTCCCATCGCGTCATGTAGGCTTCGACGAGCAGTTCAATCGTGCAATCAAACACAGGGGGACGGCAGTCATCCGCACACACAGGCGCGCCGCCGTCAATCAGACGAACGCACGGAAGCACCATCATCTGGTTGCGCCAGCATTCCGCCTGCACACAGCGAATCGGCAGCGCAACATCCGTCGTCAGCACACTTTCGCCGCGCAAAACCTGCCCGCACTCCGCCTGCACTTGGCAAACAACCGGAATATTCACCCGCAGAAGGCACGGCGCGGGTCGAGACGGTCGGCATCCGCGGCAGCCGCATGGGCGCGGTTCTTGGTACGGCACAATCTCCCAATCCGCGTCACCGCACGCCGTAACGCCGACGAGCTGCAGCCGCCCGTTCGCATCCTCCGGCAAACCGCCGACGTACAGCGCCACACACGCGCGGCGCTGCCACTCCCGCCCGCTGGCGAGGATTCGCGGCAATAAAACGCCCTTCTGCGTCGGCGGACAAGCCGGGGAAGCGGGTTTCGGCGGGCAAGGTGGTCTGGACGGACAAGGCGCTTGCGGCGGCATGGGACGGCAGCAATTCGGACGCTGATTCATGGCGATTCCTCCCATCGTGTGAGCTGTTCACTCCCAGCATATGCGCGGCGGGAAAATCGGGCACAAAAAAAACCCGGCACGAAGCCGGGAATTTTGCGATTAGTTCAGGGATTCGGTCTCGTTCTCGATGGTCACATCTTCCACCGAGCGAATCGCCCAGCGCGCAACAACCATCGTCTGGTCGCCCTTGCCGACGCTCAGGGTGATGGTGTCGTCCCTGATGCTCTCGATGGTGGCGTAGATGCCGCCGATGGTGCACACGCGGTCGCCCTTCTTCAGGGACGCGAGCATGTCCTGCTCCTTCTTGCGGCGCTTCTTCTCAGGGCGAATCATCATGAAGTACATCAGGACGAAAACCAGCAGCAGCGGCAGAAGGCTGAAGAGAATACCGACAATGCCGCCAGCGGCAGAATCCGTGGTGACGGCGGCAGGGTCGGCCGCACCGGTGGTGGTGGTGGTTTCCGCAACGGCGGTGGCGATGCCCAAAAGCTTGGTCAGAAATTCCATGCGAATTAGCTCCTTTCAGTAATCCGGAATACTCTGTCTATTGTAGCATATTTTTTCGCGCTTCACAAGAGGGGAAAACGGCCTTTTGCGCCATTCACAGAAATTTTGCATGACGGCATCAAGCATTTTTCCGCGAAGCTGCGCTTTCAGACGCAAATTTGCATCTTTCAGGCACGGAATTGTAAAACTTGCGCATATTCGCTTGCAACAGGTGTTTTTTTTGATATAATGGTAATGGAATGCTGAAAAGCGCACAACCGAATGTCAAGGAGGCTGACGAATGAAGAAGCTGCTTGCGATTCTGCTGACGCTGGCGCTGATGCTGCCGCTGTGTGGACTGGCGGAGGAAAACGCGCCCCAAGCGACGCTGACGACCATCACCTTCCGCGATTTCAACGGGCGGGCGCTCGTGGCGGAAATGGAGGAAGCGGCGGAAACCGCGTATCGGGATTTGCTGGATGCCCTGCGCGTGGAGGTCTATCGGCAGGGGTTCACCTCGTGTGAGCTGTTTCTGAATGACCAGTCCATTGTGGATTACGGCGTGCAGACTCGCGGCGCGGATGTCTACATCAGCGTTGATGTGCTGGGCGGCACGGTGTACCTGAATCTCGACGAGGACATGCGGCATATCGCGGAAATCCTCCATCAGTGGAATGCGTCGCAGAGCGTGTATGCGGACGCAGGGGTGGAGCTGTCTGCCAAGGAAGTCAGCGAATCCATTGCGCAAGAGTACGAGAACGTGGGCGCACTGCTGGCGAAAATCACGAAAAATCCGCTGATAACGGGCGAAATGCAGCCGGAGGACGTTGCCAATGGCTTGTTCGAGGCGGACTGGCAGCAGGCTGCTACGCGCTTGAACAAGATTTTGAAGGTTACGCGGGTGGAGAGTGTCTCGAATCCGCCCGAAGGATGCGAATCGGCGAAGAACATTCTGTACTTCCCCCTCAGCAATGAGCAGCTGGTGGAAGTTCTGTGCATTCTGCTGGATACGGTGGAGGAAACGCCCGCCGTCAAGGCGTATGTGGATTTGCTCAATACGTATCGGCAGCTGGTGGCGTTCGCGCAGGATCAGCCCGTCGAGGATACGGACTTGCAGACGTGGCTGCGCCAGCAGACGCTGCTGGTGGAAGATGCGCAGGTGGCGCAGTATGTGGATTCGTCGATGCGCCTGCTGCGGGTGGTGATCAGCTACAAGGTTGCGCCGACCCATACGCCGACGCTGGCGCAGGATACGCTGCTGAACGCAGCAATCACGGTGAATTTCCATCCGACGGGCGACGACGTGCGGCTGGATTGGCGGCAGGAAACGGCGGGCAAGGGCACGAATGGTCAGCTGAAGATGGAAGACAACGGCGGAATAGCGGTGCTGATTACGTCGGATGACGGCGAACAGAAGCTGTACCGCTGCACCATTTCGTCGCTGACGAACGAAGAGAATCTCCTGCTGGAAATGCACCGCACGGTGGACGGGGAAGAAAAGGGCATTAGCTGGAGCGCCAGCATGGACACCCAGCAGGTGGATGGCGAAGTGCATCAGAATGTGGATGTTCAGCTGCTCTGGCAGGGCGAGCACTTCCTGACGATTGCCGCCGAAACGCGCCCGTGCGAATCGCGCCCCCTGCTGTCGGATGGCGACGTGCTGGACTTGGGCGAAATCAGCAGTGTGCGCTTCAAGGCGTACATGACGGGCGTGATGTTCACCGCCGGGCAGATTCTGCCGCGGTTCATGATGAATCTGCCGGACAGCACGCGCCAATTCACCACCAGCGTGTCGCAGATGATTCTGGACGACACGCCCTAAAATCAACAGATAACATCACTGCCCCGCAGTGCTGTTATAAAAAGGGAAACCAAATAACAAGGAGGAAACCCCATGAAGAAACTGCTTGCGGTACTGCTCAGCATCATGATGCTGGCGATGCCCCTGACCTCGATGGCGGAAAACAGCGTGTGGGACAATGCCGCGCGTCAGGAAACCACCATTACCATCCACGACTTGAACGCTGACCTCGTGGCGGCGCTGGGCGGTGATGACACCACGATGGCCGCCATCAACGACCTGCTGGCGGCACTGTCCCTGACCGGCTATCAGCAGGGCGACGAAGCTGGCTTTGACCTGAACCTGAGCGGCAAGAGCGTGCTGGGTATGGCATCGCTGACGACTGCTGCGGAAGAAAACCAGCTGATGTATGTGTCCAGCGCGCTGCTGGGCGGCGTGATTGCTGTGAACAGCAAGGACATGGAAGCCATCAGGGAAAAAGCCCTCCGCGCGACGATGAAGATGTCCGGTCAGAGCGACGAAGAAATCGACAAGGCGATTGAAGAATCGAAGGAACAGCTGAGCGGCAATGCGGAATACACTGCCCTGATGGAAGCATCGGCGAATCTGAGCAGCATGACGGAAGAGCAGCTCATGGAAGAGCTGACGCAGGTGGACACCACGGCGTTCATGACCATGATGAACGAAATTCTGTCCGGTGCAGAGATGGCAGAAGTGACCGAGCAGCCCGGCGACTGCGACGCGGCGAAGAGCTACGTCAAAGTCACCGTTCCGCCGGAAAAGCTGGCCGAGATGACGAAAGCCCTGCTGGAAATGATCCACAGCGTTCCGAGCATCGGCGCCTACATGGATGCGTTTTTTTCCGCAGCTGACACGAGCTGGGACGACCTGCTGAAAGAGCTTGATGAAGCAGATCGCTACGCGGATGACATCGTTTACGAATACTGGATGACTGAGGCAGGCGAGCTGGTTCGCATGACGGCTTCGGTGAAGATCAACAACGGCGGCGAAGAACCCTTGCCGATCTCCTTCACGATGACCCGCAACACGGCGGACGGCGTGGCGACGTGGCTTGTGACCATCAAGAGCGCGGAAGATACCGCGGCGACGCTGACCTTCGCAGGCGACTTGGAGAACTTCACGGCGAACCTGACCGCCTATGCTGGCGAAGACCCCGTTGAAATCAACGTCAGCGGCAAGGGCGTCGGCACGGACAGCAGCGTTGTTGATGTGGAAATCAAGGAAACGGTGGACGGTGTCGAGCAGGGCTTCGGCGTTGTGGTGACGACCGCTACGACGATGGACGGCGAACAGGGCGTCCGCAAGGTGGATGTGCTGGTGCGCTTCATGGGTCTGGACGTTGTGACCATCACGGCGGAAACCCGCACCTGCGACGCGAAGGACGCGCTGGACGTGAGCAAGGCGCAGGATTTGGGCGCGATGACGGACAGTGAGTTCCAGACGTGGTTCGTCAAGGTGATGAACAACCTGCAGAACCTGCCCATGACCCTGCTGATGAGTCTGCCGGAGAGCATGCTGACCCTGCTGATGGGCGGCAGCAACTGATACGATTTCCAGCATTCGCCTGTGCCATCTGATTGCGCCTTTCCCATGCTGGCGTTTGCGTTAGCCAGAACGAATCATTTGCGGTGCATCTCGGCGCATTCTCATTTGGAAATAGTATCCGCATGGGAGGCTGGCTGAAAAAGCCAGCCTTCTTTTTCATTGCCGGAACATGCTGATTTTCGACCAGAAAAGCAATCCAATTGTAAAAATATGCGCGGAATGGTTGACAAGTCGGGCGGATTGCTTTACCATAGTACATGGATTATTCTGTGACTTTACTCCGCACGGCTTGCGGATGATTCAGATGGAGGAACAGGCAAGATGAGGATGCTTGGCAAGCGATTTCTGTCACTCCTGCTCACGCTGGGAATGCTGCTGATGCTGCTTCCCGCGGCTGCGGCGTCGGAGCTGACGATGCTGCAAGTGGATTTTCTGGGCATGTATGCCACAAGCGCGGGAACGTATGAATCCCGGAAATTCACGGGCGATTTTACCGTCATGCAGAACGGGGAGGCGGTCGGCACGATTCGCCTGACCGACTTCGGCAGCGACCCGATTTCCGTCCCCGGCACGGGCAATGTGCAGCTTGTCCCGGTGGCGGAAACAATGCCGGAGGATGCCGTTATGGCGGCGAGCTACACCGTGTCGATTGTCGATGGACGGCTGAACAAAGCAGTCATCGCGGTGCTGACGGACACGGGTCTGTTCACCGTGCATACGGAGAGCAGCTCCTCTTTTGACCTGATTAACGAGCGCGGCGAGACGATTCTCTCCTTCGACACCGACAGCCGGGGCGACTATGCCCTGCCGCAGGCGATTCACACGGGGCTGTATACCCTGCGAATGACGAAGGCATCGCTGGCCATTGAAAGCTGGCGCGACAAGATTATCAACATCGAGCGCTACACAGGTGCGGATTCCGTGACGAAGGTGAACGCTTCCTATTACTATGTGCCGCCGACGATGGCGCCTACCGCCACGCCTGAACCTACGCCGACGCCGACGCCCACTCCGACCCCGACACCTACCCCGACGCCTACTCCGACGCCAACGGCAACGCCTACACCGACCCCGACGGCTACCCCGACCTTAGCGCCGACGGAAGCGCCGACCGAGAATCCGACGGAGGAACCGACGGAGAAACCCACGGAAGCGCCGACACCAACCCCGACGGCGACCCCGACCCCGAGCCCGACGCCCACGCCGAGCCCGACGCCCACGCCTACGCCGACCCCCACCCCTGAACCCGTGGACGGCACGCTGACGATGCTCATGCGCGGCGTGAACGCGGCAGTGGCGTACCAGATTGTCAGCGAGGACGGCAAAACGACCCGCACGGGTTACCTGACCGATGGCGAGACGGTGCAGGAAGCCGACCTCTTCCACGGGACATACGCCGTCACGGTGACGCTGCCGGAAGGCACGCTGCTGACGGGCGTGAACGGCTGGCCGAACCTGCAGAAGGGTCAAGCACAGTGGCTGGTGAACATTCAGGCGATGCAGACCAGCCGGTATGAACTGGATCTGACGCTCAGCGGCGGCATGACCGGCAGCATCGACGACCTGTCTGCCCCGGCGGAAGTGACGATTTCCGGCCAGCGGATGAGCGAACAGATGACGGTCAGCGGCGCGTTTGCGCTGAACAACCTGTATCCTGATACTTATCAGATTACGGCAGCCCTGCCGCGCGGCTTGTATGACACCGAGGGCTGGACGCTCAGCACGACCGATACGGGCGTGACGGCGAGCATTCTGGTGGAAATCGGCGCGGGCGAAACCGTTGTGCTGCCGGCGCTGGCGAACCATGCCACCGGCGACGCTTCCGGCGTGGTGCTGGGGCTGGACGGTCAGCCGATGAGCGGCGTGCAGGTGCAGCTGGTCAATCAGGCGGGCGAAGTCGCGGCGGAAGCGGTGACGGATGAAAACGGCGCTTGGCAGGCGGAGTTCCTCGAATACGGCACGTACGTCGTCCGCTATGATGCGGGCGTGACCCTTGCTAACGGCGCGCTCGTCATTAGCGACGAACCCGCGACTGTGACCGCGAAGGCGGCGAATCCGGCGGCGCTGACCATCCACGCCTTCCGCGACAACGATAATAATGGTTCACGCGGGAAGTACGAGGAAGGCGTATCCGGCGCGACGATGAGCCTCATCACCGAAGTCAACGGCGTGGAGGTTGTTGTGGCATCCGGCGAAACGGACAAGAACGGCGAAGTGTCGCTGGCTGTGCCGGCGGGGACGTACGTCCTGCGCAGCGAGCTGCCCGCGGGCTTCGGCCATGGTGCGCACGGCAAAAATGTCAGCGCAAACATGTCCATCATGGATGAAACGACCGAACAAGTGCAAAGCAGCGTGCCGCTGACCCTCGAAGCCGGTTCTGTGACCGACGTGGGCGTCGGCGTGATGACGATGGCAGCGCTGCAGGGCCTTGTGTGGCTGGATGAAAACGACGACGGCGTGTATCAGGACGGTGAACCTGGTCAGGCGGGCATCAAAATCCGCGCCGTCGGCGTGAAAAACGGCTTGGTGTACGAAACCGAGAGCGGCGAGGACGGCAAATTCTACATCGGTCAAATGCGCTACGGCACATACAATGTCGAATACAGCCTGCCGGACGGCTTGGTCTTTGCGCGCTACAGCCAGACGGGCGGTAATCGCCGCTCCATCATCACCAGCGAATTCAAGCGCTCCGAAACGGATCAGGTGATTCTTGAACGCGGTGACTTGGAGGAAGTCCTCCTTGGCGTGATGAAGGGCTCTGACATCAACGGCATCTGCTTCCTGGATGAAAACAACAACGGCGTGTACGACGAGGGCGAAAAGACGCTGGAAGGCGTGAAGGTCGTCCTGTACCGTCAGGCCATCGGCAAGGAGCTGCTGAACACCGTCTCCGACGAGAACGGGCGCTTCACCTTCGCCAACATCCGCGGCAGCACGTTCCGCGTCAAAGCGACGATTCCGCAGGGCTATGTGTACACCATCGCGGGCGAGGGCGAGTACGGCAACATGTTCGCGCCCGGCACTGACCGCCGCGAGTACACGATTTCCGACGTGGTGCTGGAGAATGACAGCGAGATGACGATGGCCATCGGCGCGATTACTTACGGCAGCATCTCCGGCACGGTGTATCTGGATGACGACTTCTCCGGCAACCGGATGGACGCGGAAAAGATGGTCAACAACTTCACCGTCACCCTGACGGATGAAAACGGCAATACCCGCACGGCGAAAACGAACCGCAGCGGCGTGTATACCTTCGATGACCTTGCGCCGGGGCAGTACACCGTGAGCGCGACCGCGAACCGCGGCTTGGCGTTCACGCGCACGGGCGACGGCAATATCATCCGCAACCTCTCCGGCGGCGCGGGCGAAAGCGAACCGGTGGCGCTCAAAATGGGCGCGGATTTGACGGGTCTTGATATCGGCATGATTACCCCCGGCCATGTGTCCGGCGTGGTGTTTGCCGACAAGAACGACAATGGCCTGCGCGACGCGGACGAAGGCGGCTTGCTCGGCGCGGTGGTTCACCTGATGGACGAAACCGGTGACGTGGCGACCCGCACCATCGGCGCGGATGGCAGCTTCCTGTTTGACGCGGTGCTGCCCGGAACGTACCGCCTGCGCTACGAGCTGCCGGGCGACGGCGTGTTTGCTCCCCTGACGGACGGCGGCAACACCATCGCGCCGGATTCCGACGGCACGACGGATTCCTTTACCATCGGCGTGGGCGAAGAAGTCACCGCGCCCCTGTGCGGCGCACTGGCTTTGGGCGACATTGAAGGCATGGTGTTTGCCGATCACAACGGCAACGGCGCGCAGGATGCAAACGAAGCGGCGCTTGCCGGCGTGACGCTGATTCTGACCCCCTCGCGCGAGGATTTGACGGTGCAGACCGTCCTCACCGATGCGACGGGTGCGTACAGCTTCACCGGGCTGCGGCCGGACACTTACACGCTGACCCTGCGCTTCCCGGAGGGCATGGTGCTCTCCAAGCTGGACGGCAATGTGACCCTGCCGCTGATGCACGGGCTGAACGAGCAGCAGGTGAGCATCGAAATCGGGCTGGGCGAGGAATGGCTGAATCAGGCGCTTGGCGGCGTGATTCCGTCGAAGATGTCCGGTCAGGTTTGGGTGGATGAGAATGACAACGGCCGCATGGACGCGGGCGAAATCACCCCGGAAAACGAGACGCTGACCCTGCTGGATGAAACCGGCGCGGTGTTTGCGCAGGTGCAGACCGATGCGGATGGGCGGTTCGCCATCGACGGCATTGCCCCCGGCGTGTACAGCCTTGCCTACGACCTCAAGGAAGGTACGCAGGCGGCGCGTCTGGGCGACAGCACCTTCACCACCGAGGGCAGTCAGCTCGTCATGACCGAAATTGAAATTAGCGAAAACAACAACTACACTGCTCCGATGCTGGGCTTGAAGATTGACACAAGCATCGGCGGCATGGTCTGGTGCGACAACGCGGGCGAGATTGCGCCCCTGTCCGGCGCGGAGGTTATCTTGCTGGACGAAAAGGGCAGCGAACTGCAAAACGCGACGACGGGCGAGGACGGCATCTACCGCTTTGACGGCTTGATGCCGGGCAACTACCGTCTGCGTGTGACGCTCCCGAACGGCTACGTCGTCGTAGAAAAGGACGACACGCGCCTCAAGGACGGGCAGAACATCAGCGTGATGACGACCTACACCGCCCGCGAGGGAGAGAGCGACCTGATTGCCCTGCGCATGAGCCAGCATCAGCTGGAACAGAATATTGGCGCGGTGCAGCCGGGCACGCTGGGCGACTTCTGCTGGCTTGACCTGAACGGCAACGGCCTGCAGGACGCGGGCGAACTCGGTCTGGGTGACATGCGCATCGAGCTGTGGCGCAACGACCAGCTCGTCGCGGAAACGACGACCGACGCGTATGGCTACTACACCTTTGAGAACCTGTATCCCGGCGTGTACACGCTCAAGCCCATCTACCCGGCGGAAGTTGTGCCGACGCGTATGCGCACGGATATTCCGCTGATTGCGTCGATTCTGGGCGAAAACGGCGAATCGAACCCGGTGCAGGTGACCTCCGCCAGTACGACCTACACGGCGGATTTGGGCTTCGTGCTGGTTGATGACGACGTGCTGCCGGCAAACTACGGCATCGGCGAAAAGCAGGACTGGACGAAGAAGTAAAGAAAATGGGCACTGGGGAGACGAAACTCCGCAGTGCCCGACTTTTTAATGGGGAATGGTTTGAAGTTATGATTCTAAGAAGAGAAGACGCATGTAGTCTCTGCCGCGGTAAATCACACGGTCAACATAAATGATATGAGTTTGCCGCAAGCGATAAAAGGCAAGATAGTTTTGGAATATTACATAGCGGTAGCCGCTGTCAAGATTGTTGTCAAAGACCAACTTGGTTCCGGATTCTGGAAAGCTCGCAAGAGCATCTACGCGGTTTGTAATTCCATCTACGATATGCTGTGCTGCAATAGGGTTGCAGAGTTCCGATTCGATGTAATCCCAAATAGCGTCTAAATCATGTAACGCTTTCGGAGAATAAATAATTTTATTTTGCATTGGCACGTTCCTTGAAGTGCTTTCTGACATCTTCCGCAGAAATCCAGCCGTCTTCCTCTCCTGACCTTCTGCCTTCTTCCAGTTCACACATTAGTCGAAGCTGTGCAAACATTCGGTCATATTGTTCTGCCTTTGCCTGCTGTTCCTCTTGCTCGTCTATGTTCATGACAGTGTAGCAGCCGCGCCCATTCTTGGTGAGGTAAAGCGGCTTTCCAACCTGCACCGATTCAAGAGCAGTGGCATAATTTCGCAAATCAGAAATCGGCTTAATGTTTGGCATAATAGCCCTCCTTTCATGTGCCCGTTTATATTATAGCACATTGATGCGCGAAATTCAACACATAATTCAATGCTAAATTTTACGCAGGCAAATTCCTTGCCCAACCAAACCTGCGCGAATCAACCGTTTTCCTGCGCGAAAGCGTATTGCAAAAGCGGCTTGCATTTGGTATCATAAATGTTACCAGATGTGGCTGTTCAATATGGAAAAAAATCAGCCGAATCATGCTGGAAATGAAAGGACGGAAACAAATATGAAGAAACTCCTTGCTCTCCTGATGGCGCTCATGATGTGCTGCACTGCCTTTGCGTTCGCGGAGGAAGAAGCGGAAGTGCCGGCAGTTGAAATGAATGTCAGCTTCGAGGCGCAGACGGTTACGCTGGGTGAAACGGGTCTGACGATGCAGATTCCGGCGGACTGGGCGGTTCAGGAAGTCCCCGCAGGCACGGAAAACGCCGAGAATATCCTGCTCTTCGCCGTCAACGCCGACCAGACGGTCAGCATTACGGCGCAGCTGTCCGCGATGAGCTTTGAAACGCTGCTGCAAGGCATTCAGGACGCGGGCGCGACGGAAGAAATGCTCGCTGAGCTGTATGTCAACGAAAACTATTGCCTGATGTACACGCCGGGCGACACCGTGCTGGCGCTGTACACCTTCCTTGATGACGAGACGGTTCTCGCCGTGACGTTCCAGGTCGCCAGCAAGGAAGTGGGCGACGCGCTGGAAAACATGCCGCTGGAGATCTTCGGCAGCTTGGCGGCAGCGGAGTAATTCACTTCGTTACCATGATGCAGGACGAATGAGCGTCCTGCATTTTTTGTGCGCAAAAATGAACAGGGACTTGCAGAAAAACTTGATAAATGCAACAACTTGGACGAAAATATTCAAAATACACGAGAAAAACATAAAAAAAACACAGTTTGTGCAACAAAACACTTGATTTTCTCCATACAGTGTTGCATAATAAAGCATCGACACGGTGAAGCCGGCTGGTTTGGCGTGTCGATGAACAAGAAACGCAGGCAGACGCGGCAGCGCCCCTGCCGGGAAGGTGGAGCGGATGAATTCCAAGATGCTGTTTTATATCCTCAAGCGCGTGCTGCTGGCGCTGCTGACCATCTGGATTGTCATCACGGTGACGTTCTTCGTGATGCACTCGATTCCGGGTGGACCGTTCGCAAGTGAAAAGGCAATTTCCGCGGAAGCGCAGGCGGCGCTGGAGGCCAAGTACGGGCTGGACAAGCCGCTGGGCGAACAGTATGTGACGTATCTGCGCGACGTGGTGACGAAGCTGGACTTCGGGCCGAGTCTGAAGCAGCGCGGCCGTCAGGTCATTGACATTATTCTGGATGGCATGAAGACCTCCGCAAAGCTTGGTCTGATTGCGGCGTTCAGCGCGGCGATTGCCGGCATCGTCCTCGGCGCGCTGGCGGCGCTGCGGCGCAACACCGTGCTGGATAAGATTATCATGGTGATTACGACCGCGTTCGTGTCCATGCCGTCGTTCATTATGGGGTCATTCCTGCTGATAGTGTTCTCAGTCAAGTTAGGCTGGGTACCCGCGAACGGCGCGACGGCCGAAGGGCTGATCCTCCCGATTATCACCCTTGCGCTCTACCCGATGAGCTACATCACGCGTCTGACGCGCTCCTCCATGCTCGACGTGCTGGGGCAGGATTACATCCGCACCGCGCGCGCCAAGGGCGTTTCGGGCAAGAAAATTATCTTCGGTCACGCGCTGAAGAACTCGCTGATTCCGGTTATCACCTATTTCGGCCCGATGCTGGCGTTCATCGTCACCGGTTCGATGGTCGTTGAGCAGATTTTCGCCGTGCCGGGCATCGGCCGCCAGTTCGTATCCAGCATCACCAACCGCGACTACACCATGATTATGGGGACGACCATTTTCCTCGCCTCTTTAATCGTGATTATGAATCTGATCAGCGACCTGCTCTACAAGGTGGTTGATCCGCGCATTGATTACGAATAAGGAGGTATCTGCATCATGATGATGAACAAGAAAAAGCCCTTTAGCCTGCATCTGGATGTGGATTCCTTCATGCCCGCGACGGCGGAGGAAAAGGAAGTCATCTCCCGGATGCGTCCGTCCTCGACCTTTTTCCGCGATGGCGTGAAGCGCCTGCTGAAGAACAAGGTCGCGACCATCAGCCTGATTCTGATTGTGCTGATTACGCTGTCCTCCATCATCATCCCAATGTTCTGGCCGTATTCGTATGACCAGATGCTCGGTCAGACCAAGGGCCGTCCGATGGACAACAGCTACAACAACCTCGCGCCGTTCCAGTACGGCAAGACGGAGCTGAAGAAAATCGACAAGGGCGAAAGCGTTTTCCCGCACATTTTCGGCACGGACGCGCACGGACGCGACTACTTCATCCGCGTCGTCTACGGGACGCGCATTTCCCTCGCTGTCGGCTTCTTCGCCAGCATCATCGTGCTGGTGATTGGCATGATGATTGGCGCAGTCGCGGGATATTTCGGCGGCAGGGTGGACTTGTTCATCATGCGAATTGTCGATATTATCTACTCATTGCCAGATATGCTGGTTATCATCCTGCTCTCGGTCGTGCTGGGGCAGGTGCTGCATGTGGAAGGCACCATCTTAGAGAAAATCGGCTCGAACATCATCAGCATGTTCATCGTCTTTGGTCTGCTCTATTGGGTGGGCATGGCGCGCCTGATTCGCGGTCAGATTCTGTCCCTCCGTGAGCAGGAGTATGTGCTGTCGGCGCAGGCGACGGGCGCGAAGGCGCGGTGGATTATCCGCAAGCACCTTCTGCCGAACTGCATCAGTGTCGTGATTATTTCGACTGCGCTGCAAATTCCGAACGCGATTTTCACCGAAAGCTTCCTGTCCTTCCTGGGTCTGGGCGTCAACGCGCCGATGCCCTCGCTGGGCTCGCTGGCTTCTGACGCGCTCAATGGCATCTATTCCTACACCTATCGCCTGATTATCCCCGCCGTGGTCATCTGCCTCATCGTGCTGAGCCTGAACCTGTTCGGCGATGGCCTGCGCGACGCCTTTGACCCGAAGCTGAATGCGTGATGAAAGGAGCTGGACAAAATGGCATTGCTGGAAGTCAATGACCTGCATACATCCTTCTTCACCGACGCGGGCGAAGTCAAGGCGGTGGACGGCGTTTCGTTCCGCCTTGACCACGGCAAGGTGCTGGGCATCGTGGGCGAAAGCGGTTCGGGCAAGAGCGTCACGGCATATTCCGTCATGCAGATTCTTGCGCCGACGGGCAAAATCGTCAGCGGCAGCGTGAAATTCGACGGGCAGGAGCTGGTCGGCGCGGACGAGAAGCTGCTGCGCTCCGTGCGCGGCAATCGCATCTCGATTATCTTCCAGGACCCGATGACGTCTCTGAACCCGACTTACACCATTGGCCGGCAGCTGATGGAAGCAATTCTGCTGCACACCGACCGCAACCGCCATCAGGCGCGCGAACGCGCGGTGGAGATGCTGAAGCTGGTCAACGTCAACGAGCCGGAAAAGCGCATGAAGCAGTACCCGTTCGAGCTGTCGGGCGGTATGCGGCAGCGCGTAATGATTGCCATGGCGCTGGCGTGCGAGCCGGACATCCTGATTGCCGACGAGCCGACGACCGCGCTGGACGTGACGATTCAGGCGCAGATTCTTGATTTGATGCGCGACCTGCAGCAGAAGATGGGCATGGCGATTATCATGATTACGCACGACTTGGGCGTTGTCGCCCAGATGTGCGACGAGGTCATCGTCATGTACGCCGGTTCCATCTGCGAGCAGGGGACGGCGGATGAAATCTTCTACAACCCGCGCCACGAGTACACAAAGGGTCTGATGCGCTCCATCCCGACGGCGGAGAACAACGGACAGCGCCTGGAGCCGATTACCGGTACGCCGATTGACCTGCTGAACATGCCCAAAGGCTGCCCGTTCGCGCCCCGCTGCGAGGCGGCGATGAAGATTTGCCTGAAAGAGAAGCCGGTTCGGATGCTCATCAATGACGACCATATGGCAACCTGCTGGATGAACGTCAAGAAGGGCGTTGAGGACGGCAGCATCACGGAGGAAGGAGGAGTGCCCTGTGTCTGAAGCGCAGATGCACCAGCCGCTGCTGGAAGTCAAAGGACTGAAAGAATACTTTGACATCAACATGGGCTTCTTCCGCACCAAGCCGCTGAAGGCGGTCGATGATGTGTCCTTCACCATCAACAAGGGCGAAACGCTCGGTCTGGTGGGCGAATCCGGCTGCGGCAAGACGACTGTTGGGCGCACCATCCTCCAATTGTACAAGCCGACGGCGGGCGAAATCATTTACGATGGCAAGCCCGTCAAAACGAAAGCGGACTTGCAGAAGTTCCGCACGAAGGCGACGATGGTGTTCCAAGATCCGTACTCCTCGCTGAACCCGCGCATGACCGTGTCGGACATCGTGGGCGAACCGCTGGATGTGCACCACCTGTATTCCTCCAAGAAGGAGCGGGAGGAGCGCATTTTGCAGCTGCTGGGCTATGTCGGACTGAACAGTGAACACGCCTCGCGTTACGCGCACGAGTTTTCCGGCGGTCAGCGGCAGCGCATCGGCATTGCGCGCGCGCTGGCGGTGAATCCGGAATTCATCGTCTGCGACGAGCCGGTGTCGGCGCTGGACGTGTCGATTCAGGCGCAAGTCATCAACATGTTTGATGATTTGCAGGATCGGCTGGGGCTGACGTACCTGTTCATTGCGCATGACCTGCTGGTTGTGCGGCATATTTCGGACAGAATCGCCGTGATGTATCTGGGCAAGATGGTGGAGCTGGCGTCGGCGGAGGAAATCTACAATCACCCGCTGCACCCGTACTCCAAGTCGCTTTTGTCCGCCGTTCCGCTGCCTGACCCGAAGGCTGCGCGCGCGAACAAGCGCATTGTCCTCTCCGGCGACATTCCAAGCCCCCTGAACGCGCCGTCGGGCTGTCCGTTCCGCACGCGCTGCCCCCACGCCACCGAAGCCTGCGCGCAGTCGATGCCGCCCTTCAACGAAGTCGAGAAGGGTCACTTCGTCGCCTGCCACCGGGTGAAGGAGTTAGGGTGAGGGGAAGCGCCAGAGGCTCTGCCTCTGGACTCCGGCAGGGCTCTGCCCTGCACCCGCGAAGGGTCTTCGACCCTCTCGACACCCTTTTCGCGATTGAGTTGGTGACACTGGCATAGTGTGCCCGCGTGTTTATCCGCGCAAAAAAATTGCTTCAAGGATGCGTCAACACGCATTTTTGATACAGACAGTCTACGAAAAGCAAGGCTGTCACAGAATATTAAGGGAGGTTTTTTCATGAAGAAGCTGACTGCTCTCCTGCTCGCCATCGCAATGATGGTGACCTGCACCCTGTGCGCTGTCGCCGAAGACGGCAAGACGTACATGGCTGTCTGCATCGCGTCCGAGCCTGATACGCTTGACCCGGCGCTGAACTCCGCTGTGGACGGCGCGACGATGGTCGCTCACCTGTTCGCAGGCCTGTCCACTTGGGCGCAGACCGACGACGGCAAGCTGGAAATCCTGCCGGACTGCGCGGTGGAACTGCCGGATCCGGTGGTCAATGACGACGGCACGGTGACGTACACCTACACGCTCGTTGATGGCCTGAAGTGGTCTGACGGCAAGGATCTGACCGCGAAGGACTTCGAGTTCGCGTGGAAGCGCGCTGCTTCCTCCGAGCTGGGCGCGGACTATGGCTACATGTTTGAAGTCATCAAGGGCTACACTACGGACGGCTCCGACCCCAAGGCGGAAAACCTCGCTGTGACCGCCGTGGACAACAAGACCCTGACCGTTACCCTGAACAACCCCGTTGCCTACTGGAACGAGCTGCTCGCCTTCCCGGCGTACATGCCCGTCCGTGAGGACGTCGTCGCCAACGAAGCGTGGGCGACCGATCCTTCCACCTACATCGGCAATGGCCCGTACACCATGACCGCGTGGGAACACAACAGCAAGATCACCCTGACCAAGAACCCCTACTATCATGCGGTGGACAAGGTCACGATGGACGAGCTGGACTTCTACCTCTCCGACGACGCGAACAACATGCTGGCGAACTTCCAGAAGGGCGACTGGCAGCTGATCGACGACGTTCCCACCTCTGAAATCGCTTCCCTGAAGGAACAGTATCCGACGGAATTCGTTATTGCCGGCCAGATTGGTACCTACTATGTCTGCTGGAACATCAACGAAGAAATCCTGCCCGCTGACGTGCTCGCGAACATGACCCCCGAAGAAGCGGAAGCGGCGCGCGCAGAAGTCCGTCGGGCGATTGGCCTGCTGTTCGACCGCAACTACATCGTTGAAGAAATCGGTCAGGCGGGTCAGGTGCCTGCGTCCAGCTTCGTTCCGATGGGCATGACCGATGCGGACGGCTCTGAGTTCTACAAGAACGCGGGCCATGTGGAAGGCATCACCGGCTACTACGACGTGACCGACGACGAAGACGTCTACATGGCGAACTTCGACAAGGCGGTTGAGACCCTGAAGAAGTACTACACCTACGACGAGGAGAACGGCGTCTTCACCAACTTCCCGTCCCTGACCTACCTCTACAACACCTCCGAAGCCCACAAGGCGATTGGCGAATACCTCCAGAGCGCGGTTTCTGCGGTCGGCATCACCATGAACCTGACCAACCAGGAATGGAACACCTTCCTGAACACCCGTAAGTCCGGCGACTACTCCATTGCCCGCAATGGCTGGATTGCCGACTACAACGACCCGATCTGCTTCCTCGACATGTGGGTGACCGGCTCCGGCAACAACGACGTGCAGTTCGGCAAGGGCGCGAATGCGGATCTGAAGATCTACAACCTCGACCTGACCCCCTACGGCTATGACGTGAAGGTGGAGAATGGCACTTGGGCGGAAACCTATGACGTGCTGATTTCTGCTATCAAGAGCTGCACCGACAGCGCGAACCGTTATGCCATGATGCACATCGCGGAAGATATGCTGATGAATACCGGCTGCATCGTGCCGCTTTACTACTACACCGACATCTACATGATCGACGACTCCGTGCAGGGCTTCTTCTCCAACCCGCTGGGCTACAAGTACTTCATGCACTGCACCATCGCCAAGTAATTCCATCCAAGTTTGGACAAATCCACGGGCGAATCGGCTTCAAAACCGGTTCGCCTTTTTTTCGCATGTTGGAAAGATGTACTTTGCCATCCTTGGCAACCGATATTTCCTGCCTTGGAAAGGTGCAGTCGGCGGAAAACATGCGCGAATTGACGGGAAAACTGCGTGAATGCAGGAATTTTCAGCAGGAAAAGGGCAGGGAAACGTCCAATTAATCCATTGAATGGCGGTGGCAAACAGCGCTTGCCAATGGTATACTGAAACCAGAAGGGCGATTTCTATGGGAAAAAAGCCCGCGGAAGCTATCAGCAAGGAGGAAGAAGCATGAAGCGAATCGCACGATGGAGCACCATTTTCCTGCTCTTATGCAGCATCATTTGGGCGGGTACAGCATCGGCGGCCATGATTGTGGAAAACAACATGAGTGCGCTGAACACACTGAACACCATCAACAAGAATCAGACACCACAGGGCAAGGACTCAGCGCTGGAGCGGCTGGCGAAAGAAATCGGCGCTGGCATATGGGACAATACGGACTTGGATGACCCGGCGTTTCAGGAGAACATCAAGCAACTTGGCATCAACGTGTTGAAAAAGGACACGCAGCCGCCGGAGTCCTTCATCGGCGACGCGATTTTTGACCATCTGGGCGACACGGAGTTCAATGCGCCGGAAATGAACGGCAATCTGCTGGTTCTCGGCGGGCTGAACGCCAATCTGCCGTCCGGCAAAATCGACCGCCTGTATGTGCTGTCGGACGAGGACGTGCGGCTGAACATCGGCGCGGCGGCAGATGTTCAGGAGCTGATTCTGGGCGCATCGGGCAATGTGTCGCTGAACGGCGAGGGCAATGTCCGCTCCACCATCGTGGTGGACAAGCCGATGAATCTCGATATCGGGATTGCGACGAACCTCGTGAACCTGACGGATGACCCGCTGCCGACGGGCGATATTGTGCTGAATCCGGGCAAGAACGCGCTTGTGCCGGGGCAGCAGCTGCATATGGGCAGCGAGCTGAAGGTGGAGAAGAAAATCAGCCTGACCGTGCGTTTCCGCCTTGTTGACCAGAGCGCCAAGGACATGCAGCTGGAAACGGCGGATTGGGACGGCGCACTGCTGACCGAAACGACAGTGCAGTACACGGGCGACAGCTGCCCGATGGGCGCGGTCAACATGATGGACAGCATCGAGGCGGCGTTTGCGGAGAAGTATCCGGATTTGCAGGAGCAGTATGTGCTGCTGCCGGAAATGCGCAGCGCAGACCCGTGGAGCAAGGTCTACCGCCTGAATGGCGGCGAATCCTGCTTTGCCGTGGCGGAAAATTATGTCTATCTCTCCCGCGAGGGCGATGTTGTGTTCCCGTTGACGGATGACAGCACGCTGGTAGCGGAATTCCCGGTGTACGTCTACCGCTATGGCGAGCAGGACGGGCGCATCACCTACCGCGTTCGCATCAACAACGCACGGCCTGAGTACTTCACGCCGAGTCTGACCCTGCGCAGCGGCGCCGTAGCGAACTTCACCTTCGACGATACTCGTCAAGAGTGGGTGACGCAGCTCAAGCGCAGCGACTTCGGCGCAGACGAGCGCGACATCATTCACCTGACGGGACTGCGCGGCGAAAAAACCAACGCATTCCTGACCGTAACAGGCCGCGAAGAAAGGCGCATCGTTACGCTGACGTGGACGGCGGACACACAGCGCACGACCATCGACGCGCAGAACGTTGTCTGGGACAGCGACCGCGCTGCCGAAGGCAACGACCTGCTGTGCTGCGCCGGCGAGCAGGTGTCGGTCACGATGCAGCCCGCAGCGGGCTATCGCGGCATCCACGTTTTCCAGAGCGACCCGGCTGTTTCCCTGAGTATCAGCGAGGGGAACGACGCGGTTTCCTTCCTCATGCCCTACGCGCCGCTGACCTTGACGCTGACGGCGGACAAGCTTTATACCGTCACGATGGACACGGCAGGCGGCGATCCGATCCGCCCCATCCAGTACACGGTGGAATCGGAAGCGTTCCAGCTGCCGACCCCGGTTCGCACGGGCTACATCTTCCTCGGCTGGACGGGTGAGGGCATCACCGAACCGCAGAAAACCATTGAAATCCCGCAGGGAAGCACGGGCGACCGCACTTACACCGCGAACTGGCAGGTGATTGAATACACCATCATTACGCTGCTGGAAGGGGGCAATGCGGGCACGTCGCAAGTGTATTTCTACACGGTGGAGCAAACCGTAACGCTGCCGACCCCGACCCGCACGGGCTACACGTTCCTTGGCTGGACAGGCGAGGGCATCACGACGCCGCAGCCGAACGTGACCATCCCGAAGGGTTCGACGGGCGACAAGACGTATATCGAGAACTGGAAACTGACAGAATACAGCATCACCATGGATTTGAACGGCGGCAGCGGCGAAACAACTCTGCTTTACACCGTGATAGATGATGAGTTTGCCCTGCCGACCCCGACCCGCAACGGCTACGAGTTTGTCGGCTGGACGGGCGAGGGCATCACGACGCCGCAGACAAGGGTCAAAATTCCGAAGGGTTCGACGGGGAACAAGGCGTATACCGCAAACTGGCAGGTGATTGAATACACCATCACACTGGACACGAACGGCGGCCCAGTCGTGTCTCCGATAAAATACACCGTGGAGGATCTCTTCACCCTGCCTTACCTTCTCCGTACGGGCTACGAATTTGCCGGCTGGACCCTCGATGGCAGCGGTATGCTCCCTTTCACGCCGCTCATTATTTATCCTGGCACAACCGGCGACCTCCATTACAAGGCGGAGTGGCGTTTGGCGGAGTACACCATCACCATGGATTTGGACGGCGGCAGCGGTCAAGAAAAGGTGGTTTACACCATAACGGATGAGGAGTTCGAGCTGCCGACCCCGACCCGCAACGGCTACGAGTTTGTCGGCTGGACGGGCGAGCGCATCACGACGCCGCAGACAAGCGTCAAAATTCCGAAGGGTTCGACGGGAAACAAGGCGTATACCGCAAACTGGAAGGTGATCAGATACACCATCACACTGGTCACGAACGGCGGCGCAGTCATAGCTTCGATACGCTACACCGTGGAGGATTCCGTCACCCTGCCCATCCCTCCCGACCGTCCGGGCTACGAATTTTCCGGCTGGACCCTCGATGGCAGTGGTCAGTTCCCTTCAACGCCGATGATTATCCCCAAAGGCTCAACCGGCGACCGCCTTTACAAGGCGGAGTGGCGTGTGGCGACGTACACCATTACCTACGTGAGCCACGGCAAAGCATATAATTGGGTTCAATACACCATCAACAACCAAGTTTATTTCGGGACACCGGAAGAAGACCCGTCCTACTACCTCCCGGGCTATACCTTTGTAGGTTGGAAAATCGACGGCGTAGAAGGAACGCCGCGCTCCTACATGCTGCCCAAGGGCTCGTATGGCAATCGAACGGCGACCATGCTTTGGGAGCCAATTCCGTAAGCGTAAACAAGGAGAACAAGGAGGGGCTGCGCATTGGACTACCTCAGCGTAAAGGAAATAGCGGAGCTGTGGGGCGTTTCCATCCGCATGGTGAATTACTACCTGAATACCGGGCGGATTCAGGGGGCAATCCGGAAATCGGGCGGGTGGCTGATTCCGGCGAATACGCCGCATCCGGCGGATTTGCGCAAGAGCGGGCAGCGCGGGCAGGAAAAAATCCCCCCGCGGATGGCCAAGTGCTATATGCCGCTGATTTCCCGCCCGTGCGACAACGGCTTCCAAAATCTCCTGCTGACCATGAACGACGAGGAGGAACGCGACATCGCCCGCGCCCTGCACCACTATTTCCGCGATGAGCACGAGGAAGCCCGCGAAATCAGCGAGAAATACCTGACGAGCAAGTGCCCCGAAATCCGCCTGTCTGCGCTGATTACCAACACGATGGCGATGCTGCAGACGGGGGATGCCGCCAAGTGCCGCCGGAATCTCGAAATGATTCAGCGGGACGGGCAGCGCGCAAACGACGATTCGTGGCGGCTGTACAGCAGCATTACCGACGCGCTCATCAGCGTGTTCTTCCACTCCGAGAAGCTCGACTTGACCCCTATCCGCCCCGCTATCGGTATTCTTCCGCCCGGAATGCAGTATTTCGCCATGTACGCCATCGCCCACGCGCTCTACATCCGGCGTGAATACGAACACGCGATGGGCATTGCCGAATCCGCCCTGCTGATGGCGGGCACGCGCTACCCAATTGACAGCATCTACCTCAACATCGTCCTGTGCATGATCTGCATGAGCCTGAAGCAGGATGAACGCGCGGAGCAGAAGTTCGATGCCGCGTGGAGCATCGCCAGCCGCGAGGGGTACATCCACCCGTTTGTGGAGCATCACGGCATTTTGCAGGGGCAGGTGGAGCGCGCGCTGCGCAAGCAGGAGCCGGAAACGTACAACAAGATTGTGCAGTCGGTCTACCGCTTCAGCCGCGGGTGGATGAAAATTCACAACCCCGTGTCGACGCTGCAAGTGACCGACGCGCTCACACCCTACGAGTTTTCGATTGCCATGCTTGCCGCGAAGGGTCGCAGCAACAAGGAAATCGCCGCGCTGATGGGCATTTCCGTCAACACGGTGAAGTCGTACATGGAGAGCATTTTTGAGAAGCTGCAAATCTCCAGCCGGAACGAAATCGACGCGTATGTGAATCGGTAATATCAACAAAAGCACGCACTCCGAATGTGGAATGCGTGTTTTTTGCATTCGGATTTTTCATTGCAGAATAATATGTGAAAATTACGGAAAATACTTGACAAATAGAGAAAAAACGGATACGATACACACAAGGAGGTTGAGAAACATGGGTTTTGTGATTGCTTTGGTTGCAATTGCAATCAACGTTGCATTTGCAATGTATGCGGGCGGCATTGCTGAGCAGAAAGGGTACAAAAAAGAGAACTGGATTGCCGTGTGCATTATCTTTGGCATCTTCGGCTACATCCTCATTGCTGCTTTGCCTGATTTGGAACTGCGTGCAACATTGGAAAATATAGAGAAAAAGCTTGCAAAAGATAAAAACGACAACTATCTGCCGCGCAGCAGCAGTAGCAGTAGCAATAGCAATAGCAGTAGCAATAGCAGTAGCAATAGAAATAGCAATAGCAGTAACAGTAACTGCACAATCAAATCGCTTTCGGAAATGACGCCGTTAGCAGACTACTGGACATGCAAGTATTGCGGCTTAGAAAACCCGAAGGAAGCGCGCTACTGCCAACACTGCGGTGGATACAGGTGAATAAAAATCAGCCGCGACGAGCATATTCACTCGTCGCGGCTGTGTTTATCTATGCGCTTCCTTATATTGATACATCTGCGCGTCCGCCTGCGCCAAGGCATCCGCCAACTCATCCGTCGACGGATTAAAATGCGAACAGCCCACCGATACCGTCGGCAGAACCGGATTCTCCGCCCGCGCCGCATCCATCAGGTGCTGGAAAATCTCCGTCATGGTGTTGTATTGCGCGTTCCGCCGCGTCAGTATTACGCAGAACTCGTCGCCGCCGATGCGGAAGCACGTCCCGTAATTCCCATACGCGCGGCGGATGCAGCCGGAAATCGTCCGCAGGCAGGCGTCGCCCATCAAGTGCCCATGGCAGTCGTTGACGTCCTTGAAGCGGTCAACGTCGAACATCAGGATGGTGGCAGGAACGCGCAGGCGCGCCAGATAATGCTCGTAGCCCAAGCGGTTGACCAGCTGCGTCAGCCCGTCGGTTTGCAGTACCATGTCGCTGGAGAATTTCGACATCATCAGCGCACCGCAGCTGATGGTAATCCAGTCGATTTTGACCGTCGGCAGGAACAGCTGCACCATCAGCCCTAACAGCACGAACAGCGTCGCGAGCATCAGCTGTGTGCCGCCGGTGTACTGATAGGCGCGGCAGGCGAACCAAATCTGCACGAGGAAGAACACCATGCTGCCCCCGTAGGCGAGCATGTAGAGCACGTAGAGCAACCCGTGGTGATAGAAATTCTGCCCATCGACATAGAATATCAGCCCTGTGAACGCCGAGAGCAGCACCAGCAGCGCGTGGAAGCCCGCAAGGCACAGCAGCCTGTGTACCACTTTCCGCGGGCAGGGATGGATAACGCAGCCCGCGAACAGACCGATTAGCGGCGCAAGCGAAAGTTCGATGGTCTTGACGGCGATATGCAGCGGAATCAGCGCGGGCGGCGTGCCATCCATCTGCACGCCCGACCACTCACACAGCGCGCAAATGGCGATGGTGGCGTACAGGCCGCCGCAGAGCAGGTTTCGGATCTTGGATTGGCTGATGTCGCCGCGCAGGGAGAAGAGCATAATCGCCATGGCGAAGACGCTGAGAGCAATATTGGCCGTGTATAATTCATTCATGCTGATTGTGGAGGCGGTTGACAAGCAATCGCGGCAGATAAGTTTGAAAAGGGCAAATTCCCCCTTCTTATAATAATGATACCACGAAAAAAAGAGGATGAAAAGTTGGTTACATAGGGAAAATTGCAAATGTGGCAGATTTCAACAAATGCGGGGAAATGGTTACATGGCGCGTCTCCCATCCCCACGAAAAAAGGGACTGACCGAAGCCAGTCCCTTTGATGATTATTCGTATTCGCAAACGCTTGCCCAGCGGATGAGCAGGTCGCGCTCTTCGGGCTTGCCCTTGAGGGACTGGCTCGCGGCGACGATCGGAATCCACTGCTGGACGTACTGCTTGGCGGTGTCGCTCTTCTTGCAGAAGAGGGAGAGGTACTTCTCCGCCAGCGCTTCCTTGCCTTCCAGGACGAAGAGCAGGTAGGTGCGGGCGACATCAGCGGACGCATTGCCCTGCGTGGCGTGCGACCAGTCGAGGATGTACCACTGTCCGTCGGGGGCGATGATAATGTTGGACGGGTTGAAGTCGCCGTGGCAGACTTTCTTGTGGACGTGCATACTCGCCAAGCGGGTGTGCAGCTCGTAGCGGGTGGTCGCGTCGAGGTCGGTGGCGGAAATCTTGCACTGCATCTTCTCCGTCAGGCTGTTGAGCATCGGGCAGGTGCAGGCGTGAACCTTCATCTGAATGTCCACAAACAGGTTCAGGTACTCGTCTTCCTTTTCCGGATGCGCCGCCATCAGCGCCGCCAACGTGTCGCCTTCAACGAACTCCGTCGTAATCGCCCACTGACCGTTCACCGTGTCAACAGCAAGGAGCTTCGGAATCGGCAGGCCCGTCTCTTCCACGCGCGCCGTGTTCAGCGCTTCGTTCAGAATGTCCGCCTTGCTGTACCCTTCGGCAAACACCTTGATGGCCTTGGCGCCGTCGCGGTAAATCTTCTTATTCTCCCGCTCGGCAATCACATGCGTCAAATCCATAGGGAAACCTCCTTCTATATGGTTCATGTTTATTGGGGGAGAGGCGCAAGGGCGCTGCCCTTGACCTGCCAAAGGGTCTTCGACCCTCTGGACTCCCTTTTCGCGATTGAGTT
>ENA-OROD01000957-OROD01000957.1-human-gut-metagenome-genome-assembly--contig:-NODE-957-length-25310-cov-24.894912_pt1 | contig 25310 bp, 29 predicted proteins | sample MGYA00242123_ERZ509038 | MGnify/ENA primary metagenome ERZ509038 (study PRJEB26280, sample SAMEA2338719) | human gut metagenome | biome: human gut; feature: human-associated habitat; material: faeces... | reverse complement strand
CTGTAACGATACATAGTTGCCCTCCGAGTGCAAGGTTTTTGCTGGATTTTTGCCATTTTCCCTGCTCCAATTATACCACGGATTGGCTTCTATCGATTGAAATATAAGGCTTTTTCTGTTATTCAGTGCACATTAATTAAAAAATTGCAAGATCATGACAATGGCACATCCGACGGCCAGCGCTGCGGCAAATTCCAAAAGGCTTCCGAGACTTCCATTATGACGGGCAACATATGGTATCGCGTAGATCAGCGTGATATAGATGAAGGACAGCATACCGGTGTAGTTTCCGGCAAAGCTCAGTACGACACGAAAGCCTCGGTGCTTTTTTATTTTTGTTACCACACCGCATATGACCGCGTTCAGAGCCAGATATCCGAAGAAAACCAGATACAGATGCGAGGCGATCCATTGGATCAGAACGGCGGTCACCATCCAAAGAAGGATGACAGGGAGCGCCAACAGAAAGAGGCACCACATAGAGAGCCTGCTTCCGGTTCCGATCGTGCCGGGCGGATACTGCAGGTGACCGCGGCCATCAAAGAAGGCTTCTCCGGGTCTTACCAGATATCCTTTTGCGTCATAGAAGCTATCGCCGGGGCTTCGGAGATAACCAAGCCCGTCATAGAATGAGCCGCCGGGATCGACCCAATACCCCTTTGAATCGAAGAAACCTTCGCCTTCGCTGCGCCAATAGCCTTTTGCGTCGTAAAAGCCCATCTCAGAGGTTCTTTCGTTCCTTCATCAGTACCAGAAAACGGCAGAGACCAATGACCGCCACGATAAGGCCGCCGAAGTATCCCAATGTGATGTACAGCACAAAGATGATCACGCCCAGCACAACATTATTGGAAAACAGAACGCCCAGCGACGCAACGCCGAAAAAGCCCCGCAGTATGGCCCAACCGAAAACAAGCATAACGATGGCCAACAGGATCGTGCCGATGCGGAGCACCGTTCCGCCAAAACCAAGGTGCAGAAGCTGCAGCAGCAGACCGATAAGGGAAATGATGACCGCCGCGGCTGCCGCAGTCAGACGAGGCTTGAGATATTGGTACTGTTCCTCCGGGGTTTCACCAAATAGTTTTTCTGTCATTCTTTTTTCTCCTTCTGCTTAAAATATACCAAAATGGGATATTGTGAATATACCATTTTGGTATCCTCTTGTCAAGGAGGAATGTATGGTTTTTCGATTGAAAGAGCTGCGTGAGGCAAGGCACCTGTCCCAAGTGAGACTGGCGATGGAATTGAGCATGAGCCAGAACAGCATCAGCCGGTATGAGAACAGGGAACGGGAGGCCGGATATGAGACATTGATCGCGATCGCGGATTATTTTCAGGTATCACTGGATTATCTGTTGGGGCGGACGGATGACCCCAACATGAACGGTTGACGCTTTTGGCAGGATCGTCGTTCAAAGTATAAAAAGAAGTCCTCCGGCCCGGCCGGAGGACTTCTTTTTATACTTTGAAATCCATAAACGGGGCGAATTTTTCAGCAAACAGCCTGTCGCCGCAGTCGCGCAGCTCCTGACAGAACTGGTCATAGGCCGTCAGCAGGGCCTTGCCCTCCGGTGTCAGGGTGGCGCCGCCGCCGTGCTTTCCGCCGGCGGTGGAGTCCAGCAGCTTGAAGCCCAGGGCGTTTTCCGCGTTCTTGATGACGGTCCACGCCTTGGAATAGGCCATCTCCATCTCCAGCGCGGCGGCGCGCAGGGAATGGAGCCGCTCCACACGGTGCAGCAGCTGGGCAACGCCGGGGCCGAAGCACTTGGCGTCGGTGAACAGGCGGCAGGATAGATTGTAGCGTAATTCTTTCATGAGAATATTGTACCAGCAGGAGCGCCGGTCGTCAAGGTCACAATTGACTATCTCCGCGGGAAGTGTTATTCTCATGAAAAAGAAACGGTAGGGAGGTGCGCCTATGCGCGTGTTGATCAGAGGAGCGGGGGATATTGCCACCGGTATCGCCCTGCGGCTTTACCGCGCCCGGATACAGGTGTTCATGACGGATCTGCCCAAGCCCACGGCCATCCGCCGCACGGTCTGTTTTTCTCAGGCTATCGTCCACGGCGAGACGGAGGTGGAGAGCGTCCGCGCCGTTTACGCGGCGGATGTCCCGGCGGCGGAGGAGATCGCGGCGCAGGGGGATATCCCGGTGCTGGCCGATCCGGACTGCGCCTGCCGGAAGGCGCTGCAGCCTGACGCGCTGGTGGACGCCATTCTGGCCAAGCGGAATCTGGGTACGAAGATCACGGATGCGCCCATTGTGGTGGGCATTGGACCCGGCTTTACGGCGGGGGAGGACTGCCACGCGGTGGTGGAGACCATGCGGGGTCACACGCTGGGGCGGGTGATCTACGAGGGCAGCGCCCTGCCCAACACCAATATTCCCGGCCTGATCGGCGGCTACGCCGGTGAGCGGGTGCTGCGTGCGCCGGACGACGGCATTTTTCATACGGTGCTGGATATCGGCGCGCAGGTCAAGTCCGGTGACGTGGCAGGCGAGGTGAACGGAAAGCCTATGGTCTGCACCATTGACGGCGTGCTGCGGGGCCTTCTGGTGGACGGAACGCCGGTCCATAAGGGGATGAAGTCCGGCGACGTGGACCCTCGCTGCAAAGAGGAGTATTGCTATACTGCCTCCGATAAGGCGCTGGCCGTGGGCGGCGGTGTGCTGGAGGCACTGTTGTATTTTGCCAAAGGGAATCATCCACAGCGCTAATTATTTGTTAGGTTGTCTAAAGTATTGTAAGATTTTTATACGGTTTGAACAATGGAATATCCCAAAAAGCTGTGGTATAATAACGGTAACCCTGAATGTGGGGGACATTCCATACAAGTATAATTGATTGACAATAAATGAAAAGGAGCATAAACATGATCGATCTGAAAAAGTACGGTATCACCGGCGTAAGCGAAATCGTCTATAACCCCTCCTATGAAGCACTCTTTGCCGAAGAGACCAAAAAGGAGCTGACCGGCTATGAGGTCGGTCAGGTCACTGAGCTGGATGCCGTGAACGTGATGACCGGCATCTACACCGGCCGCTCTCCTAAGGATAAGTATATCGTCATGGACGAGAATTCCAAGGACACCGTGTGGTGGACCACGGAGGGCTATAAGAACGACAACCATCCCATGAGCGAGGATGTGTGGGCCAAGGTGAAGGATATCGCCGTCAACGAGCTGTGCAACAAGCGCCTGTTCGTGGTGGACGCCTTCTGCGGTGCCAACAAGGACACACGCATGGCCGTCCGCTTCATCATGGAGGTGGCATGGCAGGCCCACTTCGTGGAGAATATGTTCATCAAGCCCACCGCCGAGGAACTGGCGAACTTCGAGCCGGACTTCGTGGTCTATAACGCCTCCAAGGCCAAGGTGGAGGATTTCAAGGAGCTGGGTCTGAACTCCGAGACCTGTGTGGCCTTCAACATCACTTCACGTGAGCAGGTCATCATCAACACCTGGTACGGCGGCGAGATGAAGAAGGGTATGTTCTCCATGATGAACTACTATCTGCCTCTGAAGGGCATCGCCTCCATGCACTGCTCCGCCAACACCGACATGAACGGCGAGAATACCGCCATCTTCTTCGGCCTGTCCGGCACCGGCAAGACCACCCTGTCCACCGACCCCAAGCGTCTGCTGATCGGCGACGACGAGCACGGCTGGGACAACAACGGCGTCTTCAACTTCGAGGGCGGCTGCTATGCCAAGGTCATAAATCTGGACAAGGATTCCGAGCCTGACATCTACAACGCCATCCGCCGCGACGCTCTGCTGGAGAACGTCACCGTGGACGAGAACGGTAAGATCGACTTCAACGACAAGTCCGTCACCGAGAATACCCGCGTCAGCTATCCCATCGACCATATCAAGAACATCGTGCGTCCCATCTCCGCCGCTCCCGCCGCGAAGAACGTGATCTTCCTGTCCGCCGACGCCTTCGGCGTGCTGCCTCCCGTGTCCATCCTGACCCCGGAGCAGACCCAGTACTACTTCCTGTCTGGCTTCACCGCCAAGCTGGCCGGTACCGAGCGGGGCATCACCGAGCCCACGCCCACCTTCTCCGCCTGCTTTGGTCAGGCATTTCTGGAGCTGCATCCCACCAAGTATGCCGAGGAGCTGGTGAAGAAGATGGAGCTGTCCGGCGCCAAGGCGTATCTGGTCAACACCGGCTGGAACGGCACCGGCAAGCGTATCTCCATCAAGGATACCCGCGGTATCATTGACGCCATCCTGTCCGGCGCCATCAAGACCGCGCCCACCAAGATGATCCCCCACTTCAACTTTGAGGTGCCTACCGCGCTGCCCGGTGTGGATCCCGCCATCCTCGATCCCCGCGACACCTATGCCGACGCCGCCGAGTGGGAGACCAAGGCACAGGATCTGGCCAGCCGCTTCGTGAAGAACTTCGCCAAGTATGAGACCAACGAGGCCGGTAAGGCTCTGGTCAAGGCTGGTCCCGAGGCGTAAGGATCACGCGCTGCGTATCAGGCAATACTGAACAAAAATACCGGAAGCTGTCGGCTTCCGGTATTTTTCTGTGGGAAAACATTGACAGAACTGTGCATATATGGTACTTTTAAGAAGAAAATACGATGAAAAGGGGAGAAATATATGCTGGAAGTGAAGCTCTTGATCTCAGATCTGGATTATGACGGTGTGGTGGATCTGGTGGTGCCGGCGGTGGCCAAAAAGCTCAGAACCAGAAAGGGGCTGGTGGGCCGGCTTGCGTGGAAGCAGGAGGAGCTGCTGCGTATGGCCCACAAATTCCTCGACAAAAAGGATCAGGACGAGCGGGACCGGTTTGTGGCGGATATGGCCGCGAAGAAGCGCAGTCTGATCGTGGAGAAGGTCTCGGCACTGGCGGAGAAAAAGGGCGTCAATGTCCAGATCTGCGACATCTCCGTAAAGAAGATCTGAACCATCGCAAAAAGGGGAGAGGAGCGATCCTCTCCCCTTTGTTGTTTTCTCAATAAAAGTTGAGGTACGGTTGAAGAAAAGTTGATGTGCCGCTATGATATTTATGGTATACTAATTCGGAAAACAGCCGATACAGGAGGTTCCCATGTTTAAAATATTGATCGCGGAGGATGACCGCGAGCTGCGGCAGCTGTTTCAGCATGTGCTGACCAAAAACGGATACAGCGTTGTCGGCGTCTCCAATGGTGAGGAAGCGCTGCACGCCCTTGATACCAGCTATTACGATCTCATTATATCCGATATCATGATGCCGAAGATGGACGGCTATCAGCTGGTCAGTGCGCTGCGGGAGGCGGGCATGACCACGCCTGTCATGATGATTACCGCCAAGGACGCCTTTGACGACATGCGTTTGGGCTTTCTCTCCGGCAGCGACGACTATATGGTGAAGCCCGTCAACATCAACGAGATGGTGCTGCGGGTGGGGGCGCTGCTGCGTCGGGCGCAGATGGCCAACGAGCGGCGGCAGGTCATCGGCGGCACGGTGCTGGAGTGTGACTCCCTGTCCGTCCACACCGATAAGGAGACCATGACGCTGCCCCAGAAGGAGTTCATGCTGCTCTACAAAATGGTTTCCTTTCCCGGCCGCATCTTCACACGCCAGCAGCTGATGGATGATATCTGGGGTTACAGCTCCGAAACGGACACCCATACGGTGGACGTTCACATTGGACGCCTGCGGGAACGGTTCAGGGACAATCCGGATTTCAAGATCGTCACCATGCGGGGCGTGGGCTATAAGGTGGTGAAGCTGTGAAAAAGGAGCTTACCCCGAGGGTCACGCTGCGGGTGAAATTTTTCCTGATCTGCATGGCGGAGTTCGTCGTGGTGGTGCTGCTGTCGGAGCTGGCGGGCTGGCTTCTGCGGCGCTGGCTGGGCGTTACGCTCAGCATCCCCATCTTCGTGTGGGCTATCCTGTTCAGTATCGTGGTGGGCGGCGCCATCACCAAGTTCATCACCTGGTTCTTCATCGATCCCATCACCCAACTGGGCAAGGCCATGAAAGAGGTGGCCGACGGCAACTTTCAGGTAACGGCTCAATGCCGCAGCAGGCTGAAGGATGTCAACGACATCTATGACAGCTTCAACCTGATGGTCAAGGAGCTGGCCGCCACAGAGACGCTGCAAACCGATTTTATCTCCAATGTGTCCCACGAGTTCAAAACGCCCATCAACGCCATCGAGGGCTATGCCTCGCTGCTGCAGGATCACCAGCAGTCGCAGGACGAGCAGGATGCGTACATTGAAAAGATCCTGTTCAACACCCACAGGCTCTCCACGCTGACCGGCAATATCCTGCTGCTGTCCAAGATCAACAACCAGTCCATCCATCCGCAGCGCACGGTTTTCCGCCTTGATGAGCAGGTGCGGCAGGCCATCGTGGCGCTGGAGCAGAAATGGACAGAAAAGGACATTGACTTCGACGTGGAGCTGGACAAGATCTCATACAGCGGCTATGAGAGCCTGCTGCTCCATGTGTGGAGCAACCTGATCGACAACGCCATCAAGTTTGACCCGCAGGGCGGCATGATCGCGCTGCGGCTGCGGCAGGTGGAGGGGACTGCCGTGTTTACCATCGACGACAACGGCCCCGGCGTCGCGCCGGAGGAGCAGGAGCGTATCTTCCACAAGTTCTATCAGAGTGACAACTCCCATGTGATGGACGGCAACGGTCTGGGACTTCCGCTGGTCAAGAAGATCGTGGAGTTCAGCGGCGGCACGGTCACGCTGGAAAACCTTCCGGAAGCCGGATGCCGCTTCACAGTGCGGCTGCCCTTATAAGCAAAAAAGTATCCCGGTCTGCAGTGACCGGGATACTTTTTTGCGCGGAAAGTTCAACAAAGCTTGATGTTGAATTGAGGTTTTGTTGCAGCTTTCCTTTTAAAATGGTGGAAAAAATGGAACACTAGACACGAGGGAAGGGGGACCATACTGTGAAATTTCTGCGCTGCGCCCTATATCTGGCGGTTACCGGAATCGCCGCATTTCTGCTGGGACGGCTGCTGCCCAAGCAATGGTTTCGCGGCGACGCCTTTCCCTATCGCTGCTCACCCAAGGAGCAAAAGCTGTTCCGCGTCCTCCGTGTAAAGGAGTGGCAGAGCCGTGTGCCAGACATGAGCCGGATTCTTCCGGGGCTGATGCCTGCGAAAAAGCTGACGGCAGAGACCTTCAGCGACCTGCCCCGCATGATCCAGGAGACCTGCGTGGCGGAGCTCATCCACATGCTGCTGTCGGTGACGGGGCTTGCCTGCCTCGCCATCTGGCCCGGCTTGGGCGGCATTGCGGTCACCATCGTCTATATCCTGCTGGGCAATTTGCCCTTCATCATCATTCAGCGGTACAACCGCCCAAGACTGGAAAGACTATTGACTTTACAGCAACGGAAACAGGAAAGGAAGGTCACCCATGCGCACGCTGATACTGAGCTGCAATACGGGCGAGGGGCATAACTCCTGCGCCAAGGCCATACAGGAAGCGTATCTGGATCGGGGAGAGGAATGTGAGATCGTAGAAGCGCTGCAATTCATCTCCAAGCATGCCTCACGCTTTATTGCCGACTGGCACTCCCGCATTTACCGTCACGCGCCGAAGCTGTACGGCGCGGGCTACCGCAATGTGGAGAACCGCACCTCGCTGTTCCGGGAAGGGACCACCGTTTACCGCTATCTGACCTCCGGCTCTGAGCGGCTGTATCGCTTTATCTGCGCCGGGGATTACGATGCTGTCATCTGTACCCATGTTTTCCCGGCGCTGGCGGTAACGGCCATGCTGGAGCGGCACCCCATGCCGCTTCTTACCGGCTTTGCGGCCACAGACTACACATGCAGTCCCAGCGTGGAGGATTCCGCGTTGGACTACTACTTTATTCCGAATGAGACGCTGAAGGATGAGTTTGCCGCCTGCGGCGTACCCCGTGAAAAGCTGGTGGCCAGCGGTATTCCCGTGAAACCGGCGTTTTACCGCTTCACCGACAAAGCCGCCGCCAAGGCGGAGCTGGGCATCCCCACCGATCACCAGCACATCCTGATGATGTGCGGCAGCATCGGCTGCGGCCCGATCCGGGAGCTGACGGAGGAGCTTGCCATCCGCCTGACGCCGGAGCAGGAGCTGACGGTCGTCTGCGGCGCCAACGAGGAGCTGTACGGCAAGCTGCAAAAGCACTATGCCGGAAACCGGCAGCTCCATATTCACGGCATGGTACACAACGTGCCGCAGCTGATGCACAGTGCCGATGTATTCCTGACCAAGCCCGGCGGCCTGAGCACCACCGAAGCCGCCGCCTGCGGCCTGCCTATGGTGCTGATGGATACCGTGGCTGGCTGTGAGGGCCACAATCTTGACTTTTTCCTGCGGCAAGGCGGCGCGGTCACCGCTAAGACGCCCAAGCTGCTGGCGGATACCGCTATGGCGCTGCTGGCCGATTCGGAGCGCCTGCGGCAGATGTCCGCGGCGATCCGCCGTCCGGATGCTGAAACGCCTGCCCGGCGGATATGCCGCCTTATGCACGGTCAAAAGGCGGCGATCCCCCATGAAGAACGCTATGCCTGAGAACGGAAACGTCTATCATATCCTTTTTATCCCCAACAAGGAAGAAGCGCCTGTGCATCGCACAGGCGCTTCTTCCTTGTATTTTGTCAATCAATGGGGACCAGCTCGCCAACGACCACATAACGGGCATCGGAGAACTCATAGGAGCAGGTGGACAGCGTCACCGTCTTTCCGGTGGGAATGCCGTAGCTGGACTTGAAGTCGGATTTCGCAGCCATCGCCTCCAGCTGAGACTGCGTCAGAGAGGTGTTGTAGACCTCGTCATCATGCTCGCAGACAAAGCCCGCGAACAGCTGCAGCTTGTAGTTCTGGGTAGGCGTATAGATATACATGTACGGATGGGCGGCGTAGTAACCCTTATCCGTATGATAGTTCCGCAGACCGGCAAACATCATACCGGTCTTCATGTTGTGACCGTAGATGATGGTGTTGTTGTCGGAGAAGCTGCTGCTGTTGACCTGTTCAATGAAAATGCTGCCGTTGCTGTTGCTGTTGCCGTACAGGTCATGGCTCAGGTAATACTCATTGCCCTTGCCGTACTGGATCGCATGCTGGATCTTCGTGTTCGCCGCATAGATATATCCCACCACATCGGGATAGTCGGCGCACAGCTTGTCGAAATCCACATCGATCGTTTCATCGTCAAGCTTTGTTTGACCGTCGCTGTTTTTATCGTCGTCGTTGCTGTCTGGCGTGTTGGTGTTATCCTGATCGCCGCTTGGCTTTGTGTAGTCGGAGATCACGCCGTTCTGCGCGTCGGCCGCTGCGGCCTGCTCTTTGAAGTAGCTGATGATCTTCACAGCGGAGAACACCAGAATACCCACCAGCACCAACAGGATCACATAGTACAGCGCCTTGCTCTTTTTTCTCCTTCTTCTGCGGCGGGGCTGTCCCTCGCTGCGCTGGCCGGCGCTGCGTTGGCCGCCGCTGACGCGCTTGCCGCCTTCGGGATAGTCACGGTAATTATCGTTTCTTGAATTGTTCATCTAACAAGCCTCCTTGTCATCTTTGCCATTGTAGCAGATTGCGTCGGGATTTGCAAGCTGTATCGGAAATTTCCCTTTACTTGGTGGGGTAAATGAGATAGAATAGCCTCAGGAAAACGTTGCAAAGGAGTATCCGTCATGATCTATTTCAACAGTGACTATCTGGAGGGCGCTCACAGCGCTATTATGGAGCGTCTGGCCCAGACTAATATGATGCAGACCATCGGTTACAGTGAGGATGAGATCTGCGCCGCGGCCCGCGAGAAGATCAAGGCCGCCTGCCATGCGCCTGATGCCGATGTGCATTTCCTTGTGGGCGGCACCCAGACCAATACCACCGTCATCGCTTCGATCCTGCGTCCCTGGCAGGGCGTGCTGTCCGCCGTCAGCGGCCATATCAACTGCCATGAGACCGGCGCCATCGAGTCCACCGGCCACAAGGTCATCACCCTGCCCACCAATGACGGCAAGATCACTGCCCAGCAGATCGCCGACTATGTAGAGTGGCACAAGCACGATGAATCCACCGAGCATATCGTTCAGCCCGGCATGGTTTACATCTCCCAGCCCACCGAGACCGGTATGCTGTACAGCAAGGCAGAGCTGACCGCTATCTACGATATCTGCCGCGCCTACGGCCTGCCCCTGTTCATCGACGGCGCACGTCTGGGCTATGGCCTTGTGTGCGACGCCAACGACATTACCCTGCCGGAGCTGGCCCGGCTGTGCGATGTGTTCTACATCGGCGGCACCAAGGTGGGTGCGCTGTTTGGTGAGGCTGTGGTCATTATGAACCCGGCATTGAAGAAGGATTTCCGCTTCATGATGAAGCAGCGGGGCGGTATGCTGGCCAAGGGCCGTCTGCTGGGCATCCAGTTCGACACCCTGTTTACCGACGATCTGTACTTCAAGATCGCCCGCAATGCCATCGATATGGCATTCCAGATCCGGGATATTTTTGTTTCCAACGGCTATCCGCTGCTGTTCGATTCTCCCACCAACCAGCAGTATCCGATCATTCCCGACGAAGAGCTGGCCATTCTGGGCAAGGAGTTTGGCTATGAGTATTGGACGCGGGTAGACGAGACCCACTCCGGCGTCCGTTTCTGCGGCAGCTGGGCCACAAAGCAGGAAAATGTGGATGCGCTGCGCGCCGCCGTCAATGCCCTGAAAGGCAAGCGCTGAAAAATAGTCCTAATATATAGACGCAAAAATACCGCCAAAGGTTTCATCCTTGGCGGTATTTTTTGCGGATCAAGCCGCCAGACTTGATGGTACCATCGGATGACAAGGGCAGACACGCTGCAAGTCTGTCCTTTTTGCATAAGGTGCGGCTTGAAGCGGATACTGCTAATGTCTGTTTTTCCTTGCACGGCCCGGAAAAATGTGGTATACTATCTCATAATCAGTATCAGAAAGGAGCACGCTCAATGCGAGTTATCGACCTGGAAAATATCAACAGCGCCATGCGGAACGAAACTCAGTTTGTCCTGCGCTGTGAGGAGGTCTTTCACGATAAGATCAGTGCTGCCGCGGCCGCGATCCTGTCCACCCGTCAGGAGCGCCCTGTGGTGGCGCTGACAGGACCTTCCGGTTCCGGAAAGACCACCACCGCCCTGCGGCTGGAGGACTATCTGAAGAACCTTGGCGTAAAGGTCTGCGTGATCCATATGGATAATTTCTTCCTGCCGTTGGATCGCCGCCCGCCGGAGGCCACCGACTGGGAATCCCCCTATTGCGTGGATGTGGACAGTTTGATCGGCTGTATCAGCCAGCTGATGGACGGCAAAGAGGTGGATATCCCGTGGTACGATTTCAAGACCGGTTCCACCGGCGGCTATACGAAAATGCAGGGCTATACGGATGCCGTTATCATCGCCGAGGGTATTCATATGCTCAACCCGCTGATCTTCGATAAGATCCGCGGCGTAGCCAATGGCGTATACGTGGCGCCCCGTACCCGTATCATCACCGACGATGATAAGATCGTCCGGCCGGAGCAGCTGCGTGTGGCCCGCCGCATGATCCGGGATTACAACACCCGCGGCCACAGTATCGCCGAAACGGTGGAGCGGGCGCAGAGCGTTGACCGGGGCGAGATCAACTATATCCAGCCCCACAAGGGCAACGCCGCCATTCACATCGACACCTTCCACGACTACGAGCCGTGTATTCTGGCCAAGTACCTGAACGAGATCCCCTGCTTCCGGGAGGAGATGACACCGGAGTTTCTGGAGGATCACGGCCTGACCGACCTGATGAAGGTGGTTCGCGGCGTGCCGCCGCTGCACTGCCCCTATGTGCCCCAGAATTCTTTGGTACGCGAGTTTGTGGGCGGCAGCTGCTACGAATATTGATCTCAATTCTGAAGGAGTGATATCCATGATTATTACCATCAGCCGTGAATTTGGCAGCGGCGGCCGTGAGCTGGGCAAGCGTCTGGCGGAGGCTCTGCACATCCCCTGCTACGACCATCAGATCATCGAGATGATTGCCAAGGAGAACGGCCTGAACGCCGACTATGTGGCCAACGTAGGGGAGAAGTGCATTGAAGCCGCCTATCCCATGACCATCGGCCACCGTCTGGCCATGATGCCCGTTACCGTGATGGATCAGCCCATCCGCGTGGCGGTGGCCCAGCGGCAGCTGCTGGAGAAGTTTGCCCAGCAGGGCGACTGCGTGATCGTGGGCCGCTGCGCCGATGTGATCCTGAAGGACTATCATCCGCTGAACCTGTTTGTCTACGCGGAAATGGACGCCAAGGTGGAGCGTTGTATGAAGCGCGCCCCGGAGGGCGAGCATCTGACCCGCGCCGAGATGGAGAAGGCCATCCGCCGCATCGACAAGGAGCGTGCCCAGAACCATCTGATGTATGCTGATACCAAGTGGGGCACCAAGGAAGCCTATCACCTGTGCGTCAACACCACCCACCGCGAGATCAAGCAGCTGGTTCCCGCTCTGGCTCAGTTCTGCAAGGACTGGTTCGCCGCCGAGTGACCTGCCGTATACGAAGGAGACGCTATGAAGATCCGCTTCAATGACGATCCGAAGATCGTAGAGACGGTGCGGGAGGGGCTGCGGCGCAAGGATGGCTACTGTCCTTGCCGCCTGCAGCGGACGCCGGAAAACATCTGCATGTGTCAGGAGTTCCGGGATCAGATCGCAGACCCCGCTTTCGAGGGCTACTGCCACTGCCGCCTCTACTATAAAGAGAAATAACAGGAAAGCCTCCGCTGCGGCGGAGGCTTTCCCGCATATGAAAAGGAGTAGAGAAAGAACCGCCGCCCGTGATAAACGGGCGGCGATCCTTTTACCGGGAAACTATGAAAAATTGGAAACTGTCAGTTACAGAGTCGCATGCAGCTTGGCGGCACGCTTCTTACCGTACATGCAGCAGGCAACCACATAGGCGATGGCGCAAACCACACCGATGATGTAAGCGGGGGTCCAGGGAATGTTGAAGCCGATGTGAGCGTTGGCGATGTAGGTCACGCAGATGAAGGTGTAGAAGCCGCCGGGGATCATAGGCATCCAAGCCCACTTGCCCTTGCCGTTCTCAAACATCCATGCAGTGATGCACAGGAAGGCGAACAGGGACAGGGTCTGGTTGGCCCATGCGAAGTAACGCCACAGGATCATAAAGCCGTTGCTGTTGGTCTTGGCGAACACCAGAATGGCGATGACCAGAACGAAGATAGGCACAGCCAGCTTGATACGCTTGCCGTTGGTGGACTGGTCGATGTGCATGGTCTCAGACAGGCTCAGACGCAGGGCGCGCAGTGCCGTATCACCGGAGGTGATGGGCAGAACGATAACGCCGATCAGGGCGATGATGCCGCCCACATGACCCAGCAGGTACTTGCAGACCACACCGACAGTGCTGGTAGCCAAAGTGGCGTTGGGCTCCTGCAGAGCCAGGTTGTACACGCCCATGGCGCCGGCAGCCCAGACCATGGCGATGAAGCCTTCCAACACCATCATGTTATAGAAGGTGTTGCGGCCCTGACGCTCGCTCTTCATGGTACGGGAAATGATAGCGGTCTGGGTGGAGTGGAAGCCGGACAGAATACCGCAGGCCACCGTCACGAAGAAGATGGGCAGGAAGTGTCCGTTAGAGAAGTAGTCAGCATAGGTGAAGGTGCCGACCTCGCCGGTGGCGGCATTGGTCAGGCTCAGCACGGGAGCGGACCAGCTCTCCCAAACGTTGATTAGAGGCATCTTGGTAACAAAGATACCGATGAACACGCCGACAGCGGAGAACAGCAGGATGGCGCCGAAGATGGGGTAGATCTTACCGATGATGGCGTCGATGGGGAACACGGTGGCGATCAGATAGTACAGGAAGATGACACCGTAGATGACCCAAGTGGAAACGGAAGTGGCCTTGCCGTCAAAGCCGAAGACCTGAGTGGCAGCGATGTCGCCGGGGGTGTAGATAAACACAGCGCCCACCAGCAGCAGCATCACGCATACAAACACGTTGTAGAACTTATAGATGCCCTTGGTGGAGTACTTGCGGATCATCTCGGGCATCTGGGTGCCGCCGTCACGCAGGCAGATCATGCCGGAGAAGTAGTCGTGCATAGCACCACCGATAATGTTGCCGATAGGAATGGTCAGGAACGCGATGGGCCCGAACAGAATGCCCTGAATCGGCCCGATGATGGGGCCGGTACCTGCGATGTTCAGCAGGTTGATCAGGCTGTTTTTCCAGCCGCGCATAGGAATGTAGTCCACACCGTCCTCTTTTGTGTAGGCGGGGGTCTTCCGGTCGTCAGGGCCAAAGACCTTTTCGCAGAACCGTCCGTACAGGGCGGCGCCGCCGATGAGGATCACGAGACCAATAATGAATGTAGTCATAATCTCATACTCCTTTTTACCGGTTTTGTTTCTCCAAAGTTCCCGGACAACTCTGGATTTGATTGTACTAGTATAGCAGAAAATTCATAAGTTGCACGTCAAGAAAACGTTTCCGGACATAAATTATTCATAAATAAAATGCCTATTTTCGACAAGAAACTCCCCCGAGAAGGAGGAGATAATCATCACAGGAAACTATCTTTTTTCCTTTTTAAAAATCAAACATATTAACACCGTAGTATAAAAATCAGGAGGTATGATACCACTCATACCTCCTACTAATGATGCGCTTATTTCTGCTATCTGTGACGGCGGCGCTTGATGGAGAAACCGAACACCAGACCGCAAACGCCGCCTACGATGTGCGTCAGTTGAGAAACATTGTCTGCGGTGGTCAAACCGTCCATCAGTTCGCCGCCCAGATAGAAAATGACCACAAGGATCAAGGTGATAGGGATGCCCTCCTTGCCCATCTCGGTAAAGGAGGACAGCACGATCATCATGAATACTACGCCGCTGGCGCCCAGCAGGACGGTGGTGGGGAAGAAGATAAACTGCACCAGTCCCGTCACCAGTGCCGTGATCGCAATACAGAGCGCGGTAGTCTTGTGGCCGTATTTTTCCTCGATCCCCGGCCCCACCAGCAGGAGCAGCAGCATATTTCCCATGTAATGCTCATATCCGGCGTGGCCCAGTACATGGCCGAAGAAGCGTACATAGGTCAGCGGATCGGACAGGGAGGAGCGGTATACGCTGAAAAACCGGTATGTCGTAGCATCGTTGGTTAGCGTTCCCAGCACTAGCGCCAGCAGCGACAGCAACGCAAAGCTTAAAATCACCGGCGCGTTGAACCGGATCACAAGGCGTCGTTTCAATGGAAATTCCTCTTTTCAAAACGTAATGAAGACATTATAATAGTTTTAGTTCGATTTGTAAACGGGAGGTTTCTCCATGAAGAAGATGAAGCGATGGGTAAAGGTGTTATTATGCATCGTGCTGGCATTCGTGCTGGTGGTGGGCGCATACGTGGCCTATGTTTTTATTGATTATCACCGCATTGGCGACATGGAGCTGACGCCGGAGGGCGATGCCGCCGCGACGGAGCTGGCAGCAGGGAAGCGCTATACCGTTCTTTCCTATAATATCGGTTTTGGCGCCTACGAGGATGACTACGGCTTTTTCATGGATGGCGGTACGGAGTCTTGGGCGTGGAGTGAGGAGCGTCTGACAGCCAATGTGGACGCCATCGCGGCCTTTCTGGCACAGCAAAAGGCGGACTTTTATCTGCTTCAGGAGGTGGATATCGACTCCACCCGCAGTTACCATGTGGACGAGCGGCAGCCCATCTATCAGGCGCTGCCGGGCATGAGCCATGTGTTTGCCCAGAACTATGACTCGCCCTTTCTGATGTATCCTCTGACCCAGCCTCACGGTGCGTCCAAGTCCGGCTTGCTGACCTTCTCTCCAGCCGCCATTTCCTCTGCCAAGCGGGTGGAGCTGCCCATTGAGAACAGCGTTATGAAGCTGGTGGATCTGGATCGGTGTTATTCCGTCAGCCGGATACCGGTGGACGACAGTAAAGAGCTTATCCTTTACAACCTTCATCTCTCCGCCTATACCTCTGACGGCACCATTGCCACCGAGCAGCTGAAGCTGCTGCTGGCGGATATGCAGGCGGAATATGAGGCCGGGAACTGGTGCGTGGTAGGCGGCGACTTCAACAAGGACCTGCTGGGCGATTCGGTGGTGTGGTTCGGCGAGGCGGATCAGGATTATTCGTGGGCGCAGCCGATCCCGGACGGTATTTTCGATGGCTATGATGTCACACTGGCAGCGCCGCTGGACGAAGATGCCCCTGTGCCCAGCTGCCGCAATGCCGACAGCGCCTATCATGAGGGACAGTATGTGCTGACGGTGGACGGCTTCATGGTATCAAAAAATGTGGCGCTAGAAAGTGCCGAGGTGATCGACACCGGTTTCCGATGGTCGGATCATAATCCGGTGAAAATGGTATTTACTTTACAGTGACGAACAAATCCTGACCGCACCGCTGCGCCGGAGATCCTTTTATTGCATAGCGAATGGGAGCAAAGGCCCGGATCAAAATTGATCCGGGCCTTTGTATCACGCATCAAAGCTGGGGTTGATATAGTAGAGATTCTTCTGATCCATTCGTTCTTTGGCAAGGCGAAGTCCCTCGCCAAAGCGCTGAAAATGCACGATCTCACGGGCCCGCAGGAACTTGATGACATCATTTACGTCCGGATCATCTGATAGCCGGAGAATATTGTCATAGGTGACGCGGGCCTTTTGTTCGGCGGCCAGGTCCTCCGTCAGGTCGGCGATCAGGTCGCCCTTGACGGCCATAGACGCGGCGTTCCACGGGAATCCAGAGGCCGCTGTAGGATAGATGCCGGCGGTGTGATCCACGAAATAGGCGTCGAAGCCGCCCTGCTTGATGTCCTCCTCGCTGAGATTCCGGGTCAGCTGATGCACAATGGTGCCGATTATCTCCAGATGCCCCAGCTCCTCTGTGCCGATGTCGGTCAGCAGGCCCTTCAGCTCCGGATACGGCATGGAATAGCGCTGGCTGAGATACCGTAGAGATGCTCCCAATTCGCCATCTGGGCCACCGTATTGACTGATGATGAGCGCGGCCAGCTTCGGGTTGGTGTTTTTGATCTTTACCGGATACTGTAATTTCTTTTCATAGACAAACATTACTCGTTCCCTCCTTCGTCCCAAGGCCACGGATCATCCAGCCAGCGGAAGGAGCCTTCCGTGATGTCGGTCTGAAACAGCGGGCCGTGCATTTCTTCGTATCTTCTGCGGCCCTCCTGCCCAAGGCGGATATAGTTCCAGTACAGGGCCAGCGCCTCCTGATCGTCCCGATGGGTGGTCAGATAGAGACCCAGCTCATCAATGGCAAAATCCAGCGCCATCAGCTCGGAAAGATGGGTGTTGGCGGCAGGAAAGCGGGTTTTCAGCTCACGGTGGAAGGGAAGATCCAGCCCCGGAAACAGCGTGCCCCGCTGTAAGGCTTCGCGGTTATCGTAGCGCTTGGGATTCATGTCCTGCATGGGGATATACGGGAAGGCCATCGGGGCACAGGTCCCCGGCAGACTGCCGTTTTTCCCGCTGCATGCGGTCTCACTGACCGGCATGACGGTACGTTCTCTTTCGCCTGCGGCGGCAGGCGTGGCCGGCGTAAACGGCGCGGCCGGAGCAGCAGAGGGCTCCGGCGCGTCGGCGGCCGTTCTGCTGGCTAAGGTTTGTTCGATATACAACAAGGTGTTCCTCCTTTTATGATCGATCGGCCATAGATGGCTCATGCCAGTATATGCCGTGCCGGTCAAACTGGGGATTCCTTTTCCGGTCATTGTGTGATACAATGCATAGTAACGGCAAGGGCATCATAGATTGTCCCGAAAGGGGTGTTATGATGATCCTGCTGCTGCACCGAAAGCATGTGCTTTGCGCCGCTATGCTGCTGCTTCTCTCCATTACAGTGTTGTCATTGTCGCTGCGGCGTACCGCCGTCCCGGCCTTCTCCTATACCGAAATGGCAACCGATGAGATCATTGTGCTGGATGCGGGTCACGGCGGCTCTGACGGCGGTGCTGTATCGGCGGACGGTACGCCGGAGGATGATATCAATTTGGCCATTGTGCTGCGGCTGCGGGATCTTTTCGCACTGATGGGCCGGCAGACGGTGCTGACCCGGACAGGAGAGAACTCCTTGGCCGATCCGGACAGCGCAACGCTGCGTCAGGAGAAGGTCAGCGATACCAAAAACCGTGTGGCGCTGATCAACAGTGTGTCGAACGGACATCTCATCAGCATCCATCAGAATACGCTGCCCGGCCATCCGTCGGTACACGGTGCGCAGGTATTCTATGGCAAGGTGACAGATAGCGACGCGCGGGCCGCCGCGGTACAGCAGGCGCTGAACAGCGTCGTCAATGTGGGGAACGAAAAAAACGCCAAGCCCATCGGCAGTGATATTTACATTATGGCTCATGCGGACTGTCCGGCGATCTTGGTGGAGTGCGGTTTTCTCAGCAACAGCGCCGAGACAAGGCTGCTTCTATCGCCGGAGTACCAGACGAAATTGGCCGCCGCCATCTGCTGCGGCTATCTGCAATATCAATAGACAGGTGATACACAAATGAAGAAAACAACGACCTATTTCTGCACCGAGTGCGGCAGCGAAAGCCCCAAGTGGGCGGGGAAATGCCCTGTCTGTGGTGCGTGGAACTGCATGGTAGAGCAGAAGGCGGAAAAACCCAAGGGCAGCGGAAAGCTTTCTTCCGCCCCACGATTTGTGAAGGCATATCCGATCACAGCGCTGGAGTCGGAGGACGAGATCCGGTTTTCCACAGGAATGGGGGAACTGGATCGGGTGCTGGGCGGCGGCGCGGTAAAAGGCTCGCTGGTGCTGGTGGGCGGTGCGCCCGGTATCGGTAAGTCTACGCTGATGCTGCAAATTTGTCAGACGTTGGGTCAGTCGTGGCGGGTGCTGTATGTGTCCGGAGAGGAATCCACCCGCCAGCTGAATATGCGGGCCAAGCGCCTGCAGGTGGATACGGAAAACCTTCTGGTGCTGTCAGAGACGCAGCTGGGCGACGTGCTGGGCTGCGTGGAGCAGGAAAAGCCGGACGTGCTGATCGTTGACTCCATCCAGACACTGTATAACGAGGACAGCGACGGCATCCCCGGCGGTATCGGACAGGTAAAGCAATGCACCTTAACACTAATGCAGCTGGCGAAAAGCCAGAATATCACGGTGTTTGTGATCGGCCACGTCAATAAAGAGGGCGCTATCGCCGGGCCGAAGGTGCTGGAGCATATGGTGGACTGCGTGCTGTACTTTGAGGGCGACCAGCATATGACCTACCGCATCCTGAGGGCGGCGAAGAACCGCTTCGGCACCACCAATGAGATCGGCGTATTTGAGATGATGGATCGTGGATTGAAGGAAGTGGAGAATCCCTCCGAGATGCTGCTGTCCGGACGGCCCACCGACGCGCCGGGCACCTGCGTGACCTGCGCCATGGAAGGTGCGCGGCCGGTGCTGGCGGAGGTGCAGGCGCTGGTGGCGCCTGCGGCGGGAACAAAGCCTCTGCGCTCCAGCAACGGCTTCGACTACAACCGTGCCTCCATGCTGCTGGCGGTGCTGGAAAAGCGGGGCGGCCTGAAGGTCAGCCAGTGCGATACCTATCTGAATATCATCGGCGGCCTGACGCTGGAGGAACCGGCGGCGGATCTGGCGGCGGTGGTGGCCATTGCCTCCAGCTATCTGGACAAGGCCGTGCCGGACGACATGGCAGCGGTAGGGGAGATCGGTCTTTCCGGCGAGGTACGCAGCATCAATCATCTGGAGCAGCGGCTTTCTGAGGTGCACCGTCTCGGCTTTACCAAGTGCATGATCCCCGCCCACCGTGCAGGCGAGCTGAAACCGTTGCCGGGACTGACGCTTCTGCCGGTAGAGAACATCGGACAGGCCCTGCGGCTGCTGGCGCAGGGAAAATGAATGCACCGGAGAACGACTTATGAAGTATTGCATAAAGGATCAGCTGTCACCATTTGAATTTCATGATGCGGAGCTTTCCCTGCTGAGCTTCGACGGCAATACGCTGCGTCTTTCTGTACGGTTTCTGAATGTGCACAAGGGTATCCCGGAAAATCCCTATGATACGGATATGGAGATCGAATCCGCGGTAATGACTTTCCAAGGATTCCAGATGCATTCTTACACACGATTCGGCGATAACAATGAGGCGATCTGGTTGTATGATGACGCGCTGCATGACAGGCTGAACACGGAGGGGATCACCCTCTTGACCGAAGCCGCGACGGATGCGTTTCTGACCAGCCTGCGGGAAGGAATTACCGTGTTAGACCATGACCTCAGTGGGGAAAACAACCAACTCTGCTTAGGAGGCATGTCCGGCATGGACCCGTTTTTTGAGGTGGGGTTTGCCTTTTGCCATGTGCTGATAGCGTGGGACGTATTTTCTCGAAAGGCGTGGTATGAGCAGATCCGGCAGTATACCTACGATGAACCTGAAACGTTGAGAGAAAAATAATAGATTATTCTATAAGGAGGAGCCCGGTACGCCATACCGGACTCCTCCTTATCCTTTGCCAAGTGCATATTTCGCGGGGTGCCGCGCATATAGTGGACGCAGGAGGTGTTGTCCCATGACGAAAGGAAAACGTGTGCAGTCCACCCGTCTGCCGCCTGCCCCGCCGCGTTCCAGACGGCCCGCCGCCAGTGGAAAACCCGGCAAGCGGCAGCAGCCTGCCAGATCCGGAAGCCCACGGCGGATGATACAGCTGTTGGCCAGCGCCGCCATTCTGCTTGCAGTGGTGCTGGTGAAGCTCACCATGCCGGACGTGGCACAGCAATACGGCGGCGAGGTGCTGCGCCTAATGGGGGAGGACACCGATTTTGTGTCAGCCTTCTCCGCGGCGGGACGTGCCATCGGCGGCGATGATCTGGCCGATGCCATCAACGACGCCTGCGTGGCGGTGTTCGGCTCCCAGACAGCACAGGTCAGTCACGAGCTGGACCGCAACGCCGTCGTCTATGGCGACGGCACCACGCCGGAGATCGTGAACATGCTCCAGCAGGTGCTGGGCTTTGACTATCAGAAGCCGGTGGAGGGTACGATGACCTCTGCCTTCGGCTTCCGCGACCATCCCGTGGAGGGTACGGAGCGGTTCCATTACGGCATGGACATCGGCTGTGAAAAAGGGGAGATCATCCGCGCCTTTGCCGACGGCACCGTTACCGCCATTGCGGAGAGCACAGAGCTGGGGAAGTATATCATCGTGACCCACGCGGGCGGCTATACCACCCTGTATGCCCATTGCAGCCGCATCAACGCCTCGTCGGGCCAGTCTGTCCGAATGGGTGACCCCATTGCAGAGGTAGGCGATACCGGAGACGCCACCGGCTATCACCTGCATTTCGAGCTGCACCAGAACAATATTTATCTGAATCCGGTCTACTATGTCACATAACACACCTGTCAGGATTCATGTTTCGCCGTCGGCGCCGCTTTTGCTGGCACTGTTTGTGATGCTGTCCTCGCCGCTGCTGCTTTCGGCGCTGCTGCTGGCGGCGCTTTGCCATGAGCTGGGGCACTATGGGATGCTGCGGCGGCTGCGGGCGCGGATCAGCGCGGTCCGTATTACGGCGCTGGGCGCGGAGATGCAGGTGGCGGGACGGCTCTCCTACGGCGGTGAGCTGCTGGCGGCAGCCGCCGGACCTGTGACGAACCTTCTGCTGGCACTGCCGCTGGCCTATGGCGGGCGGCTGTGGGAGGTGCTGTACCTGTTTGCCGGAGCGCAGCTGGTACTGGGGGTATTCAATCTGCTGCCCATCCTTCCGCTGGACGGCGGCAGCGTTCTGTGGAACCTTCTGGCGTGGCTGACGGAGCCGTACACCGCCGACCGGGTCACCGGTATCATCAGCTTCGGTATGGCGGCGCTGCTGACGCTGGCGGCGGCCGCGGCGCTGCGGAAGGGAGGAAGCCCCTTCCTGCTGCTGGCATCGGCGGCGCTGCTATGGCATACCATCGCGGTAAATAGGGGTTGCCAAACCGCCGCAAAGAAGGTAAAATAAAAAGATATTCAAGTATACGACAGGAGAACGACTGTGGATAAAAAGCTGGAACGCATCCTGCCACGGGTGCAGAAGCCTGCCCGCTATGTGGGCGGCGAATATAACGCGGTCATCAAGGATAAGGCGCAGGTGGATACCCGTATCGCCTTCTGCTTCCCGGATACCTATGAGATTGGCATGTCCAATCTGGGCATGCGGATCCTGTACGGCGTCATGAACAACATGGACGGCGTATGGTGCGAGCGGGTCTTTGCCCCATGGGGCGACATGGAGGAGGAAATGCGTAAGGCGGGTATGTCCCTCTTTGCGCTGGAATCCGGCGATCCCATCACGAATTTCGATATCGTGGCCTTTTCCGTAGGCTATGAGATGGCCTTTACTGCCATTCTCAACATGCTGGATCTGGCGGGGATCCCCCTGCGCAGCGCCCAGCGTGATGGCCTGACCCCGCTGGTGATCGCCGGCGGCACCGCCATGTATAACGCTGAGCCGATCGCCGATTTTATCGACCTTGTCAGTCTGGGTGAGGGCGAGGACATCACCGTGGAGCTGGTGGAGCTGCACCGCAGGGCGCGGCGCGAGGGCTGGAGCAAGGCGGAATTCCTCCGTGCCGCCTCTCAGCTGGACGGCATTTATGTACCCAGCCTGTACGACATTTCCTACCACGACGACGGCACGGTAAGTGCCATCACGCCCCGTGACGGCGCGCCCGCTGTGGTGACCAAGCGCATTGTCCGCGACATGGACAAGGCGTATTTCCCGGTGAATACCATCGTGCCCAGCACAGAGATCGTGCAGGATCGCGTGATGCTGGAGCTGTTCCGGGGCTGCATCCGGGGCTGCCGCTTCTGTCAGGCGGGCTATGTGTACCGCCCTGTCCGCAACCGCAGCCGCGACCTGTGCGCACAGTACTGTCTGGATTCCTGCAACGATTCCGGCTATCAGGAGGTAACACTGTCCTCCCTCAGCACCAGTGACTATCCGCCGCTGACCGACCTGTGCGACCAGCTGGAGCCCTTCTGCGAGAGCCGCCATGTGAACCTGTCGCTGCCCAGTCTGCGGGCGGACAACTTCTCCATGGCGCTGATGCAGCGGCTGGCCAAGGGCCGTAAGACCGGTCTGACCTTCGCGCCGGAGGCGGGCACCCAGCGGCTGCGGGACGTCATCAACAAGAACGTGACGCTGGAGGAGCTGCTGAACTCCTGCCATACCGCCTTTGCCGGCGGCTACAACGCGGTGAAGCTGTACTTCATGCTGGGCCTTCCCACCGAGACGGACGAGGATGTGCTGGGCATTGCCGATGTGGCGGCCCGCGTCATGCACGCCTGGCGGGAGAGCGCTCCCAACAAGCAGCGGGGCGTTCGCATCACTGTGTCCACCTCCTATTTTGTCCCCAAGCCCCACACGGCCTTCCAGTGGGAGCCCCAGATCACCCGTGAGGAATACGAGCGCCGGGTGCAGCTGCTGCGGGAGAATATGAGCACCAAGACCGTTACCTATAACTGGCACGACGGGCAGACCTCCTTCATCGAGGCGGTGCTGGCCCGGGGCGACCGCCGTCTGGGCAAGGTGCTAGAGACCATATGGCGTAAAGGTGGACACCTTGACGCTTGGGAGGAGTATTTCTCTCTGGAGCGCTGGATGGAGGCCTTTGACGAGTGCGACGTTGACCCGGCGTTTTACGCCTATCGCCGCCGGGAAAAGGACGAGATCATGCCTTGGGACATGATCTCCAGCGGCGTCACCAAGGAGTATCTGTGGCGTGAGCACGAAAACGCCGTGGCGGGCGTTACCACGCCGGACTGCCGTACCCGATGCAACGGCTGCGGCGCCAACAAGCTGGTAGGAGGGAAGTGCGATGTCTAAGTTGAGACTGCTGTTCGTCAAGGAGGCGCAGGCATCCTATATTTCCCACCTTGACCTGATGCGCACCTTCCAGCGGTGTTTTCCCCGCACGGAGCTGGACATCAAGCATACGCAGGGCTACCACCCCCATCCCATCATCTCCATTGTCCTGCCGCTGCCGGTGGGACAGAGCAGCGACTGTGAGCTGCTGGACTTCGAGGTGACGCAGGACAGCAACGGCAGCGGCATCGCGGAGAAGCTGAATACCGGCATGCCCACCGGCATCCGGGTGCTGGACTGCTATGAGGCCAAGCGTCCCATACGCGAGCTGGACAGCCTGCGGGCAGACGTGACGCTGGAATACGATGCCGGTGTGCCGGAAGGTGCGGCGGAGCGCCTGCGGGAGCTGCTGGCGCGTGATACGCTGGTGATCCAGAAGCGCACCAAGCGCAAGGAGCTTGCGGATGTGGACATCGCGCCCATGATTCGCAAGGCGGACGTGACGGCGGACGAGCATAACGTGTTCATCGATATCACTGTTCAGGCCCAGAACCCCGGCCTGAACCCCCAGCTGATCGAAAAGGCCATCGCGGCGTATCTTCCGGAGCTGATGCCGGACTTCGTCCGTGTGCGCCGACGTCGGCTTCTGGATGCAAACGGGCAGGATTTTCGATGATTTTTCCGAAAGCGAGAAAATAATGCTTGCATTTGTGGGATTTATATGATATTCTATCATGGCGTGAAAAGGGCGGTCCTCTGTCGCCGGTGCAAAATGCACCCTAAGAATGGCGTTATGAACACCTATAAATACAGGAGGAAAAATCCATGGATCTCATCAAAGCATTGAACGAAAAGCAGCTGAAGGAAGTGCCTCAGGTGCAGGTGGGCGATACCGTCCGCGTGCATGTGAAGGTCAAGGAAGGCTCCCGCGAGCGTATTCAGGTTTTCGAGGGCACCGTTATTGCCAAGAAGCATGGCGGCATCGAGGAGACCATCACCGTCCGCCGTATCTCCTACGGCGTTGGCGTGGAGAAGGTGTTCCCCGTACATTCTCCCTCCATCCAGACCATCGAGACCGTGCGTCACGGTTTTGTGCGCCGCGCCAAGCTGTACTATCTGCGTGATCGTGTCGGCAAGGCCGCCAAGATCCGCGAGAAGCTGTAAGCGTATTCGATCCAAGAAAGGCCGCTCACATCCGTGGGCGGTTTTTTCCTTTTCTTTTTAAAGAAACTGTGATATAATCGGACAAATAATTAACTTGACATGTAATATTTAATTAAGAGATGAGCAAAACAGTTGGAAGGAACTGCCCCCAAACAAGGCAAACGGGAATCAAAAGAGCTTGGGGCATCTCAAGGGCGCAAAAACCACAGCGCGGTAACTGCCGCACCTGAAGAAGGTATGGAAAAGGCAGATCAGGCGGAACGCCGAAGCTGTTTGGCAGAACGGTA
>ENA-OROD01000956-OROD01000956.1-human-gut-metagenome-genome-assembly--contig:-NODE-956-length-25335-cov-3.033663_pt1 | contig 25335 bp, 27 predicted proteins | sample MGYA00242123_ERZ509038 | MGnify/ENA primary metagenome ERZ509038 (study PRJEB26280, sample SAMEA2338719) | human gut metagenome | biome: human gut; feature: human-associated habitat; material: faeces... | reverse complement strand
CTGGAATAGAGCTTGACCAGCTCCCCTAAAAGTGTCCCTTCCAGTATCGCTTCGACTGTATCGTTCGACATATCCCGCCACTGCTTCGCTTCCTCGATTTCTTCCATTTCTTCCATGTCTTCGGGTTCGCCGGCATCTTCCGTCGCCGCGATCGCTGTTACTGGCTGCGCATGATGCGTTGATACCGGCGGCGGGCTCTTTTTCTGATAACCGGGCTCCAGCAGTTCCCGCAATTTACGCCAGTCATTCCCCGCGCAGGAATTGTGATGACACACAAATCCGATTGCCCCGTTTGCCTGCTCCGTGATGACTGCGGACTTGTTTCTGTGTTCCGGATTGAACGGGCAGACGTCAAATACCCATTTCCGCCCGCCGTTCCATTGCTGCGGCTCGCTGATGTCATGACAATATTTGCCGATCCAGTCATCAAGGTTGAACGGTTCGGCTGCGCTCTGCTGATAATCCGCCAGATTGACCCCCGCGAGCACGCCGCTTAAATCCGCGCCGGTCTTCGCGGCTTCCGGCAGAATCAGTTCCGGCGTATCATCCAGTCTGGCGGCGGTGCGCAGCTGTGCAGGCGTGACGATCTCCGGTGTTTCCGGCTGCTCTATGATCTTTGCCATGCGGTGCGGTCGGTCTTCCACTGGATCGCCTTTACAGTTGTATGTTCCAGGCAGTCTCCAGATGCGCGCGGGGTTATGAACCGTGACGTCGATCTTGACTTCCGGCGTGCTGCAACACTTATCCAGTTTTTTCAGGAGCTTTTCAACCAGCCCGCCATCGTCGCGCGGCAGGTCGATGCGATACATCAGCTGCGCCCCGTTCCCGGAGTCGATATACAGCGGGTCCGCCCAGTCTGCACCGGCAAAGTTGCTGCGGATTTCCTGCGCTTTCGCCAGCGCCGCGGCATGTTCCGCGCCGGAACTTGAGATACCTGAAGGTCTTACCGCGTCGCAGTCGATCAGCAGCCAGCGGCGGCAAAGGATGTCCGCATCGGTCGTTGTGCTCTGGTTCCGGTATTCGATGTCCCGCAGACGGTTGCTCGACCGCGCAATCAATGCCCTGTTCACCGGGTTCGGCGTGTAATAGACACCGAGGCAGAGCCTTACTTTTTCGATCTCATCCGCCGCCGCCTCGATGTGGTCGTAATCAAAATATCCGCTTACGACATGCGGGCGCATGAGTTGTGCCGTCAGTGCATCCAGTATTCTTATTTCAAATACATCGCCCGGTGAAAATACTTTCCTCAATGCCCCTGTGATTTCCGCTTTGTCAACTTTCATTTTTCCCTTTATCCTTCCAGCCTTTTTTTTCAGTTAAGAGTTAAGAGTTAAGAGTTAAGAGTTAAGAGTTAAGAGTTAAGAGTTAAGAGTTGAAAGGCAGGTTAAAGGGCGCCGCCCTTTCCTTCACTCTTAACTATTTCACTCTTAACTATTAACTAAAATGGTACGTCCTCGTCTGTCAGTTCGATTTCCGCCGCCGTAATGCCTTCCGCCGTATCTTCGGCAAGCGCGGCGATCAGCGCCGCTTCTTCCGCGTCCGGTTCGTTTTCCGCAAACGTGTATTTTACGATTTCAGGGAACCGTTGCCCCGCGGTCGTCTTGACTGTGATTGCGACAGGTTCTTTCAAATACCCTTTTTGTGCGAGTTGCACGCATTCGGCGGCGGTGCCCGGCGGATCAAGTTCCGTTCGTTCCCTCCACCATTTTTCAAATTTACGCCTTGCATACCCTGTGTGTTCCGGACAGACCCATTCCGCCTGAAAATCATTGAACCCGATCATGTAGTCAATTCGCATGGTCTTCGGCGTGCCCTCGTCCGCGTTGCGCTTCGTGTGTGTGCAGTAATAGACGTCCTTTACGGGGTATTCCAATTCTGACGATTCGCCGGAAAGAATGCCGTCCGAGCACGCACGTGAATCATGCCGCAGTTCGCGTTCTTCCCGCGGGAACTCATACCCGCAGTCAGGGCAGGCGGTGCGCCCGGCGGGAAAAACGCTCTGGCACTGCGGACACTCCCGGACCGGCGCGCCGCCGTTGCCTTTCCTGCCCGGATTCTCCGTGATGCGGATCATATCAACGGGACCGTGCCGCATGATGTTGCCGCCATAATCAAGAATCAGACAGTCGGTCTTTCCGGTGTCTGGCGAAAGCCGGAACCCGCGCCCTACCATCTGATAGTAAAGCCCTGCGGAATTGGTCGGGCGCAGGATCGCCACGCAGTCGATCGCCGGAGCGTCGAACCCGGTCGTCAGCACGCCGACGTTGACAAGATATTTCAATTCCGGCTTTGCCTCGCCGAAAAGATTTTTCTGCGTGATGCCACGAAACCGATCAAGAATTTCCGCGCGTTCCAGCTTCGGCGTGTGCCCCGTCACGATCCCGCATTCTTCGTGCGTCTGTTCGCGGATCGTCTCCGCAATGTGCCTGCAATGGTCAATGCTTGATGCAAAAATCAGAACCTTTTTCCGGTCTTTGCAGAGTTCCGCGATTTCACGGCAAGCCGCCGTGACCAGACGCTCATTGTCCATTGCCTTTTCCACATCCTCCGCCACGAATTCCCCGCCGCGGATGTGCAGATTGTCCAAGTCGGCTTTATACTTGCCGTTTTTCGATCTCAGCTTTGAGAGATAACCCGCGACAATGAGTTCCCTTACGCCGATTTCGCAGCAGACCTCATTCAGCAGGTTTTCTTTTCTGCAAATCAGCCCGCCTTTCAGCCGGTAAGGCGTCGCGGTCATTCCGATCAGCCGGATGTTCGGGTTGATTTTTTTCATGTCATCCAGAAAAGAGCGGTACATCCCGTCCCCGTCCGGCGGGATCAGATGTGCTTCATCTATCAAGACGAGGTCGAAACTGCCGAGCTGCGCCGCCTTGTCGTAAACGGATTGGATTCCTGCGATAATGACCCGTTCTTTTGTATCGCGCGAGTTCAGCCCTGCGGAAAAAATGCCGATGTCGATCTCCGGGCAGAGTGCCGCGATTTTCGCCGCATTCTGTTCCAGTAGCTCTTTCACGTGTGCCAGAATCAGGCATCGTCCCTGCCATAACGTCACGGCGTCCGTCACGATTTTTGCAATCACAATACTTTTCCCCGCGCCGGTCGGCAATACGACGCAGGGATTCAAGTCCGATTTCCGCAGATAATCATATACCGCATTCACGGCAATCTGTTGATATCCCCTTAATTCCATTCCCATTACCTCGCAATCTTGCAATCTCGCTGTTTCAGTGATCAGTGATCAGTGAATAGTGATCAGTGAAGGAAAGGGCTGCCGCCCTTTGACCCGCTTTACTCTGACCACTGACCACTGACCACTAGCCACTGACCACTATCTCGCAATCTCGCAATCTCGCAATCTTGCAATCTTGACATAAATCATTCCGTCCGGCGGCATCGGTTCCCGCTTGTAAGCGTGCAGCTCATGGATCAGGGAATCGTCTTCGATACACCCGGCGGAAACCAGACTGTCGAGCAGGCATTTGAACTGATTATCAATGTCGCGCTTTCTCCGATCGGGCGGGTAAAAATCAATATGCAGTGATACCGGACCCTCGATCTTTGATTGTCCGCTCCGCTGAAAACGGAACTTCACCTGCTCATGATATTTCCTGCCCGCCGCGCTGATAATCGGGAACCTGCCCGTAAACCGCCGGTAGTGATTTTCGGAACCCGCTGCCGGCAGTTCCAGTTCAATTACTTGCAATCTTGCTATTTCGCCCACGGGGTTTTTCCTGCCGGTTTCGCCGCTGCCGCCGGAGATGCCGGTTGCGGCGCCGCGTAATTCATGCGCGGGGAATAGCCTTTGATTTCGTTCCTTACCTCGCCGTCTGCATCGGTCTTGACCTTGACGGCAATTGTAAGCGGCAGGTTGTGCAGCTCCACGGAATCGCCGGGCTGCAATACGTTGACCGCGCGGCAGATTGCCGACAGTTCGCCGCGTGCGATCTGAACCGCCTGCTGGTTCGGGTTCGACAGGTTCAGGCGCGCCCACAACTTCCGCCCCTTGAAATCGCCTTCGATGATTTCAAACGTGAGTTGCAGATATTCACCTGTCCCGCTTTTGGTCTCTTTCCTTTCACTTTCCGTAATTACCGCCTGATATTTCCCCGCAGGGATTGCGTCGAAACTTGCCGGTTCCACTTCACTTGCGTTAAATCCGCCTAAATTTGCCATGATGTTTTTCTCCTTAAAGAGTAATGTTTTTTATCTCGCAATCTTGCTATTTCGCAATCTCGCAATCTTTCTTGTATCCCGCCTGCCATGCCGTAATGAAGGCATTCCAGTCAAGCGGCAGTTCCACGGGCAGGGCGAAACGGTTTTTCGCGATGAACGGCAGATTGTCCCCGCCGGTTGTGTTCATGATTCGTTCGCCGCCGTCCGCGCCGACAGCCACGGTCCGCGCGGCGGTCTTGTTGAATCCGGCGTCTTCTTTCTGGACGCGGACTTTGCGCGTTGCGAAAAATACGCCGTCCGTCCATTCGGAAATCATCTTCCACGCCTTTTCATACAATCGCGGCTGGAACTGGTCAAAGGTGCCGATCTGCGGATTGATGACCTGCTTTACGTCGCTGTGCCCGATCAGGATAATGCTCATGTTCCGTTTTTCGCGGATCGCAGACAGGATTTCCAGCACCTCACCCCAGCGGTTCGTATATTCGGTATAGCCTTTGCCGTAACCGCCGTTTGCCTGCTGTATTGTCTCCACACCGTGCCGTTCGCAGACATACTTGAACAGCATCCGTTCTGTCGCGGAAATGGAATCGACCGCCAGCGTTTCGAAGTCGTGTTCTTCATTCAGGACCGCTTTCAGCGTAGCAAGAAATTCCGGATATGTTTTCACGGTCGGGAATTTCGCGCAGTCGATTTCATTCAACCCGTCTTCGGTCGGAATGAATACCGTCTTCGGCGCTTTTGCCGCAAATGTCGATTTCCCTACACCTTCCTGACCATAAAGCAGAATGATCGGCGGTTTCGGCGTCTTGCCGTAAATAATGGACTCTATCATAAAAAAGCTCCTTTTTTTTAGTTAATAATTAAGAGTGAGATAGTTAAGAGTTGCGGAAGGGCTGCCGCCCTTTGACCCGCTTTTTTAACTCTTAACTGTTGAATGTGAGGATTCGTTTCTGTTCAAATCCGGTCGGATAAATGCCGGAGTTCCGGCACTCGATCAGACGGCGGATCGCGGCGGCGTTGATACGTTCCGCGGCTTCCAGCTCGACTTCCGGAATCTGCCAGACTCCGCAGATATGCGATTCCGTTTTGTCAACCGCAATCATATGCACCGGGTAACTTTTTCCCGTGGCAACCATGAGAACCGCCCAGTAGAAAGCCAGTTGCAGGATATAGCCGTATTTGCGTGCGTCAACTTCAAAAAATTCGATATCTGCGCATGTCTTCAAGTCGATGATCCCGGCAGACGGACTGAACTTGTCTATGCGGATTTGACAAGGCATCCCGTGATAGTTCGCCCTGACCACGCTTTCAGCCATCCCGTCCCACAGCAGTTCCGGCGCGACGGGATGGTTTTCAACACTGTTTTGCATGTCGGCGATGATTTCAAAATCCGCCGTCGTGACAACTTCCCCGCGTTGAACGGAAAGCCAGTCCTGATACGCTTTCGTATCTTTCCCGTAAGGCTTGCCGGTGCGTTCATTTACCGGACCGTCCGACACGGTATAGGTTTTTTCAAACGCCGCGCCGCCTTCCAGAATCATTTTATGCACCGCCCGACCAAAGGCATATTCCGGCTTGTCCTTGTCTTCGATCATTCCGGTGATCTTCTGATGATAACGGTATGGCGACCGGCGGAATTCCGCAAGCATGTGGCTTGACAGATATTGCCCTGTCCGGCTCCGCGCATGATATGCCGCTTCGTCTTCCCTGATGAAAATGTCTGCACTATTCATTGTCCGAGGTCTCCAGCAGTCTGGTTTCAATTACTTCGGTGTCCGTCCATCCGGGGGCGCTTACGTTCTCGAAAAGGTCGAACACGGCTTCGCAGTCCACTACAAGCATGTTGTTTTCCGATTCAAGATTGTATTCCGCCATTTGATTTTCCGTGCCGGTGAAAAGCCTTTTGAATTCATGTTGCGCCTGCGCTTCACGGAAGTCCGCCAGCGGCACCAGCGGGACACGTTTCCTGTTCCGGAAAGTGAAGTATTTTTCGTCACGGTTCGCGCCGAGCCCATTGATGAAAAGGTCTTCCAGTTCGGAATCCGTCATCTTCACAACCTCTACGATTTCGCCGGTATCATTGCGTTCAATCGTTTTCATGCCATCCTGCGGCGTGTGATAGCGGACCGTGCATTCGACCATTCGAATTTCCCGCCCGGAAGAAATCTTCTGCGAGATTGCATTGATTTCTGCATCCGCCGCGTCGATCTCCGCTTTATACTGGCTCATCGCCTGTTTCTTGTCGTCTTCCAGACGCCTTTTCTTCTGCGATGCGTCCGCCAGCTCCACGCCGAGCGTTTTCATTTCTTCGACCGTCAGCAGACAAGTCAGATTTTTTTTGACCGTAGCCATTGCTACACCCTTTCTTTGTTATTGGTTATTGAGAATGCGCCCGTCTTCCAGAATGATTGAAGCGCGTTCGTTTTTGCCTACAATGGTTCCTATGCCCTGCATGTTCTTTTCCGCAAGATAGGTCCCGAAGTCGTCAAGCGTCTTTTCGTCCATCGCCTCCAGACCGTCGATCAGGACAAATCCGCAAGACGGTTTTGCTTCCATGCAGATAGCCGTTGCGACTTTCAGGCGTTCCGCGCCGCTCATGCAGTCCCATTTCTGATTTTTGTAAAGCAGTTCGCCATCTGCGTTGATGGAAAGTTCCGGCAAGGGCAGATTTGCATTTTTCAGCAGCCTGATCCGCTCCGTGTCGATTTCTTCAAGATTTTTGGTCATGTGGTCGGATTGACTTTTCAACTCCTGAATGTTTTCATAAACCTTTCCCGCTTCCTCTTTCTGGCGGACAAGCTGATTCAGTTGATCCGCGGATGTGATCTTCTGCTTGATTTCATCCAGAGGCATTGGCGGCATGGCTTTCAGGTCGGATAACATGCCGCCAATTGCATTTTTGATTTCCTCGCCCTCCTGCGTAATCGCTTCTTCCCGGAGGTTGTTCTTTTTCAGCTCTGCTTCCAATGCCTTGATCTTTTCCGCAATTGCATTGCCTTCCGTGATGATATTGTCATATTCATTTTCAAGGTCGGACAGCTTTTTCTTTTCAGATTCAATCCGATTGATCTTCCGCTCACGTTCCGCATTGTATTCCATTGCATCCTGCAATTCCTGCGAGAGTGTGAGAATGCTGATTTCGGAGGGCGGCGCGCCTTCTCCTTTCGGCATTGTGTCAAACTGGTATTGTATGCGTTTGATGTCCCTGTTGACATCTGCGCGGCGGTCCCTGATGTCCTTTTCTTTCTTCTGGAGCATAAGCAGCGCGTCCGCCAGCTCCGGGAACATTTTCAGCAGAAGGTCCGCTTTTGTCTTATCGTTTGAGTTCATAAAGCCGGACAGGTCAAGTGCAAATTTGCCGATGATCTCATCAAGCATCTTCTGACCGCCTTTCATCCCGCGGCGGTCCGTGATCTTGAGAGTCGCATTTTTGCCGCTGCGCTCCACCGTGTATTCCCCGACTTCCACTTTGATATAGGCATTGCCGTCACTGTTCGTGAGCGCAGACGGTCGGAACGCTTCTCCGCCGAGCGCGTAGGCGATTGCGTCAAGGACAGACGTTTTTCCCTCACCGTTATTGCCGCCGATGATAGTCAGCCCGTCCGTGTTCGGTTGGAACTCTACAAGTTTGATTCGCTTCACGTTTTCAAGTTTCAATGCAGTGATTTTAGCTTTCATTTCATATTCTCCCTGATGTCTTTGATTTTGAGTTCAATGTCTCTGTAATTTATGCAGCATGTCCGCAGCGCCGCCACGAATTCCGGCGCATTGCATTGCCGGTGAAACTGTTCATACTCCATTACCTGTTTGGCCGGTTCCGTCGATCTGAACGGCTTGCCCGCGTCCATTGCCTGAATGATCTGCGTCAGTTTCAGGATTCTGGCGCCCAGTTTCATATTAACTCTTTCCTGCTTGCCGTTCAGGATATGGTAGAGTATTTTCTGATTGACGCCGCAGATGACGGACAATTCCGTTATGGTGCGCGTCTTGCGTGCCTGCCGGATGTTTTCGATCATGAGCGGCGTAATCGACATTGTGGATGGAACGTATGTCATATGCCCGCCTCCGCTCCCGGCGTCAGCAGCGCGTCTACCGATTCGGGTGTAATCCGGATCAGGCGCCTGCCGACTCTGACGCTCTGTAACCGTCCTTCCCTGATATACCTGTCAACCGTGGCGCGGCTGACGGACAGCAGCTCTGCCGCTTCATCTCTGGTAAGCGGTCTTGCATGTCCCGTCTGCTTCTTGTCATAGGCTTTCAGTGCGTCGATCAGCGCGCCCGGACTCAATTCCGGAATATAGGGTTGCAGCAGCCCTGTTGCCGCGCTCAATACCGCCGAAGATATTTTACTGTTGATTTTCATTCGTCATATCTCCATCTTCTGTTCAGTTTCATTCTGTTCGGGAACCGCGCGTCCCGCACGATGATGCCGTAATCTTCCAGCTCCGTAAGTATTTCATTGCGTTCACCGGCGCAGGTGTGATATCCGCCGGTACCGTTGCTGACATCTCTTTTCAGTACTCCGTCGCCGCGGTCATATTTCCCGATCACATCCAGAATACGCCGCACCAGCTTTGCTTCCCGTGTGTCGCTGATCGCCACCCGTTCCGGCGCTCCCGGCATGTCTCCCGCACCTCCGTCAAACTCAATGATGATTCTCATGTTTCCTGTCCTTCCTGTCCTTTTCTCCCTGCAATGTAGAAAATCTCCGACATCATCGGAAACTTTTCACATTTCCTATGGAAGAAATCGTAAACCCGCTTGTCGGACCGCAACTGCAAATCCTTCTGGAGCTGCTTCATTGTCATGTGCGGATTCGCCAGACGGCGCCGCAGGATTTCAAACTCGAACGGCGACAAATCGAGGAAAAAACGGACCAGCATCAGAAGCTCGTCACAGTCGAACTTCCGCAGCAGAAAACGGTCGATTTCCTTTTTCTCCTCCGGAATCGCCTCTACGTCGATCTTCTCCGCGGCTTCCGGATCGTCGGAAGAAAAGATTTGATCAATGTATTGCCCCGCCCGGCTGGTGTCGGAAATGAAGGGGATTTCTGCGGCTCCCTTGCAGAATCCGCGGCAAAGACAGTTTCCGCACTCCTCCCGTTTTCCGTACTGGCCGTAGCACGCGATGAACGCCCCCTGCTGAATCGGATTAAACATAGAGCGCCTCCAGTCTCAAGGCTTCGGCAAGCCCCGGATCACTTGTCCGCTTCAACTGGTAACGCAGACGTCTTCTTGCCTTGTTTTCCTCGTGATTGCGGAAATAGCATTTCATTGACAACGCTTTCCGCTTTTCCCGGTCCCTGCGGTAACGCAAACGCTCATATTCTCTCATCACTTCAATATTTGCATGATACTTCTCTTTTGCCCGTTCCGCCTTTTTGGCTTTCTGCTCCGGAGTCCGGAACTGATCGTAGATTCTGCCTTTCTCCCGGAGTTCTTCCCGATGTTCTTCCCGGTATTTTGCGCCTCTTTCCAGTTCATGTTCCAGGTGCGCCAAATAAAAGGCTTTCCGCTGTGCGCAACGCTTTTCCTTGTTTTTCAGGCGGTATTCCCTTTCCCTTTCCCTGATTTTCTCCGCATGTTTCAAACGATATCTTTTTTCGTTTTCCTTCACACGTTCCGGATGACGTTCCACGTAACGCCGCCGGATTGCCTTTACCTTTTCAGGATGCTTCAACCGCCATCTTCTGGCGCGTTCGTTACGTTTTTTCCTTTTTTCTTCTTCGGTCATTGACTTTTTTCTTTGAGGCAGTATATTCACCTCAAAAGAATTTCTACCCGCTGAACCGTCCGCGACTGCCATCGTTGACGGTTCTTCTTTTTTTTTCCTGTTCATTTTTTCTTCGCTCCTTTTTTTAGTTAAGAGTTAGTAGTTAAGAGTTAAGAGTTGAAATTAGTAATGAGCAATGAGAAGCATGTCAAAGGGCGCAGCCCTTTCCACCTCTCGCAATCTCGCAACTTCGCAATCTTGCTATCTGATTCAAGTCTCGCAATCTAAAATCTGATTGCTTTATGGGCGTCATTGCCCGTGATCCATAAAATCCCCTTGACCGCTGCCAGAAAGAGCCCTGCCAGAGTCAAGCCGATGCAAACATAAAAGAAAATCATTCCACCACCTCATCCGTCTCTATGAAATAAATGATTTTTAGATAGGAATAGCGACGATTATAAAAGTCTTTCAGCTCATTTTCATAATAATTGATAAAACGAATGGTTAGTGGGCTGCCGGAATAATCTATAAATTTTTCAATGATCATCTCTCCTGATTCTTTATCCTTGCACAAGCATACTGCCAATCGAATTTTTTTTTGCTTTTGCGTTTTCCTTCCGAAGAACTTCATCTCATCGCTCCTTTTTTTTATTTTAGTTATTATCTAATCCTTCAAGCAAAAAAAAGGGATTGCATTTCAGCGCTTTTGCATATTTTACCGCCATACGTGTATCATAAATCCCCTTTGTCTCAGCAATATTTACAGTCGATGGTTTTACATTCAAAATCTTTGCAAGATCTATCTGTTTCATCTTCTTCATCAATCGTATTTCTTTCAACTTTGTCATTTGTCCGCTCCTTTCTGATTTGTTGATGATAATATAATTAGGTAAAAACTAAAAACAAGCTTTTTTTAGAATAAAACTAAAAAATTATATTGACTGCTAATTTTTACGGTTTATATTTTAGATAATCATAAAAAAGAAAATACGGAGTTATAGAGAAAATGTCAGATAAAAAAATGCTTGATGATCAAATCAACATAGCTATAGCCCAGAAAACTGCGGCTTTAGTTGATAAATCTGATATTAGGCGTAGTGAATTGGCTAGGAGTCTATCTATAGCTGCTCCGACAGTGACGCAAATGCTTTCAGGTATAACGCCTTTGCCATTAGAAAGATTTTTTCAGATTGTTAATATTGTAAAAGCTTCCCGCCGGGAAATCAATGATATTTTTGCCCTGTATATGCAGAAATTTTCCATTCCGGCAGAATCTATCGCCATGCTTGATGGAGGCTGGATTAATCAGCGTTATGAACAGCTCCTGAAAATTCCGGATGATCAACTTACTGAAATCAACAGAAAAGAGCTTGAAGTCATACGCTACTGGAATGGCGAAACTGCGGCTGAATCCATTACGCCTGTTTTGACGCATAATGCGAAGTTGCAGGAATACGTCCGGAATTTGGATGAATCTCAATCTGAAAAAGCCTTGAGCATGTTGAAACTCATGTTTGAAAAATAGAAAAGGAAAGACCCATGTTTAAAATAGCAAAAACTGCGGCATTAAATTGGAAAAAGCCCAATAACATTTATCTTCCTAAAGTAATTAATGTTGGATGTCCATATTGTAAGAAAAATCCAATAGCTTTTTCTATGGAAGGTAGCTGGGAATATCGATCTGATTCTACTTTTAAACAGTCTGTATGTCCAGCATGTAATGGAAAAGTAAGTTTTTGGGTGATTATATGTGCCCCGCAAGAAACACTTGAAAATGCACCTAAAGTAACAGATATATATATGAATCCTGATCCTTCATTGGATATCTCATATGATCCTTGTATTGATAACGTTTCGCCTGATTTCGCTATCATTTATAAACAAGCTGTATTAGCAGAGGCTAATGGTTTGAATACTTTAGTTGGGATTGGTTATCGTAAGGCTTTGGAATTTTTAATCAAAGATTGGGCTATTATGGAACATCCCAAAGATAAGGAAGAAATTAAAAAACTCTTAATAAAAGACTGTATTAAAAAGTATATAAAAGATACTTCCTTGTCTAACTGTGTGGAACGTACGATCTGGTTAGGTAATGACCAAACTCATTATGTAAAGACTTGGGAAGATAAAGATATTGAAGATTTAAAAATTCTTCTTGGAATAACTTTACGAGGATTGGCATCTGAAATAATGGTAAAAAAATTACCTGAATCAATGCCCCATCCATCATTTCGTGCAGATAGTATTCCTACTCAACGATAGGGAAATAAAAATCAGATTGCATATTGACAGAACAAATGCTGGCTAGGTTGATAAAATAAAAAATAAGTATTTTGGCGCTTTTTACAAAAAATAAGAAATAATCAGTTAATAAAATAAATCTTGAAGTGGAGAAAGAACATGAGATCAAAAACATCTTTTGAACAAGCTAAAATTGAATTTGATAAAATGAAAATAAGTTTTTTGAATAGCGTTCAGTTACATGAAAATGAATTTAGAAAATTTAATACAAAAGAATTAAAAAATCTTTTTGATTCTTTTGAATGTATGCTAACCGGCTTGCTAGAGCTTGAAAAGAAAATAGACAAACTTGGTAAGTAACGAATAAAAGGCTGAATCATTCATTTATTTTGGGGTATAAAGCACGCAACTAATAAAAAAAGTGAGGTTTTTATGGAAACATTCAATGAATTTGACTTTGACGAATTGAAGCAGAAAGTAAGGCATTTAGAAGAAAAATTAGAAAAGCAGGAATATCATATGCAATGCTTAAAACGTGCATTAATTACTCCTGAAGAACGGTCTTTAGATTTATTGATTGTTGGGCATAACTGGAGTAAAGATGATCTTAGTAAAGTTGAAGATATTTTTGAAGACTTTAATAAGAAAAAAAATTGGACTGCTGGTGACTTTGAGTCTGAATTCAAGAATAAAATGGGGATCAATTATCAGAACTTGAAGTCAATAATTATTGCATTTTATGAAAGTAGAAAATGGACTTCTGTATGTGTGAATTACATCAAGTCTACAGGTCCATGTCCTTCAGCAGAATATAATGATATTGTCAGGGATATTGAAAAGAATGGTTGGTAAAATATAATCATCTTTCTTGAATTGAATCCAGCATCACCCTGACTTGTTCAATCGGCAGAGTGTCCGCCAGTTGACGCAATGCCGCCCGTTCCGGTTCGCCCGCCGGCGTGACGTCGATTATGTCGCCGTCTGCAAGCTGCGGCAGGTTCAGGGCTTCCGCAGCACGCCGGGCGGCGTCAATTGATACATGGGTATAGTGTTCCGTCATAGCAGGATTTGCGTGCCCTGCGGACTCCTGAATGACCGCCTGCGGCGTCCCGTGCATCGCGTGCAGGCTTACCCATGTATGACGCAGGGAGTGAAAGCCGACTTCCACCACTGCGCGTGTGCTTTTGTCATAGACTTTCTTCTTTCCTTCATAATGATATTTCATCCCGGTGCCCTGTGCATGGACTTCAATTCCGCACATACGGAAATGCTTCTGGATGATCCGCGTCATCTTGTTGGGACCGCGCGGCGCCAGATAGATTTCAGCATACTGCGGCAGCAGATATCCCAGACGGTCCGATTCAGGGATCATGTTCAGCGCGTGCCATAAAATACGCGGTATTCCCAGGGTGACAACCGCTTTTGTTTTGCGTGCGGTCTTGCGCGGTTTCCGGCGTATGACTTGCGCCGCCATGTCAATTTCATTCCATTGCAGAGTGCAGCAGTCGCCGAGCCTTAACCCTGTAAACGTTCCGACTTGCAGCAGCAGTTTCAAGTCACCTTCGGCGCGTTCAATAATCGTTTGCAGTTCCGCAATAGATAACTCTCTGCGGCTGTTTGATTCATCATCCATGCGTTCCATACTTTTGAATGGATTGCGTGCAATAGTAATCTTTTCATCCGTCATGAGGGCGTCAAAGAGAGCCGTAAGGAAAAAACGGTATTTGTTGTATGTTCCGGATGCAAGCTTTTTCTGCAAGTCTGCGGCGAATTCGGCAGCGTGATCAGCGGTAATTTCAGACAGTAGAAAAATTTCCGGATTTTTTTCTTTCATCCATTCGGCAAAGTGCTTGTAATAAGTCCGGTAAATGTCCGCCATTGACATTTTGGGAATCGCGTCTGCGGGATAACGCTTGCAGCTCTTAAGTCTGCTGGAACAGGTCATATATAAATCCCATCCCTTTTCAATGGTCGCTTTTGAGTTCTGCAACTCTTTTTCAGCCGTTTCCGCTTTTGCCTCTGCCGCGGATAATTCGTTGGCAATGAGGCGTAACCGTTCCGCTTCATCTTTCGCCGCCAGCGGCAGCAGAATTTTATCAGCAGCAATCCTCGCGGCACTTTCTTTGGTAATGATATTTCCGGCAACATCTTTCAGGGTAACGCGGAATTCTTTCCCCTTGACATAATACTGCAAGTGATAAGCCCCCTTCTTGCCGCTTTTGTATAACCGTCCTTTTGTCTGCCGTGCCATTTTTTATTCTCCTATTTTATATTTATGCTTTCGTATGTTATCTTATAACCTTAAAATAACACATAAAACAAGAAAATCAAGAAAAAACAAGAAAATAAAATGAAAAGTGAGCGTAATGTAATGGATTTAGGTTCCAGTTCCGTAAGGAGTGCAGGTTCAAGTCCTGTCTCGTGCACCATATTCGACAGTTTTCCCGAGTGCGGCGGGGATTTCCGTATCCGGATTAAAAAAATTGCGGCATTCCGTCTGTTTTTTCCGTGGATGCCGCCGTATTGAGGTGAACTATGAGATATGGGAAAGTGGTTGAAGCGAAATTCCTGAACCGTCCCAACCGTTTTATTGCAGAGGTCGCGGCGGAGGAAGGAACGTGTGCGGCTCATGTCAAGAATACCGGACGGTGCAGGGAACTGCTGATTCCCGGATGCACGGTATATCTTTCCGTTTCAGATCATCCGGGGCGGAAGACGAAGTATGATCTGATCTGTGTCGAGAAAACGAGGGACGCCAAATCGCCGCTGCTTGTCAACGTGGATTCCCAGATTCCCAATGCCGCCGCCGGAGAATGGCTCCCTAAAAGCGGCATGTTTTCAGCCGGAGCCGTAATCCGGCGCGAAGTGAAATACCGCAATTCCCGTTTTGATTTTTTCATCGAGGACGGACCCCGGAAAATATTTCTTGAGGTGAAAGGCGTTACTTTGGAGAAAAACGGAACCGCTATGTTTCCCGATGCGCCGACGGAGCGGGGAGTAAAACATGTCCATGAACTGACGGAGTGCGTCGCGGACGGTTTTGAAGCATATGTCATGTTTGTCATACAGATGGGCGAAGTATGCCGGTTCCTGCCGAACGACGCGACGCATCCTGCTTTTGGAGACGCCCTCCGGGCTGCGGCGGAACGGGGGGTGAAGCTGCTTGCCCTGAATTGCCGGATCACGCCGGATTCCATTGAGATCAATGTGCCGGTTCAGGTGGACCTGGCGAAGCAGACGGATCATAAAGACGGTTCCTGCGTCTGACAGGGCGCATTGACGTTCTTCACGCACGGATTTTCTTTTTGCTTTATTCCGGATTTGATTTGAAAGACATTTCTTCCTGTGCTAGACTACTGGGAAAAACAGGAGATACACGATGACATACGCACCTTTTACCCTGACCTATCCGTCCAGAATCATCTTTGAGATTGGCGGCGCCGCGCGCCTGGCGCAGGAGCTTGCCTCTTTCCGGCGGATTCTGCTTGTAACCGGTTCCCATTTCAGCGGAACGGAGGATTTCGATAAGATCATGGAGAGTCTCAGGGGCTTTGAAGTGCGCCATGAAAGCGGGATTCATCCGGAACCGCCTCTGGAAGATGTGGACCGGCTCATTTGCGCCGGACGTGAATTCAAGGCGGATTGCGTCGTCGCCATCGGAGGCGGAAGCATCATAGATTCCGCGAAGGCCGCCGCCGCGCTGATTCCGCTCGACGGCTGGTGTGCGGATTATTTCACCGGAAAAAAGGAGATTCCGGGGAAAGGGCTCTTTTTTGCCGCATTGCCGACCAGTTCGGGGACGGGGGCGGAAATCACAAACAATTCCGTATTGACGGACCCCGCGACGAAAATCAAGAAGTCGCTGCGGCATCCTTCGATGGTCGCGGATGTCGCGATCGCGGACCCTGTCCTGACGCTCTCCTGTCCGCCGTCCCAGACCGCCGCGAGTGGTCTGGATGCTTTTGTACAGGCGTTCGAGTCCTGCACATCTCCGAAAGCGTCTTCGGTTTCGCGTACGCTTTCCTATGCGGCGATCCGCCGGATCAGGGAAAACCTCCTGAACGCCTGCCGGTATCCGTCTGTTCTTGACTACCGTACCGGCATGAGCGAAGGAAGCCTGCTTTCGGCGATGGCGTTTTCTCAGACGGGGCTGGGAGCGATCCACGGGCTCGCCCATCCGATCGGTTCTCTGCTTCATGTGCCTCATGGAAAAGCGTGTGCAACCCTGATCCCTGCGATTGTCGCATGGAATCTGCCGTGCTGCCGCGAGGAATATGCGGCGATTGCCCGGGAGTGCGGTTTCGGCTCTGCAGCGGAGGATTTTCTGGACGGTGCCTTGGAGCTTTGCCGTGCTTTGGAGGTCCGTGCGGATTTTTCTGAATATGGGTTGAATGAGTCGCACTTTGACTTCATTGTAAAGAACTGCCGGAGTGCGAGCATGAAATTGAATCCGCGGCCCATGACGGACGATGATGTGCGGAAACTTCTGAAGACGCTGGTCTGACTGAAGATAGCGGCTCCCTGCCGTTTCGGTATCTGAAAAGACGTTAAGGTAAAAAATTTAAGTCCGGCTTTTTTTCTGAAGTTTTTGTTTGCCACGTTTCTGTATTGGGAAATCGCGGGGCAATACTGATTTTTCAGAAAATATTTGTTTTTTTCATTCTTGCCTCTTGACAAATTTCCGTTTTCGGATATAATTTATAATAGCACGAGCTATCAGGTGCCGTAAAATAATTTTGCAAGAGAGTGCGGAATGTCGGTAAAAAAGAAGAAACAGGTAACGATTTCGATGCTGGCTGAATTTGCCGGCGTATCCCGCGTGGCGGTTTATGCTGCCATGAACCCGGAGAAGAAAACAACGGTCAGCCTCAGCGGGAAGACGCGGGAAAAGATTCTGAGCGCCGCAAAAGAACTGGGGTATGTGCCCAATGACATGGGACGGACACTGGTTTCGGGGCGGAGCCGTAATGTCGGGCTGCTGCTTCAGTCACACGATTCCCGCATGTCGCGACGGTTGATTTTTGCCTGCGGGCAGCGCTTCGGCAGGGCCGGGTATATGCTGATCCCGGATACCTCGCAGAACTCCGTGGAGCGGGAACGGGAGATTCTTTCCTCCTTCCTGATCAAACGGGTGGACTGCGTTATTGTCGGCTGGCTTGCCTATGAGAAAAATTGCGATCTTCTGGAGCAGTTCGACCGGTGCGGGATTCCGATGATCCATCTTCAGAGCCATTCATCGGAATATGCCCGTTCGGCGACGATTGCTTTTGATGAAGCGGCCGTGATGGAGCTGCTGTGCGATTTCCTGATTCGCAGGGGAAAGAAGCGGATTGGCTATGCCGGTTTCACCGACCGGTGCAGTTTTGCTTCCGCCGACCGTTTCGAGTTTCTGCGGAGAGCCGTGAAGAAGCATCCGGAACTGACATTGGAGCCTCCGTTTTATGCAGCCTCCGCGATGGACTGCCGGAGTCACGCCGAATCGCTGAAGATGCTTTCATCGCGCCCGGATGCACTGATCTGCTTCAATGACCAGCTTGCCCAGGTGATGGGAGTGGAACTGAAGTTTGCCGGCCTGGACCCGCTTCATGAGATCACTGTCGCCGGTATTGACGGTTACGGGGACGCATTCGATCCTTTACTTCTGCCGTCGGTCAGGCTGCCCGTGGAAAAGCTGGCGGAGACGGCTTTCACGATTTTTGCGTCGGAGGATTTTCATCAGCAAATCATAAAAATTTCACCTGAAATGGTAGAGAGAGGAGAAATGGAGTAAAAATGAGAAAAAGAATGGACTTTACCTTGATCGAGTTGCTCATCGTGATTGCGATCATCGCAATTCTTGCCGGTATGCTTCTTCCCGCATTGAACAAGGCGCGGGAAAAAGCGTATGACATTGCCTGTGTGAACAATTTGAAACAGATCGGGCTTGCCTTCAATATCTATGCCGGAGATTATAATGACAAGATGGGGTGTTTTGACAACTGGTGGCGATGGGGCGGCGCTCTTCCGCCGGGACGGACCTCTGTGCTCGGTCTTTCTCTGGAAGAACGGTATCTGACGGACCCCTATATCAAGAATGCAAAGATTGTAACATGTCCTCGCGACAACGGCAGCCGCCGGGCTGTGCCGATCAATTCCGGATATCGGTCGCTTGTGGATATGTATGGAACAAGCTATGTCGTCAACACCTCCATGATGCGGCAGGATACCGATACCGCATCGGCGGACTGGAAATACCGGACTTTTTCATTCGCGCGGACTCCTCATGCCGCCAGGGCAATCCTGCTGGGGGATACGACAATGTACGCGAATGATCTTCCGAGCTGGCCGGGCGGCGCCGCGCGCTTTTCATGGCATTCGATCGGAAAAATCGTCAATCCGCTGTTGTTTGTGGACGGACATGCCGCCATGATTGATATGGGGCGGGTCAAATCGGATGCCAACACATCGGATTTCATGTGGCGGCCCTACAAGAAGTAACGTATGATTCAACAAGAAAATAAAAGGAAGAAAGTAATGAAAAATGTTTTTGCCGTCTTATTGATCTTTTCCGGAATCTGCTGTCTGGGAGGAGGCTTGGACCGGGAATTGAACCGCGTGGAGCGCTGGCAGGACAATGCGTCCGGAGTGACGAAACGCACGTTTGACGCCTCGGAAAAAGCAATGCGTTTCGATTTCACATTTCGCGGCAATGTGGATCGCTGGGCGTATCCGACCTTCAAAGCCGCGTCCGGCGAATCTCTGGAAAATATGAATGTTATTGAATTTGAAATCAAGCTTGTTCAGCCGGAGACTTCCAACCGCTGGAAAGCGGCGTTTCTTATGCTGACACCGAAAGGACGCGTTGCGCTTCCCGCGCCGACGGGGCTGTGGCAGACCGTGAGAATCAATCTGCGCGACCCCTCCCTGAAGCTGAATCTGAAAGGCGTGAACGGCCTTCGGATTGGAGCCAATCCCACGGCGGACCGTTTTACGATGTGGCTGCGCAACATCCGGGCTGCCGGAACCGCTGCGGCTCCTCTTGATGCTGCGGCTGAAATCCGTTGTGAGGCTCCGGGGACGGTTTTCCTGGATTCCGAACCGCTGGAGTTTCAGTTCACGCGAATCGGGGAATATGCGCCGCTCCGTTATGAGATTCAGGATTTTTACGGAAAAACTGTGAAACAGGGTACCTGGCCGGAAAACGGAACTCTGAAAGCCGGAAAACTGCCGCCGGGGTATTACATGATTTCCCTGAATTCCGGCAAGGGGAAAATTCAGGGAAGACGTTCCTTTACAGTCGTGCGCGACCCGAAAGGGCACACGCCGAATCCTGAATCTCCGTTTGCGCTGGATACCGCTCTTTCCTGGCTCGGGCGCGCGGATAAGAATAATGTGCGCTTCCCTCACGAAGGGTTTGACCTGCTGATTGAAATCCTGCGCAGAAGCGGAGTCGGAAGCATACGCGAAAGACTCCTGTGGAAAGAGGTTCAGCCGTCAAAAGATGCTGAAATCAACTGGAAACATTATAAACGCAATGCGGACAAGCTGAAATCATACGGTATCAATATTCTCGGATTGACGCATGATTCGCCGGCGTGGGCTCAGTATAAAGAGGAACGCGGCAATCTTCCGGACAACCTGCTTGACTTATACCGTTTTACAAAAGCGCTTGCTTCTGACTTCAAAGGACGCATGAGCGCATGGGAATTCTGGAATGAGCCGGATCATCCTGCTCATCATGAGACACCGTGGGATCTTGCCGCCGCCCAGAAAGCCGCCTCGCTCGGTTTTCGCGCCGGAGACCCGGAGCTTGCGCTTCTGCAAGGATCTTTCTGCATGTTCCCGCTTGGAAACTATGTTTCCATCTATATGAAAAACGGGACAAAGGATTACTTTGACATATTCAATTATCATGCTTACCGGGCTCTTTCACGCTATCCGGAAATCACGGCGGAAATCCGCGATTTTCTGCGTAAGAACGGCATGGAGGAGATTCCGGTTTACCTGACGGAAGCCGGAACCAACGCGGAGGGAGATTCCGCCGCGAAAAGTTCCAGACGCGGACAGGCGGAAACAACAGAGGCGCAGGATCGCCTTCTTGCGGAGTTCATCGTAAAATCTCCGATTCTGTTTCTTGCCAACGGAGTCATGCGCAGTTACTTTTTTGTGTTCCCGCCTTATCATGAACGCAATGGAGCCAAAGACTGGGGAATGTTGCGCCGGGACTATTCCGCCAAACCGCAGGTCGCGGCATTTTCCACGCTTCTATGGGAGCTGGACAGGGCGGAATATCTGGGCGAATATGATCTTGGGGCAGGACGGCGCGCTTTTCTCTTTCAACAGCCGGACGGTTCTCAGACGCTGGTTGCATGGCTGGAATCCATACTGGACAGAGAAAAGCATGATGCGGCTGTCACAGATGCTTCTGTCGCTGATACAACATTTTCACTGCCTGTCGGCGGTGATCTGGAATGTGTGGACATCATGGGGAAAACGACGGTTCATCCTTCTTCCGCACTGCCTCTTTCCCGTTATCCGGGATATGTCCGGGGAATTTCCGGGTTGAAAGCGTCAAAGGCGCCAGTTCCCGTCGGACACTTGAAAAAGCGCGTATTGAGTGCGGAGCACGCCATTGTCTTCAAACCTGTTTTCCTAAGCGGTTTTGAGACTTCCAGCGATCGCAGCTGCATGTTGTTCAATAAGGGAAAAGGGCAAATCCGGCTTGAAGTATTTAATCTTTCCGGACAGATGCAGAAGGGAAAAGTGAAGGTTTCCGGGCTTTCCGGGCTTTCCGGGCTGCCGGAACAGATGGAGCTGCCGCCGATGAGCAGGAATGAGTTTATTCTGGAGGGCACTCCGGACCGTGCCGTGACGGAACTGGCTGTAAACGGCGTTTTCAATGGACGCAAGGTTACACCGGCAGTTGTGCCCCTGCGCTCTCTGGCGGCTTTGAATACGGCGTCCAGACAACCGCTGGAGAATTCCGTGAACCGCTGGAGAAGCAACAGTTCGGGACGGATGGAGATTACGGATGACCCGGATGAAAACGCAGTATGTTTCAGGACCCGTTTTACATCCGGGGATTTCTGGACCTATCCGGAATATGTCCTGCGCCTGCCGGAAGAAACTTTCAAAGGCGCGGCTGCAATCCGTTTCGAGATCAGAGGCGACGGCAGAATCGGGCAGAGCAACCTGATGCTTGTCGAGGGGACGCAAAAGGAGGTCGGGAGGACCACGATGCTTGGCATCGGTCCTGTTTCATCCGGATGGCGCACCGTTACCATGTTGCTGCCTGTTCAGGATACGGATGTGAAAATGTTTCGCATCGGCGTGAATCCGAAAGAGAAGGACTATCGTTTCTGGATTCGCAATATTGAGCTGCTCAGGATTCCCTGATCCGTATTGCCCTGCCGGTGAACTGCTGTCCGGCAGGGCGGGGACAATATAATATTTTTTCTTTTTTCTGGAGCTTGCGTCACAGCGTAAAGCGGAAAATGTTGAAAAATAAAATATTCTTCGATGAAGATATTTTTCCGTACTTGCAATCTTCCGTCTCATGTTTATATTACATTTGCCTTCGGTAGGGAACTGGGTGTGCTTCCCTTTGTGATTTCGTCACATCGTTTTAATTGGAAAGTTGGGCTGGTATGAACAAAATTCTGTTGTTGAGCCTGTTTGTGCTCATTGTCGTATCTGTCTTCACGGTTCTTTTGAGACCGGAAGCACAGGAGAAGTATCCGCAGTTGGAATGGATGAGCGATACGAATCCGCAGCGTTTTGAACAGGCGGAACTGTTTGAAACATGGCTGAAGACGAAGTATCCGGATTTGTCGAAAGACAGCCGGTATCCGGCTTTCGGAATCAAGCTGAACGCCGCGAACAATCAGAGCACGGTCATTCAGGCGGTGTCCGGCGTCGCGGGGGACCTGATCGACCATTTGAACGTGCCGGTTTTCGGCGCGATGGGACTGCTCAGACCGCTGGGCGAGGATGCGAAAAAACGGGGATATGATCTCAGCACGACTTATCCGAATATGGAGGGAATACTGGGGTATGAGGGGGAGCAGTACGGATATCCCTGCAACGTTGCCGTGTCCAGCTTTCTTTTTAACCTGAATACGTTGAAGAAATATGATTTGAGCCTGCCGGACGAGGACTGGACCACGGAGGACTTTGAAAGAATCGCAAAGAAATTCATGGATCGGACGAAGCAGGGCAATGCCCGCCGCACTCTTTCCGCATTGTCGCTGGGAGAGACTTTCATTGTGATCAATGCGCGAAGCAACGGGGTGGATGTCTACAATGAGACTCTGACGAAATGCATCGCGGATGACGAACGTTTCTACAGGATTTATGAACAGCTTTACAAGTGGACCTATGTGGACAAAATTCTGCCGACGGCGGCGGAAGTTGCTTCGAATGATACGGAAACCGGATTCGGCGGCGCGGCGTTCACTCACTTCATCAACGGAAACTATGCCACGATCATTGCCGGGCGATGGGCGTTGATCCGCTTCCGCGAACTGCCACCGGAGGAACGTTTCCCGATGGCGATGACGCTGTTCCCGCAGGGTCCGTTCAAAAACGGGATTCTTACCGCGCGCGTAACGGGAATCTATGCCGGGAGCAGAAACTACGACAAAGCCGGATATTTCATGGAGTTTCTTGCAAGCAAAGAATATAACGACTATATCATCAAATATACGGACGGCCTGCCGCCGACTCCGAAATATGTGCTGAACAATCCGGAATATCTTTCTCCGAAAGAATACCCGAGCGAGGGCAATATCCATGCAAAAGAGCTGGAGTATGCGATGCATTATGCGATCCCGGCTCCTCAGACGCCCTATTTCAGAAAGACCGGAACCGGCTGGTTTTCCTATGCCTTGAGTAAAGTCATGGCAAACCGTGCGACGGCGAAAGAGGCGGTCAATGAAGCTGTGGAGCGTGTCAACAGCGGAATTGCCGAAAGTGTCGCCGCAAATGACAAGCTCGCCGCGATGTATGAGCGTGACATGGAACTGCAGAAGAAAATCGACGCGGTCAAGGCAACCTGGAAATACCGGCGTGGAAAAATCATTTCCGGTGAAAAGATTCCGGAAAACTGGATCAAGAATCCATTCTATAAGAAATACTACGCTCACCTCGGTATGCTGAAAGGAGCTGAATAATCATGTTGAAACTGACTCGCCGCGATGTTCGGGAAATTTCCACCGGAGTTCTTTTTCTGCTCCCCAATATCCTGGGCTTTCTTGCTTTTACGACGATTCCGCTCGCCATCAGCCTTTTCATGGCGTTTACGGACTGGAACCTTGAAATGCATAACATGTTCCAGAATCAGGAGCTCCGTTCGGTCGGTTTCGCCAACTTTGCGAAGTTGTTCTCCGATCCCGACTTTCCAACTTTTCTCGGCAATACTCTGTTCCTGATGCTCGGCATTCCTTTCGGTATTGCGGGCAGTCTTTTCGCCGCTCTGCTGCTGAACAATGATTTCCGGTGCAGCCGCATGAAACGTGTCTACGGGGCTGTGGTGCTGACCGTGGTCCTGATTGTCGCCTGCGGAATGCTGATCCTCGCCGGAGCGGGTTCCACGGCGATGACGCTGCTGATCTGTGGGATCGTCGGGACGGTTCTCGTGCTGGGAAGCGTCGGCGGGCAAACCGTCTACCGGACGCTGTTCTATTTCCCGAGTTTTACCGCCGGCGTCGCGACCTATATTCTATGGAAAAAACTTTACAGCCCGGAAAACGGTCCCATCAACAATGTTCTTCAGCCGGTGCTGGACCGGATTACGCCTGTTGCGGCGTCCATCTCTCCGACGACCGCCCATGTGCTTTCCGCGGTTTTCCTGGTCGTCATGGGACTCGTTTATTCCTATGCCCTGTTCCGTGTGATTGTCAGTTGGAAAAACGGGGAAACCGGCACGTTGAGTTATATGATCGCGCTTGTCGTGCTTTCGATCCCTATGCTGTGCTGCCAGCTCTGGTGCAGTCTGCCGTGGGGCGGCGCGCTCGGATTGTCGCTCGTCACTCTGGCAGCCATTTTCACGCTTCTGATGTTCCTGACCGGGCGTGAATACAAGTGCGCTTACGATTACGGAATGTCGAATGCGATCGTGCTTGACGGTATTGTCATGGTCGGGCTTTTCATCTGCCTCGGCATTTCCAATGTGCTTCTGGCGATGCCCGGCATGGCGGGCTCGCCGGACGGTCTGACCGCTCCGAAGTGGCTTTCCGACTATTACTGGGCGAAGCCTTCGCTGATGATCATGGGCTTCTGGGCGGCGATCGGTTCCAACAACATGCTGCTTTATCTCGCAGGGCTTTCCGGTGTTTCGCAGGAACTTTACGAGGCGGCGGATATCGACGGCGCTTCTCCGTTCCAGCGGTTCTGGAACGTGACCTGGCCTCAGCTCTCCAATGTGACGTTCTTCATCCTGATCATGTCGATCATGGGCGGATTGCAGGGCGGATTTGAAACCGCGCGGACCATGACCCGGGGCGGTCCTGCCGGATCGACCACGACTCTTGCGTATTACATTTACAGCGAGGGTTTTGAAAGCGGACGGCTCGGCTATGCCTCGGCTGTCGCATGGACACTGTTCGTCATGGTGTTCTGCGTGACGCTGTTCAACTGGAAATTCGGCAATAAATACACGAACGATTAAGATAGGATGCGCGTGAAATGAAACTTTCTCTCGATGGTTGTAAACTGCTTCTGATTCATGTGGTGCTTGCTCTGGTGGCAACTGCGATGGTGCTCCCGTTCACGTGGATGGTTCTTGCCAGCTTGAAACGCTTGCAGGAAATCGGACTGGATTCCTGGATACCGACCGTGTTCCAGTGGGAGAACTACCGGGATGTCTTTACGATGAAGGGTGTTCAGTTCGGGCGCTGGTACTGGAACAGCATTCTGGTTGCCGCATGGGTGACTTTCCTTCAGGTTTTCACGAGCAGCCTCGCGGCGTTCAGCTTTTCCCGACTCAAGTGGAAAGGGCGTGATCTTGTGTTCCTGCTCTATCTTGCGACCATGATGCTTCCCTCGCTGGTGATGATGATCCCGAACTATCAGAATATGATTTATCTCGGACTCGTCAATACGCTTCAGGGATTGATTCTGCCGTCCGCATTCTCCGCATTCGGCACCTTCCTGATCCGCCAGTTCATGATGAACATTCCGAGTTCGCTGGATGAAGCCGCCGAGATCGACGGCGCGAGCAAGTGGCAG
>ENA-OROD01000937-OROD01000937.1-human-gut-metagenome-genome-assembly--contig:-NODE-937-length-25639-cov-3.670341_pt1 | contig 25639 bp, 19 predicted proteins | sample MGYA00242123_ERZ509038 | MGnify/ENA primary metagenome ERZ509038 (study PRJEB26280, sample SAMEA2338719) | human gut metagenome | biome: human gut; feature: human-associated habitat; material: faeces... | reverse complement strand
AAAACTCTTCAGGCACAGGCGATGGATGAGAAATTTGGTCCATTTCAAATGAAAGATAAGCGTTTTCGGGAAATGCTGAAAGATCCGAAACTGATCTATATTGACGGATCAGAGTGTCAGGATATTGTCAGTGAACTTTACAGTCAGATTACCGGAACTTATATTACATTTGTAAGAGGCGGAAATGGTTTTTCAGCATTACAAAGCTCTCTTTTATGTCCCTCACCAGATCACGGAACGTCTCTTTTTTCTCCGCGCCCTGGATCAGATGGGACTCCGGATGGTGATCTTCACCGAAATTCTCGGTCGCACCGGCGGCATTGAAGTAACGGAGCGCCACATATTTCAACCCGTAAATCCTGCTGTACCATTTGAGGACTTTTTCAAAACAGAGCTTGGACTCGCCGTAAGGATTGATCGGGAGCTGTTCCGCGGTCTCACTGATCGGAATTTCCCTGGGTTCGCCGAAGGTCGCGGCGGTACTGGAAAACACAAACGCCTGAACCTTGCCTTCCACGGCGGCGTCGGCAAGATTGATCGCGTTGGCAAGGTTGTTGCGGAAATACTTTCCGGGGTCTTTCATGGATTCCCCCACCAGAGAAAACGCCGCAAAATGCATGACTGCGTCGAAACTGCCGTTCCTGAAGATTTCGATAAGCTTTTCACGGTCGGCAAGATCGCCGCGGATGAACGTCGCGCGTTTGTCAACCGCCTTCTCGTGACCGGTCACAAGAGAGTCGAATACAGTGACCTGATATCCTTTGTTAAGCATGTATTCCGTACATGCGCTTCCGATGTAGCCTGCGCCTCCGGCAATGAAAATGTTCTTCACGTTTGTCCTCCTTGTTTTTATGTCACTATAACGCTTATGGCTTCAAGATGCAATCCGGATCACATCAGAAAATACAGAAAAACCGGAACCGTCACAATGCATGCGATCGTCGAAAAAAAGACCGACTGCCCAGCGAAATCGGGACACCCCCCGTATTTGCGCACAATCAGCACCGAAGTGCAGGATGCAGGCATCAGGGAAACAATCAGCGCCACATGGTAGACCAGCGGCTCCAGCGGCAGCAGCTTCAGCAGAAGGACAGTGAAAAAAGGAATGATGACGAGACGGGCAATCAGCGTATAAACGGCGTCGAACCTGTGAACCAGCATCCGGATTCCCGTCTTGTACATGGATGCGCCGATCAGCAGCAGGGACAGCGGGACGGCAAGCGTACCGAGTTTCTCGAAAATATTCATGCCGAAAGCCGGCACCTGAATTCCTGAAAAAACAAAAATCAAAGCCAGGACAATGGCAGCCATATTCGTGGAGCAGACATTGCGGAACACACGCTTGAAATCGCGTCCTGCGAGCACTCCGATGCCGAAAGTCCAGAATCCGATGGTCGATCCGACGCTCAGCAGCATCAGCGCCGCAACCGCTTTCGTTCCGAACAGATTGCCGAGAACCACCAGCGGCAGGAAGATGTAATTGTTCGCGATTGCCAGGTGAATGAAAGTGCCGTTCCTGCGCGGCGATTTGTCGTGAAGTCCATAAACCAGCAGATAACCGCAGAGCGCACCGAACGCCATGATCCCGAGCCCGATCAGCGGAAGTTGCCAGATCATCCCGATGTCCTTTGCCGTAAAGTTCTTCACGACGCTGGAAAAAGTCAGGAACGGCAGAAGCATGTCGATGGAAAGCCTGCCGAGCTTGCCCAGGTCTTTGTCTTCGATCATCTTGAGATAATACGCCCATGCGCCGAACCCGAAAAAGATGAAGGTCTCAAGGATCGCGAGGATCACCTTCACCACCATATCCATACTCATAATTGCAGTCACTTCCGTAAAAATTGAAGCACGTAATATACTGCATCTTTTCCGTCATTCAACAAAATACGGATTGATTTCCGGGCAAATCGTGCTAAAATTAAGAGACATGAATCCGGAAAGTGAAGGACAGCAATGAATCAGCCCATGACAGATGACGATTCCATGAATCTCAGTAAATATTTGAGTTCCGCAGGCGTATGTTCGCGGCGCGGGGCGGCGGAACTGGTCGCAGGCGGAGCCGTCGCCGTCAACGGAACCACGGCGCAGAGCCCGGGACAGCGCGTAACGCGGAAAGACCGTGTCACTCTCCACGGCAAACCGGTGGCTCCCGTCCGGGAATACGTCTATATCATGCTTCATAAACCGCGCGGTTATGTCTGTACAATGGAAGATCCCCATGCAAAGAAGAAAGCAGTCGATCTGATTCCGCTTTCAAAAGAGATCCGCATTGTTTCCGTCGGGCGTCTCGACAAGGACAGCGAGGGTCTGCTTCTCTTTTCCAACGACGGGGATTTCATCGCCCGGCTGACACATCCCCGTTATGAGGTGCGTAAAATCTATCAGGTCAGCGTCGAAGGCGAGATCGACCCCGTTGCGCTCCATCATCTGACGAATGACGGCATCCGCGACCGCGGCGATCTCCTGAAAGCGGAGCGCATTGAATGCATTGCTCCGGGAAAATATGAATTCACGCTTCATGAAGGCAAGAACCGTGAAGTGCGCCGTATGCTGGAATACTGCGGCAAAGCGACACGTCGCCTGAAACGTGTCGCCGTTGGCCGGCTTGGACTCGGCAATCTCCCGCCGGGCAGATGGCGCCGCCTGACGCCGCAGGAGGTCCGCCTCGCCCTCGGAGAAAAGCCGGAAAGAATAAAATAACACTCTCCGGCTCTCTTTATGTCATTTGACTCCAATTAAAGCAAAATGGTTTCCCGGAATTAATGTATTCTGCAGATCGGACATCGTCATTGCTTTCCCGTTCCACAGATCATAATAACTGGAAACATTGGGAAGTGTATGCGCCAGTGCCAGTTTCCGGTTGTCTCTGCCGAGATTTCCGGCGACAATCAGATAACGGTACGGGCTTCCGGCGGGAAGTTCATACCAGCTGGCATAGACATTGGGAGAAGCAGATCTGACCGAAGAATCAAACCAATAACCGTGAAACTCCGCACCCGCTAATTTGATCTGGTCTTTGATGATCCACCAGCGGTCAACTGTTTTCTTTTCAATGCTGTCCGGAGTGATTCCGACATCATGCAGCAGACACGGAGTCATGGTGCGTATCGCCCATTCCGGATTGGTTAAAAAATCATTCCGCCGGGATTTGAGATGTACAAAATTTCCGGCAGCCCGTTCCGGCTGAGGCAGCAAAATCACGCTGATGCCGCGGATCATCGGACTCATTGTGGACTGCCAGGCCTCTCTCGTAACGCCTTCGCAATAGAAATAATCCGGATTTTTACCGAACCCGCCGTGAAATTCCTCCCCTGGCCAGACATGATCCGAGAAGTTATGCACGAACGGGACGATATCCGCGGCAGGAACATGATTGACCAGTGTCTTTCCGTATTTGCGGATCAGTTTGTATTCCCGCATCATGAACTCGCGTTGTCCCAGCATGGTAGACGTCCGGTATTTCTGCCCGAAAGCATCCACTCCGCCGCAACCGTGGCGGACATTCTCGCAGACCTTGCTGTGCGGGCAATCGTTATACATCCCGCCCAGCAGAGGATTGATCTTGAAAAGCCGTTCCAAATTATAAAGATGGGCATCGGTAATTCCGGTCTGTCCGCAGCAGGAGTAAATGGTTTGCGGCACACCGTCCTCCTTATATCCCCAGATCGTCGTCGGAAGCGTGACCCAGTCATTGAAGAAGTAGTCATATTCCGCTTCATTGGTCCCTACATGGAACGGCATTACGTAATTGATAAGCCGATACGGAATGTGCGACTTGGTTTTCCAACCCTTGCCGGACTTCGTATCCTGCTCTCTTTTTTCTTTTGATTTCCGGGTGTAATTCAGATAGCGTTCCATCCAGCGCGGTTTATGGCTGCTCGGCGTCAACCAGCGCTGATCAGTCTGATAATCGGCAAAGGTATGGTCGCCGCCTCCACCGAACTGCAGGTTCTGCATAGTCGGAACCTGATATCCTCCGTAGTTATGGTCGCGCCAGCCTTTGATCGGAGAACGCGAGGGCGTTCCCTGGAACACCATGGTGTACCATAGCCGGGTCTTGACCTCCACCGGACGTGAAATGATCTTCGCTGTCACGGATACTTCTTCCGCATCGCGGATGAGGATGATATTTTTTTCTCCGGGGTGGTTCGCCCAGTTTGCATTGGACTTCGGATGCCATGCCAATCCCTTTTCCAGACCGCTTGTCCACAGCAGATTATTACAGACATTTTGCACAGGGTTGAACTCACGTTCAATACGGTCGTTTTTCCAGACCTCCAACCCGTCATTGTAGTTCTGCTTGAACACATAGCGGGAATATTCGGCAGGAATTTTCCAGCTCAGCGTCAAAGCGGAAAGCTGTTCCGGAATCCGGACGGGAGTCATGTCCCAGTCAACCAGATACATTCCATCAAACCAGAGCTGCCCCTTCCATGTAAAAGTAAAGCCGCGCACCGCACCTTTGCCGGAGAGTTCGATATAATCAGGATATTGTTCCCCGACCTTGAAATCCGTCCATACCACTTTCGCACCGTCGGCAGTCAGCACAGGGGGAACGATCAGCATATCGCTGCCGCGCGAAACAATCTGGACCGGGAACGGTCCGCCGTCAAAACGATATTCCCGGTCCAGCACCCGGAATGTCCGGTCATTCGCCTTGACCACCGGCGTCCACGGCGGCGGGACGGTATGGTCAACGGAAACCTTCACCTCATAAGGAGTCATATCCGGAACCCGGAAGCGGATACGGTTGACCAGACTGTCCGAGCCGTCCAACTTCGCTTCAATCCAGTAATTCCCTTCCGTCAAACCGTCCGGCAGCGGCAGAAATACGCTGAATACGTTCTGACGGGCGGTGAAAGACTGCGTGCTGTACACTTTATCCTGCTTTTCAGACAACAGCCGAACGACTCCGGGTATACCCTGCTCCTGAATCCTTTTCAAAAGTTCTGCACCCGCATTGTTGGCATCCACAGAAACCGCGATACGCTTTTCCTGCGGACGGCAGTCGAATTGAAGTTCCAACGGATAATTGACATAATAATAAGTCTCATACTGATAAAGAGCACGCCCCGAAGCATCTACGGCGGAAACAGCCAGACGCTGGCGCCCGACCGGCAGAGAAACCTGCCACGGCATATCAGCCGGTTCCCCGTTATAGTCGGTCCTGCTGCCGTTCTCCAATTCATAAAATGCCTTGAATTTTACAGCGTTTGAAGAACGTTCCGCAGCCAGGTCCATCTGGCCGAGCGGCAGATTCCCCAGACTGCGGATACCGGCAAAAACCGGATCATTCCGGAACAGAATCTTCCCGAAAGATTTTGGAGAATCGTAATATCCCTCCGGTACAGCCCAGGCGAATGAACCCAGTTCGTCAAGATAACTGGAAATATAGAAATTCCCGGTCCAGTCGTCATTTCCGTTGAAACCGCCGATGTCCGCAAGCGGCAGTTCAAATTCCGCACTCCAGAAATCCCTGCCGCGAAATGCCGCCGCTTTTGCTCCGGCATTCCATGCGGGCTGCCCGTTTTTCTGGTCGAAAATTACACCGTTGGAATTGATAATGAACTGGTATTTAACTTTCCGGGCAGGCGAATACAGAAAAAATTCAAATGAGTCATCCTCCCACAAATTGCCGTCACGGACAGTATGTGCAAACCGTTTGGACGGCGCATCGCAGAAAAATGCGACATAAAGATTTTTCCCGTCATGTTTCAGGTGCGCCGCACCGTTGATTTTCTGTTTCCTGTTGATACTGACTCCGGTCATTTCACGCACAGGGACGGCGGCGGCATCTGACCACTCCGCAGGATTGATTTTCCCGTCCAGCGTCACCTCTCCGGCTGCTTTCGGCACACTGACGACCTGCTGCAAACGTTCAGAGCCGAACTTGGATGTGAAGTATTTAAGATATTCATCATTGATCTCTTTCGCACTCAATGGACGATTGTATATCCGCAGATTGTCATACGCGGTACGGTGATTCTTATCAGCCCCGTCGGATTTCTTCCCGAGACTCATCCAGCCCCATCCGGCGGGTTCCGGAAATGTCATCGCCATATCGAATTTAAGCTCCGGATTACGCCATTCCACCGTTTTCGGCAGGACGCCATCCACATACAGCTTCATTCCGTTGCGATCCCAGACTGCATCCAGTTTGTGCCATTGGTTGTTTCCCCAGTCTTTTTCATCAATCAGCACTGCGGCGGTAAATGTTTTTTTCGTTCCCGGAGCCTTCTGATTTTCCAGATAAAAAAACAGATGATTGCTCCAGAGATACTTCTGAATATAAATTGTAAAATCCTTCTGTCCGGCTCCGAAAAATACTTCAATGAATTGATTGCCTGTCTTCCAATTCAGCGGCGCAACCCACAGCGATACCGTTCCCTGACGGGGATCCAGATTATCTTTCATATTATACTGGCATTCCTCAGTACGATCCATGGCCAGAGCATTGCCTTTGCCCGCCACTCCTTCCCACATGCGAAGCTGCAACCCGGGATTGGCGAATGTCGTACTCTTTGGATCCCCTTTTGCATAATCGGCAGTAACCGAATAACCGTCGAACGTCGCTTCGAACAGCAGAGCAGGATCACGGGCAGGTTCCGAGGCAAAGACACCCGTCCATGCAATTACAGCCCATAACAGGGAAACAGCGTACTTTTTACCATATAGCTTCATTTTGCATTCATCTCCTTTTGGTAATTGGCATTGATCTCCTCTGCGCTTAACGGGCGCCCGTAAATCCGCACATTGTCAAATGCCGTACGGCTGATTTTATTCTGTTCATCGCTTTTCTTGGCGATACTGATCCAGCCCCAAGCGGATGCGGGAAATTCCATCGACGCATCGAACTTTACTTCCGGCTTGCGCCATTCCACCGCTTTCGGCAGGACGCCGTCCACATACAATTTTATGCCATTGGCATCCCATACCGCGTCCAGCTTGTGCCACTTGCCTTCCGGCCAATCCTTTTCATCGACCAGTACCACAGCGGAATACGCCTTTTTCTGCCCCGGCGCCATCTGGTTCTGATAATAAAACATCAGGTGATTGCTCCAAAGATACTTTTGAACATACATGCTGAAGTCTTTTTGCCCGGCTCCGAAAAAAACTTCAATGAACTCATTGCCCGTTTTCCAGTTCAACGGCGCAACCCACATGGAAACAGTTCCCTGTTTCATGTCAAGATTATCTTTCATGTTATAAAGACAATCCACAGTCCGGTCAATCGACAGAGCGGTTCCTTTTTTTCCGACGCCTTCCATCGCGCGATTCGCCGCTTTCAGTCCGGCATTTGGAATTGTGAAACATTTGGGGTCGCCTTTCGCATAATCGGCAGTCAGCGTATCTTTCTCAAAGGTCGCTTCAAAAAGCAGCGATGGATCCCTTGAGGTCTCCGAAGCAATCGCTCCGATACCGAAAAACAGAGTAGTGGCAACGGCAAAACAAATCTTCATTTTTCGTCTCCTTGATTTATTTATATAATTTATCATCAGTGGAATATGCAATTGGAAGAATCGTCTGAAATCTTGCCGAGGCAGCATGTCCGTCCAGATAAAGGATATTGGTGTTCCAGTTATGTCTGTCGTAACCAACGGAAAGATATTGCGGAGTAAGGTCGGTCCGGATATGATAAATATTGGGAAAACGCTGGTTGCTCTCCTTCCCATAAAGCACTCCACCGATACTGTAAGGCATGACAACACCATCCGTCAGTACTCCGCACTTTGAGCTCTCTCTGAAAAGACTCAGCTTGTTGGGCTTGATCAAGCCTGCGTCTCCATCCGCATATTTACCCAATAGAGAACCGTTGACAGTATAATTGCCAAGCCATGCAACAATCCCCGCCCCCTTGTCTCCCCAGCATTCCTTTCTGGCTGGACAGTACCAGGGATACTTTTTCTGATTTTCCTTGTTTGCCGCAGTTGTCACTGCAACTCCATAGTGATGCATGGTCAACTGAATCTGGAAAGTATGGGCCTGCCCATCCAGCAGAAAGTTGGAAATCGGAAGATAATCCTGAAAATCGGAAGTATACTCGGAAAGCATCAGGCCGATACTTTTCTGTTGGCTGAGACATTTGATTGAAAGTGCGGTTTGTTTCGCTTTGTTCAAAGCCGGCAGCAGCATTCCCGCCAGAATTGCAATAATCGCTATTACAATCAAGAGCTCTATCAGTGTAAAGCACCTCTTTTGATGATTCATAAATCCTTCTCCTCGCTTGTTTTATATTTCATTGTGGATTTCCCGATAATCAACGGTGCAAGGTATTTTTCACGTCTTAATTCTGAAACGGAAACTCCGTCGCAAATCAGACGGCAGGTATCACGAACAATATTCACCGCAAGCTCAAACATCGGAACTTTGACATATGTCAAAGAAGGAATTAAGCCTTGAAATGTCATGCCGGAAGCAATGGCGGCAACCTTGAGTTCCGTACCGATTTGAATTCCCAGTTCGGAACAGGCCTCATAAAGATTCATGACAAAATAAGTCTGGTTGCAAAAAATGAAGTCAGGAGTATGAAGTTTCAAGGCATTCTTCAACGCAAGATCCGGATCTTCCCTCGAACTGAGCTCAAACTGAAGTTCTTCCGGAGTTTCCAATCCATATCGCCGACAATATTGAAGGAAAAGCTGCGCTCTGTCACGAAAACTCTGTTTCTGATCCATTTCACTTTTGGGATCCCTGATATCGGTCAGGTCAAAATAAGAAACCGTCCCGATCTTTTTGCAACCGCATTCCGCCGCATGTTTTGCAAGCGTTTCCACGGCATGCCTCCGGTCATAATTAGCCTCAATCAGTCCGGGAACAGTTAAAATATCATCAGGGAATTGAAATACCGGTTTCTCCCGTGCCAATTCCAGTTGAAGCTCAAGAAGCTGCTTTCCGGCAAAAACAACGGCATCATATTTCCGAAGCTTTTTCACCTGACGCAACATACGGAGAACTTCCATATCTTTGTCCACATAAATAAAATCTGTCTGCGCTCCGTATTTTTCTCCTCCGTACAACAATCCCCGGTAGATTTCGGAGTTCAATGCCCAGCCTTCGGGATCCAGTATCTCACGGGAAATTGCGGCTTCAGGGAAAACAAAGGCTATTTTTGCAATCTTCTTTTCCTTTGCAAACTGATCATTCACAAAAATGCCGCTCGCCGGAACCGATACGACGAAACCGTCCGACTCAAGCTGCTTCAAGGCACGCTGGACCGTCAGGCTGCTCACCTTGAATTCCGCGGAAATCTTCCGCACGCTGTCGATCTTGCGTCCGGGTGTATAGTAAGCCGTCTCAATCCGCTGCTGAAGAATCTGCTTCAACTGCCGCGGCAATGCCACCGGGCTCTCTTTGTCCAGAATATCCGCCATAATTTCTCCTACTGTATCACTACAGTTATATATTATAAACATTTTTCCGGTTTTGTCAATAGGGAAATCATAAGAAAAATAATTTTTTCCGGAAATCGTCATAACGGATACTTCTGCCGGGAAGCAGAAGCTTTACAGAAAAAAGGGCGGATAAGGGTTCCGGTACTTTCCCGGAGTTTCACAGGCTTATCATGATGGGTACAGCCGACGGAAAACAGAAAGAAATGCCGGAGTTTCTTCTATTTTGTAATGACGGTATTCTCTTTCGCCAGTTCAATAACGCTTTCCGTATCTTTTTTCGGCTTGCTGCGGGTAAGCCAGCCGGAACGGTGAATCGTCAGAATCGAATAAGGACCGATCCAGGAAAGCGAGAGGAAGTTGAAAACTCCGTAGACGTAAGACCACAATGCGTCTTTTTTACTGTATTTGCTGGCATAGACAAACGCAGGCAGAGTGGACCAGATCAACGTCGCCATGATCGAAGCATAAAGGAAAGTCAGCGGAGAAACCACAAGGCAGTAAATCGTCGATGCAACGAACAACATCGGCGTAAGCGTCCACAAGGTCTGCATGATCAGATTGATCTGCATTCCCAGAAGGTCCTCATCCGTAAAATCAATGCGCCTGAAGGCGAATTTGAACATCTCAAGATTCTCACGCACATTGCTCCGGGACCAGCGTATAAACATTTTGCACAATCCTCCGTAGCACTTCGGAACCTCCGTATAAACAAAAGCGCTCTTCTGAAAAACAACATGATATCCTTCGCGCAGAATGATATTCGAGATGGCGCGATCCTCTCCGATATTGGCGGGACGCCCCATGAATTTCTGGTTGACCCACTCCTCCATGAACGGCATGATAACGCCCCTGCGATAGGCGCTCAATGCCCCCGGAGTGCAGAATACGGAATGAATCATGCTCTGCGCGGAACGCAGAAACTCAAAACTGAAAACAAAGTTCACATCCAGCATTCTGGGGATAATCCCATCGGAAAAATTGAGGACGCGGATATTCCCGGCGACGCCTCCCGTTTTCGGATGGCCGATAAAAGGCGCAACGATCTTCCGGACCGTATCCGGCAGAACGATCGAATCGCTGTCGATCGTCACGACAATTTCCGCCTCCGAACTCAGAAATCCCTGGTAAAGGGCATTGCGTTTTCCGGCATTCTGCCTTAAATTGACGGCTCTGATTCTGCCATTCGATGATTTGACGGATTTGCTGATCCAGTCCCATGTATCGTCACAACTTCCGTCATTGACGGCGATAATCTCCATTTTTGACGGTGGGTAATCGCTTTTCAACAGACTGTCCAGCGTCAGAACCACTTGTTTCCCCTCATTATATGCCGGGACAATGACGGCGCAATGCGGCAGTTGATCATCCGTCACTTCATCAAACGGACGGTAATGGAAAGCAAGAATGATCTGCCATGCAAAATAAAAAAGATTTCCGGCAAGCAGAATGAAGCTGAAAATCAGGACATAAAGATCCAGCGTCTGGAGCCCGGAAACGAATGACTCGATCCATCCTGTCAATGTCAGGGAGGCAATGACGGCAAGAATCGTCAGACCGGTCAGCATTTTGACGGTGTTGTTCAGTTCGATTTTTCCGGTAATCTCCTCCGTGTCTTTTCCGGCGGATTCGATGTAGTGTTCGAGTCTGTCCGCCCACCGCTGAAGTATTTCAATCAGCTTACGGACAGAAACCAGAATAAAAAGCAGTAATAAATGTCTTTTCTTTTGACTTTTCGCCATTTTTGCACATCCGAAGTTTCCCATCATATATATAAAAGAAAATAATATAGCATGAAAGAGGCGGGAAACAAGCCGCCGTCTGTTTTTCACGGTTAAATTTTTCTGATATGATGCGCTATCGAAAACAGATATGCCTGCCGGAATTCTCCGGTAATCCCGCGCAGCATCTCATAATTACAAAAAAATTCAAATTTTATATCAAATGAGGGGTTGACAATCAGAAAAAAATCATTATAATTAATAGTATCAAATGGTATCGAGAAAAAGGTTTAAGGAAAACAGTGGACTCCGGTATATTCAAAAAAGACAAACTCTATGCAGAGCTGAAGCAGGAAATCATTTCGGGGAAATACGCTCCGGGGGCACGGCTTCCGAAGGAGTTGGTTCAGCCGGATGCTGGGAGTGGCAAAAGTCACTCTGCGTTCGGCACTGGAACGCCTTGAAGCGGAAAAGCTGATTGTTCGTTTGCCTCGGAAAGGAACTTTCATCCGAGAGGACCAGAAACCGAATCTGATCCTGATCGGAATCAACAGGAGAAATGCCGTGGAAATGCCGCATAACTATATCATCCCCGGAATCAGTGCGGAGGCATCTGAAATGGGGTATCGGACGGAGCAGTGCTTCGTCGAATATCTGCGGGAACTGAAACCTGAAAAGGCACTTGGAGTTCTTCGGGGCAAAAATCTGTGCGGTGTCCTTCTGGTAGTCTCAAATCTGAATGGGAATGAACCGGAGCTGGGCATCCTGAGACAGTTGAATCTTCCGGTTATCATTGTCCACGGCGATGAACAAGACAAGATTGCCGGCTTCCCCTTGTTGTTTTCCGACATCCGCAAGTCTTGGAAGGCCGGTTTGGAATATCTGGCGCAGAAAGGATACCGGAACGTAAAACTCCTGATGAAGAGAGACAGAAACCGGGGATGGACTCCGGAAGAAAGCCGCGAATTATTCCGGGAATTAGGCTTGAAAGACACCGGGCGCCTTGTCTATGAAGCGGATCTGAGCCTGGATTCCGTCCGCGGGGCAATGGATGAAATGCTTCCCGAATGCAATGCGCAGACCGCGATTTACTGTTATTCCGATTTTTATGCAATGGAGGCAATGAAATATCTTCAGGAGAGAAAGATCCGGATTCCGGAAGAACTCGCGGTTATGGGATACTGTGGCTACCCCGGCGACGCATTGCTGGACCCGCCGCTTTCCACCGTTGACCTGGAATATGCGGATATTGGGCGGATGGCTGTCCGCCTGCTGACATCGCCGTCCTGGCCGGAATCCCCGGAACATTCACTTCTGGCAACCCCCTACCGGGTTATAGAACGGGAATCCACATTCTGCAATCAATATCATTCAAACAACATATAGGAGGCATTATGAAAAACAAAAGGAACGAAGAATTCACCTTGATAGAACTGCTCATCGTTGTGGTAATAATAGCAATTTTAGCAGCCCTTCTTCTCCCGGCATTGAATCAGGCGCGAAAACGGGCCTATACCGCGGCCTGCATATCAAACCTGAAGCAACTCAGTATCGGCATGATGAGTTATACCAGTGATTTTCAGGATTACTTTGTACCTGCTGCATCATTTGGTCTGAAATTCGGGGAAAGGGGTGACAACTGGGTTCGCAGAATGATCAGATTCGGCTATATTACCGGTAATATCCTGATTTGTCCGGGAAGAAATCACGGTCTGAACAGCAGCTACTACAGAATGCTCAGGGAGTCCCTGCGCTCCATGAACAACTCTGCCGACACACAAGATTTCAACTCCTATGCCGCCGATAGTCCGGAATACGGCTACAATCGCTATTTTATCGGAGAAAATCGTGCGAAATATACCGGAGGAGGAACAAATGAGCCGGCAAAAGTGCAATTCATTAAAAATCCATCCCGGAAAATATTGAATGCAGACAATCAGTCTTACAATACTGCCGCGGCATCCATTGACGGAGTCATGGCGACACTGGTTTTTTACACCTCTGTATCCACCTCTGAAACTCAAGGATACCTTTCTCCGCGTCACGGCGGTTCATGCAATACTCTTTTTGCCGCAGGAAATGTCTCCAGTCTCAAGGCGCCATACGAAGGTTTTCACGGTATGAACTATCTTCATCGCAATATTGCAAAGGGAGCAAATACATCAGGCAATATGTGGACTCGCGGGGACAAGGTTAACTGGTAAGAATGCACAAAAACAATTCAAATATAAAACATATAAGGGGAATTTATGAAATTTTTACTGTCCGGGCTGTTCATCTCGCTTGCCGTCTCTTTATCTGCTGCCAAACCTGCCTGTTATTGGGACTTTGACAACATCAATCCGAAAACAAGAGCACCCCTCAGCAACAATGGAATCCATTATTACAATGCTCTGATTATCGAGAACGGAGGAGTCAACGGTACAAACGGACTTCTCTGCAACGGTAAAAGACGCAACCAGATTGTTCTGCCTCTTGACTGCAAAGAATGGACGGCGGAATTGAAATTCAAACTTGATCGCGCGGATTCCGCGGATTCCCGATATCTCTTTGCATATGAGCATGCTGCATGGAACCTTGCCCGCTTTCTTCTCTATATTGACAGAAACGGAAGACTGACCGGAGATTTTCGCAGACTGAAAATGCCGGAAAAAACAGTTGAAAAACAGTTCATATTCTCTTCGGAAAAACGTTCCTGGCAGCCGGAAAAATGGTATACGGTCCGCGTTGCGTCAAAATCAGGCGGTCCCGCGAGAATCTGGCTGGATGGGGAAATGGTCGCGGGCAAAGACAACGCGCTTGCTCTTTCCGACTTGAACGACGGCAGAAATCACAAATGGTATCCGCAGGTATCATTGGGCTGCAATCCACGGAACCCGTCGAAAGTGGGATCACCGCTTTTTGGTGTTGTGGACGATTTGAAAATCTGGAAGAACTATGAAGAACCGGAAAAACCCTCCGTTTCCTCTGTCATCTCCGGAAACAACGAGGCGCAGAACTATGTTATGATCACCGAAAAGGAAAAAGAGTGGAGCACGCCTTTCCGGATTCTGGACCGTGAGACGGGTCCCGCCGGCAATTTTCACAAGGCCGAGGATAAATTTGTAAAAAACGCCTCCCGCGCGGCAATCAGACATGAAAACGGCATTCTGTATGTTTATTTTCAGTGTCCTGTTCCAAAAGATATGAAAATAACCACGGGAACCGGGGATTCCCTATGGAAAGAGTGCGTGGAATTCTTTATCCGTCCTGACATCAAATCACCGGTCTACTACCAGTATGCCGCTGGAGCCAACGGCAAGTTTGAGGCAATGCGTTATTTCGCAACCGGCAGCCAGGACAAAACATTCCGGAGCAAGGCCTCCTGCAATGTCTCAAATGGCGACAGTTGCTATTGGGTTGAAATGCGGATTCCCGCATCGGAAATCGGACTGGACAAATTCAAACCGGGAATGACAGCCGCGGGTAACTTCACCCGAACAGGCGCTTCCTGCGGCGGACTTTCCACCTGGTCACCGATCGGCACAAGTTTTCATAATCCGGAACGATTCGGCAGACTGATTTTCGGTTCACGTCAGGCGTATATTTCCAACTGTCTGGCAAAGATGAAAAAGGAGCTTGCAAGCCTGAATGCAGCAGGAGCATCAATAACCACGTTGGAAAAACGTCTTGCGGAGGCAGAAAAACTCAACGGCACATCCGGCGGCACTCCGTCCGGTTTCGCCAAACTTGAAAATCAACTGGAGTATCTGCGGAAATCCATGGTTGCCGCACGCCTTTCCAGTTCCTCCTCGCTGATCTGGAAGCCGGACGTCTGGGGAAATGACATCGAAATTTCCATGGTCTCACGCCCACTGGAGAAAATCAATCTCACCTCCGCAAGGAACAGCAGGATTCTCTACGGATTTGCTGTGTCCAACCTTACTGATAAACCCTTTCTCGGACAGATCAAGCTTTTCCCCGGAGACTATCCGACAAAAACAAGTGAGAATTCCTTTTCGAACGATTCGGCGTTTCATGAATTATTCAACAGAGTCAAGATGCGGGAGGGGCTCCCTCAGACAACCTCATCCGAAACCTTTCTTTATGATGCTATGGTTCCCCTGCCGCTGAACACGCTGTTGCGAATTCCGCCGAAAAGTACCGTACCATTGTGGATGGAGCTTTCCACCGCCGACCTTCCGGCGGGAAATTATACAGGCACTCTCGTGCTGAAACCAGCCTATCGTGGGTTTGCCGTCGGAAAAGTGCCTTTCATGCTTGAGATACTGCCGGTTGATCTTGGAAAGATATTTGTCAGGAACTTCAACTACACTTATCTTGAACGCTCTTACACATTTCATGATGAGCTCCGAAAAAAGTGGAGTGTTTCGCCACTGACACGTTTTCTGGCGGAACATGGAATTAACGTTGCAAGTATTAATATAGACGCGTCTCCGAAGGTCAATGCAGACGGCATCAAGTCCGTTGATTTTACCGGGCTTGACAGGCAGCTTGACGATTTGATCACTCTCGGTGTTCCTGCAGATGAACTTTCCGTCTGCTTTTACCTTGGATGGGAACATAGCTGGGCACGCCTGTATTATCGGGAACCGAGCATAAAAGAGCCGGGAAAATCGCGAAAAGCGGGGAAAATCTTTCCCCCCTCCTGCTCGTTCGGAACTCCGGAGTGGGATAAGGCCGCGAAAATGTTTGTGAAAGAGCTGGCATCGCACGTCATGAGAAAATATAAACTGTCTCCGGAACGGATCATCTTCTATCCTGTCGATGAACCCCACGGGAAGATAGAAGACCCGAACTCCAAAAACCACCTGGCATTCAAATTTGGAAAATTGATCAAGGAGGCCCTGCCGGAATGCCGCATTATGGTCAATCCCTTTTCCTACAAACTGGACCAAGAATACTTAGAAGTCCTGAAACGTTACTGTGACTTGTTCGACATCATCGAACTCTATCGTCCGAGACTGGCGACACCGGAAACAATCAGGATTGTCAAAGAAGCAAAACGCGAACTCTGGACTTACAACATTCTTCAGAAAGAAACAGCACCGGAAGTCTACCGCCGGATCTACTGGGAAAATTTCCGTGACGGAGTGGATGACGTCACCGCCTTCTGGCATATTGACCAGATGGCTGGAGGCGATGGATTCGACCCGTACGATTCCAACCGTTACAACCAGAGAAACAGAACCGACTACGGAACCGTCTACGCCGATTTCAATTTCGGCAAGGTGCTCACCAGCCGCCGCATGGAAGCGCATTTTCAGGGGCTTTACGACTATAAGGCGGCAAAGCTCTGCCGTCAGATGCTGAAACGGAAAGAAAATCCTGAAGCGCAAAAGAAACTGGATGAAATCGTAAGTCGCGCAATTCAGGGAGACTGTGAAACCATGGCGGCATGCAGAGTGGAGCTGCTGCGTCTTGCGGAATCTCTTCAGAATAAGTAATTCGCAAATCCATATTCCGGAATGAAAAGCTCAAGACGATGCCGCCCGCAGAGTCTTGAGCTTTTCACCGTTGCCGGATTTACAATACTCGTTTTTCCTCATTTTTAAGATGCGTTGAGTTGAAATTGCCCGTATGATGAGTCATATTATGCCATGTTGCTGTAATTAAAACTGACAGGATTGCTTTATGGCTAAAAACAGGACTCTTTTTCTGACGGATTACTGCCTGACACCGCATGTCCATATTCCGAATGCGGGAATCTTGTGCGAGGAGAAAAAGATCATTGCCGTCGGAGGCGCTTCCGCATTTTCTCTGGATGAACCGGGACTGCATGTCATCGACCTTACCGATGCGTATGCCACCCCCGGCTTCATCGACAGCCATATTCACGGCGGGGGCAGCTATGATACTGCAAAAGCGCTGGAACCCGATGCGGACATCAATATTCTCTGCCGTCATCTGGCAACGCACGGTATTACCACTTTTCTGCCCACGCTCATGAGTTATCCGCGCGACAAAATGATCGCGTTGACCGCAAAACTTGCCGAACTGGTTGAAGACAGTTATGAAGGAGCCGATCCCTGCGCCATCAATCTGGAGGGTCCTTTCATCAATGTCAGAAAATGCGGTTCGCAGAATCCCGAAGCAATCTGTTCCATCGACATGGGTTATGCGCGCGAACTGATCGCCGCCGGAAACGGCAGAATCAAGCTGCTTACATTCGCGCCGGAACTGAAAGACGCAGACAAGCTGATTGAACTGCTGCTGGAAAACGGAGTGATTCCTTCCATGGGGCACAGCATGGCAAGTCCGGAAGAAGTCCTGCGGGCAATTGATGCGGGAGCGCGGCGGTGCACCCATCTCTACAACGGCCTGCCGCCGCTGCATCACAGAATCTCCTCCATCACTGACGTTGTCCTGACGCATAACGATATTGCCGTCGAGCTGATTGTCGACGGCGCGCACATTGATCCGCGCATGGTCGATATCACGGCGCGCGTCAAACCGAACGACAAGATCATCGGCATCAGCAATGCAATCGAATTCGAGAATACGGACGGTTCCCGCTACTTCAAGAAAGAAGACGGGCTTGTCTATACCCGGAGCGGCGTCATCGCCGGAACGACCATGACACTGGAAACCGGCTGGGCGCATCTCAAGAATTATTCCAATATGCCGGGCAATCTTGCCGCAGCCTGCTTCACCAGCAACCCTGCGCAGGACCTCGGACTCATCACACGCGGCGAGATCCGTCCCGGGAAACGCGCCGACATCACCTTTTTCGACCTTGAGACAAACAATGTCTGCATGACAGTCTCAAACGGATCAATCGTATATAAAGCACCAGGAAAATTATGAAAAACACCTCTCATCTCCCGTATATCCTGCTCGACTCAGGCAATTGCAGAAAACTGGAACAGGCAGGCGCATACCGGATTGTGCGTCCCGCACTCAATGCTTTCTGGAAGCCGACGCTTCCCGAAAGCGAATGGAGCAGGATCGACGCCGAATTCAAACGCGACTCCGGCGGCGGAGGCACCTGGACCTGGAAAAACGGGCGTCAGCCGAAAGACTGGACCGTTTCCTGGGGGGGAATCAACCTCTATATCAAACCGACGCAGTTCGGGCACCTCGGATTTTTCGCGGAACAGGCAACCAACTGGAACTGGCTCCGTTCGTGCCTGAAACAGATGCCTCCTCACGCCAAAACGCTGAATCTGTTCGCTTATTCCGGCGGCGCAACGCTCGCCATGTCGTCTTCCGGCGCGGATACCTGCCATCTGGACGCCTCCAACGGGATCATCGAATGGGCGAAGAAGAATCAGGCACTTGCGGAAAATCCGGGCAGAATCCGCTGGATCTGCGATGATGCAATGAAATTTGTCGGGCGTGAACAGCGGCGCGGCAATCAATACAACGGAATCGTGCTTGACCCCCCAAGTTTCGGGCGAGGCGCGCAGGGACAGGTCTGGAAAATTGAGGAAGGCATTGAAAACATGCTCCAGAACTGCAAGCAGATTCTGGATACGGGAAAGCCGTACTTCATCCTTTTGAGCTGTCATTCACAGGGGTTTTCTCCCGTTTCGCTCGGACGGTGTCTCGGTGAAGTGTTCCGCGAAGATGTCAGCCTGGTCGAAACCGGTGAAATGACTATTCCGGAAAACAATACGGGGCGTGTTCTCCCGGCAGGAATCTACGCCCGTATCTTCAAGAAATAGTCATTCCTGAATCAGAGAAAGATTTCTGACCAGAAAAGAATCACCGGAATTCAGATAGCTTGTCGTAAGATACATTCCGGCATGTACAGCTTTGGAGCTCAGGATAAACTCCTTTTTGAACGTCTTCCAGTCATGCCGGCTCCATTTGTTGAACGTTACGGCATGGTATGCGATCGTTTTGCCGTTCTCTTCCCATTCGCGTATTGCGATCATGACGTTACCGGAAAGTTTTTCCGCTTTCGCATCAAACGAGAGAAGAAATTTTTTCCCTCTCAAAGCTTCCGGCTTGAGCTTCAGTTTATTCGAAAGTTTTGCGTTTTCGATTCCGGACACGCCTTTAATCTGCAACACATCGTTTCCGGCAAGGAACATCTGCCCTTTGTCGTTTCTGAAATAGGACTGGAACCCGTTCCTGAAGTTGTGGTTCTGAATCAGGTTTTCTTTCTCATTCCCGGCAAGAATCAGCCCCGCCGACAGAATAACACACGCAATGAATGCTTTCATGCTTTCCTCTCTTTTTTATTCGGTAACAAGATAAACAGGCTTCCAGATACCGCCGTTTCCGGCTTTATCCTCAACCCGCACAACAACCGTCTGAAATTTCTGTTTCCAGTCGATCTGTAAATCAACCGGAATTGCGAACGGAGTCTGCCAGTCATCAGATTTCGTAAAAATGCGCTCTCCGCAGAATAACCCGTTGAGATAAACCCGGCACGACTCGTCCACTGCTCCGAAATAAAGGCTGATTTTCCGTCCTTTCCAGGATTCCGGGACAACAATTTTCTGTGCATACCAGCCGACTCCGTCATAGTTTTTCAGAAGTTCTTTCAACGGTTCCGGCGTATGCGGCGAAGTTTGGCTCTCCCAGTTCGTATTGACCATGACCGGATCCCACGTCGCCTGAATTCTGGCAAAGGAATACTTTTCCCAATGTTCCCCGCTGCCGGCATTCTCCCGGTCAATTTGAAACAGCCACCTGACAGGAAGTTCCCTGAACTCAGAAAAGCCCTTCAGTTTCGAGGCGATCAGGGTTCCGCTGATATCTCCGAACGTTTTTTCAACTCCAAATACAGTCGGCCAGAAAAAATTCAGGTCGTCTTTATGTTTCAGCCTGAAACTCAGGAGATTCCGTCCGGCGGACAGTCTCTGTTCCGGTTTTGCGGTCAGGGCAATATAATTCAGCCGCGCGTGCCGGTTTGCATTCATAAGATCTGCAACCTGTTTCTTTTCTTTTTCCTTACCGGCTTTTTTCCATGCTTTCCGCAAAATGGCATCCGTCTTATCGAAATCATCCGGATGATAATATTTATGAATGTCCCACATCAACCCGCGCCGGAAGATACCGTAAAGTCCGCGTTTCAATATCGCATCGCGATTTCCGGCAATTCTTTTATCCCAGACCTCATTACGCCAGTAGCGGTAATATTCCATGATTTCAGCAGACACACCGCCGAAAGCGGAACAGTACTGTTTCTCCCAGTAGCCGAAACTCTTCGAGGGATCTTCATGAGCGCGGGCAAGGATATAATCCGCGATTCCCGTGGCGGGCCAGCAGTTATGCATACAGTCATAATCACTGCCGACAATGCCATTCCTGATTCCGAGTTGAAAGTGATCAAACAACAGCTTTTCAAAGCCCATCGGAAGCCCTGTGTTCACATGCTGGTCATTCGGACGCAGAAACATCTTTTCCGCACCCGCTTTTTTCCATGCGGCAAACATTCCGGCGACCTTCTCGTATTCCAGCATGGACGGAACAAAGCCGATGATGATGCGAGGGTCCACTTTTTCCCTGCGCGGAGGTTCGCGGTAGCAGGAATATGCGTAAAAGACGGCGGATACGTCCCTGCGATGTTTTGCGGCAAGTCTCTGAACCTGATTTGCCAGATAGACGTAGCGATCCGTCAGGTGTGTCCCGAACTCTTCGCCCGGATGCGGCACATCCAGTCTGCGGCACGCCGGGCAGAGACAGAATCCGCCGCTGTCATTCTCGCAGACATTGATTGTTTCCGGCGCACCGCTTTCAAGCCAGTCCGCAACAATTCTTTCATGAACCGCCGGATTGCTTACGCAGAGCTTGGAACGGTCCGGCTTCAAACCGGGTCCGAGTTCACGTCTGCCGTTCTTCTGCATTGCAAAAAATCCGGTGTGTGTTTTGCTGTATTTATCCCACCACTGAGTAAAAGCATGACCGTAGCGTATCACTCTGCTCCGTCCCATTTTATGACGTTTCAGCCAGAACATGACATCACGGTATTTCCGGTCGAACTCCTGTTTTGAAAGATGGAATTCCGGCGGCAGGTCCGGTTCTCTCCGTTTATAATAATTCCAGTTCATCCCGCTGCGGATTTCACGCTGAAACAAGGTTCCCGGATTCCATGAACCGCTGCCCGTTTTCAGCGTCAAGAACTGATCCGGCGTATAAATGATGCCGCCATCTCCGGGCTCAATCCAGAGAACTCCGAACTGTTTTTCCAGAAAATCGGAAACGCCAAAGAACGTACCCGTCCGCGTCCCCTTTCTGAAAATATCATCCGGGTTGAAGCGCGTCCCCTTTTTCGCCGGAGTGAAATCTTCCCCGTAAATGTAAGTGCCGGACGGTGCAACATTCCAGCGGGCTTCTTCCGGCGCCAGAGTGTTCCGGTCTTCCTCCGGTATGATTCCAACGTAAAACGGATAAATTCCCCGCTCCGCCTTTCCGCCTTCCTGAACGGAAACCTCTTTTCCAGTGATAAGCCGGAAATGTTTCTGCAGTTCCAGCGCTGCTGATCTGACCGGATTGACCGCTTTGCCGGGGATGATGATTACGCTTTTCTGCGGATCAACCTTCCATTCTGCGCCAGAGAGAAACAGGCAGGAAATAAGAAAAGGCATGAGTGAAAACAGTTTGACTTTCAGCATAAAAAATTCTCCTTATGAATTGTTGTTACCATGGGAACCAGCAGAGTTCTGAAGGAGTGTTATATCCCATTCCGGCAGCTCCCAGATTTTCAATGTAAGAATAAGGCGTTCTGACGCTTTCCACATGAAAATCAAGAAATGAGGTGTTCCATGCCCCCGTGTGTTTGCGGAGCGGACGGTAACGGAGATAACGTTCCCAGATTGTAGTCATGGGTTTCTCCTGCGCCCCGACCCCCACATATGCGCCGTCTCCTGCCAATACCACTTTTGTAATGTTTTTTGCCTGCCGTAAATTGGTCGCGGTCAGAATTGTCCCGTCCCCTGATATGTATTTGCAGTAAGTGAGGTAATTCATTCCGTATGTCGTTCCGCGCCATGCCGTATTCACGGTAGTTTCATAGGAAGGACACTTGAAAACACCTTTCGGCGGATAGTCCGAATAAGGACCGGAAAACGGAACGTATCTTTCGTCAGTCAAAGTCTGCGGCCAGTAATTGGTTTTTTCCGTACCGGAAATATTCTGAATTCGGTAATGAGTCGGAATATATTCCTTATAATCCTGCGCATACGCATTGATTGCCAGAGCCAGCTGCCGCAGGTTTCCGACGCAACTTGACTGTTTCGCTTTTTCTCTGGCTTTGTTCAATGCAGGCAGAAGCATTGCCGCGAGAATCGCAATAATCGTTATTACAATCAATAACTCTATCAATGTGAATTTCCTCCTCATTTCACACTCCTTTCTGTTCATCCTGCCGATTCACGATGGACAAACTCCATATGAATGGTTTTCCATTGTTTTTTCATTGCTCTATCTTCAAGACGCGCCAGAATCATCTGTTCGATGAGTTCGGCGGTCTCACTCTCCATACGCCGGACACTTGCGATCGGAGGGGTGAAAAACTCCGACATATAACTGTTGTTGAATCCGCAGACCGCGATGTCTTCCGGCACCTTACGCCCGTCTTTCAGGAGCTTCTTCATGAGAACCGCCGCGCCTTCATCCGTGGAACAGATTACGCCGTCATATTTTCCATAACGCTCCTCCTGATCGGCAAAACACGCCGGATATACCTGCCAGTTGAATTTTGCTCCGTTCCAATCAATCCTTTTGGAAATATCGGACGCACATCCGGCACCGCAGGGAAGGGCGTATTTCTTCAATACCGTCCGGAATGCATTTACCTTGCTTTCATGTCCGGAACTGTGCAGGAAAAGAAGATGCTTCCGCCCCGTCCTGATGAAATGTTCCGCGATATCCGCAATCGATTTATCCTCATCCACGACCAGCTGGTCGAACGGAAGTTCCGGGCAGTGTTTCTTCACGACCAGGAGAACCGCCGGCAGACGCTTCAGCAATTCGATCAGTTCCCTGTCATAAAAACCAATTCCCATTTCATTAGCAAGGGCTTTTCCGATGATGTTCTTACAGGTTACTTTCAGTTTCCATTTCAGTAACTTCGTCTTAGGCAGCTTTTTGTCTTTCATCAATGCCTGCCAGGAGGGGAGGCGATGGGTGTTATAAGTGTGATGAAACGGTTCGTGCACTTGCTCGCAGAAGGGGGCGAAACAATCTTCCCAACCTTTTTCCCATCCGAAGTTGGCGTCGTCGGAGTAGAGCTTGAACTGTATTTTGTGTTGCAGGCAATAAAGCATTGCGTGAAGCATATAGGTATATTCGGTGAAGAAACCGGCATCTATACCTATGTGATAAATCATCGTCTTTTTGAAAGAACTATTCAGAAGATGGTATCGGGTGGCAAGGTCATTTGGGTTCATGTGTCTTCTTTTTGATGAAATATTGAATGCTTTCTTTAAAAGTAACCGATCGGCTGCCCCACATGGTTGCTACGTAGAGTGCTGCAGCAAGCACTATCTTGCTTGCCAGGCGGAGATAAATATTCTCGATGGAGCGGGTGGTGTAATAGGTGATTACCATAACCGTAGCCGCAATGGCAGCATAAGGAAGTATGTCCATCAGGGCATGGCGAAGCTTCAATCCTATTTCCTGCCATACAAAGTAGTGCCATGTCAGTAGCCACAGTATATTGGTGGATACATAGACGGCGAGCATGGCATAGATCCCGTGTGAATGGACTAACAGAACGCCTGACAGTAGAATAATGCCGAGCGCTATGGTGTTCCACATATAGATGCGGGATTTTCCTTTGCTGATGATGAGTTGCTGATAGAGGTATGCGATGGGAGTGAAGGCTCCGCTGATACACAGAATCTGCATGATGGATATGCTGGAATACCACTTGTCGGTGATGGTGATGGTAATCAGTTCTTCTGATACGATTCCCAGTCCGAGCATGGCGGGAAACGAGACGAAAGCGGTGAAACGCAGCATTTTGCGGAATACCCGTTTTTGCCGTTCAAGGTCGTCCGACACTTTGGTGAGTACCGGTTGCGCCACTCCGTTTATCATGCCGGATATAAAGAGCTGTCCCATGCCGCACCATTTATTGGCCTGGTTGTAATATCCTACTTCCTTTTCGGTGTAGAACTTACCCAGTATCACAGAGAACAGGTTGTTGTTGATGTGATTGAATACATTGGTTACCAATAGCTTTCCGCTGAATCCGAACATTTCCTTAATCGGGGTGAAATTGAATTGCAAGCTCGGTCGCCAACGGGTGAAATGCCAGTAACAGGCTGTGTTGACGGCTACATAAACGATGCTTTGCGTGGCAATACCCCAATAAGAGAAACCGAAGTAGGCAAGAGTGATTCCGGTGATTCCGGATACGGTAAGCCCGATAACGGAAGACAGGGCCCGCTGTTTCACCATCAGGTTTCGCAGAAGATAGGCACTGTGGGATATTCCCAGGCTGGCTATGAAGAATCCGATGAAGGAATAACGTGCCAGCGGTGTCAGTTCGGGAGTATGGTAAAAATCGGCAATGAGCGGTGCGCACAGGAATAACAGTAGATACAAGGATAAGCTGATGGCTGCATTGAACCAGAAGACAGCATTGTAATCGTTATGTGTCACTTCCTTCTTGTTGACAAGGGCGGCTGTGAAACCGCTCTCCTGTATCGAACTGGCAATGAGGGAGAAGATAGCCAACATTCCCACCATTCCATAGTCTGCCGGAGTGAGCAACCGTGCGAGGAATATTCCGAAAAGCAGGTTTAACAACTGCTGTATGCCGTTGCTGAATCCTCCCCAAAATAGTCCTTTGGCTGTCTTTTCTTTTAGTGACTGATTCTCGCTCATGTTATTTGCAAAGAATACATGAAAAGGCTATGCGCAATGATAGCTTTTCATGTATTCCCTATTTAAGTTTTATTATTTTACTTCGCTACCCGGCTTCACCTCACGTCCCGGCATGATAACTGCCAGACTGCCGTCGTTGTTTTCGGCACTTAGAATCATGCCTTCGCTGACGATGCCTTTCAGTTTGCGCGGAGCAAGGTTGGCGATGAAGCAAACCTGTTTGCCTACCAGTTCTTCCGGTTGATAATGCTTGGCAATACCCGATACGATAGTACGTGTTTCCAGTCCGTCGTCGATTTTGAATTGAAGCAATTTATCCGCTTTCGGCACTTTCTGACATTCAAGAATGGTACCTACACGGATATCCAGTTTCGTGAAGTCGTCGAATTCGATGTTCGGGCGGATAGGATTAGCCTTGTAGTTGGCTTCTTCGTTTGCTTTCTTTGTATCGAGCAATTTTTGTACTTGTGCTTCGATAGTAGCGTCCTCAATCTTTTCGAACAATAATTCCGGTTTGTTCAATTGGTGACCTACAGGCAGAAGGTTGTCACGTCCCAGTTCAGACCATTCGAAAGTATTCATGTTCAGCATTTTGCGGAGTTTTTCCGAGCTGAACGGCAGGAACGGATCGAAAGCGATGGCAAGGTTGGCAACCAGTTGCAGGGAGATGTTGAGGATGGTACCTACACGCTCCATATCTGTTTTTGCCAGTTTCCACGGTTCGGTGTCGGCCAGGTATTT
>ENA-OROD01000935-OROD01000935.1-human-gut-metagenome-genome-assembly--contig:-NODE-935-length-25656-cov-6.365689_pt1 | contig 25656 bp, 21 predicted proteins | sample MGYA00242123_ERZ509038 | MGnify/ENA primary metagenome ERZ509038 (study PRJEB26280, sample SAMEA2338719) | human gut metagenome | biome: human gut; feature: human-associated habitat; material: faeces... | reverse complement strand
CCTGGGCGTGATCGAGCAGCTTGACGTCAGCATTCTTCAGGACAATATCCTTGCCGCATTTCGGACAGTGCGGCGTACCGATGCGCGCCCACAGCAGGCGCCTATAATCGTATATCTCCGTTACCGTACCGACCGTAGAGCGTGGGTTGCGCGAGCCGGATTTCTGGTCAATGGATATCGCCGGGGAAAGGCCCTGGATATAATCAAGGTCGGGCTTGTCCATTTGGCCGAGAAACTGCCTTGCGTAGGATGAAAGGCTCTCTACATAGCGGCGCTGACCTTCGGCGTAGATAGTGTCGAACGCGAGGCTGGATTTGCCGCTGCCGGAGACGCCTGTGACGCACACGAGCTTGCCGAGCGGGATATCCACGTCGATATTCTTCAGATTGTTTTCCTTTGCGCCGCGTATGCGCAGGAATCTTCCGCTGCCCGCGCGCCGCGTCTCCGGCACGGGTATCTTCTTTTTTCCGCTGAGGTACTGGCCTGTCACGGACTCCGGGCAGGCGCAGATATCATCGACGGAGCCGGCGCAGACTATGCGCCCGCCGTTCACGCCCGCTCCCGGGCCGACGTCGACGATATAATCCGCCGCGCGCATGGTGTCCTCGTCATGCTCGACGACGATGAGCGTATTTCCAAGGTCGCGCAGGCGCTTAAGCGTACGCAGCAGCTTGTCGTTATCGCGCTGGTGCAGGCCGATGCTTGGCTCGTCGAGGATATACAGCACGCCCATCAGGCTGGAGCCGATCTGCGTGGCAAGTCTGATGCGCTGGCTCTCGCCGCCGGACAGCGTCGCCGCCGAGCGGGACAGCGTCAGATATCCAAGCCCGACGTTCACGAGGAAGCCGAGACGGGACTTTATCTCCTTCAGAATACGCTCGGCGATCATCATATCCTTCTCGCTGAGCTGGAGAGAATCTATGAATTTCAGCGCGCTGACAACGGGCAGATCGGTGAACTCCGCGATATTCATGCCGCCGACCGTCACCGCGAGCGCGGTCTTTTTCAGCCTGCGTCCGCCGCAGTCCGGGCACGGAGTTTCGGACATGCACTCCTCAAGCTCCGCACGCATAGCGGGACTCTGCGTCTCCTTGTAGCGCCGCTCGAGGTTATTCGCTATGCCCTCGAACTCGCGCCGGATCACGCCAAAGCCCTCGTTTTTCTCATATCTGAGCTGAAGCGGCTCGCCCTTTGTGCCGTACATCAGCGCGTCTATCGCCTCGGGCGGTATGTCCTTGATGGGATCGGTCAGCTTGAAGTGATAGCGGCGCGAGAGCGCGTCATAGTACATCCTCGATATCGAGTCGCCCTTTGCATTGCCCCAGCCGCTCGCGGTTATGCCGCCGTCCATGATGCTGAGGTTCGGGTTCGGCATTATGAGATCCGGATCGACGAGCAGACGCATGCCGAGGCCGGTGCAGGTCGGACAGGCGCCGTAGGGGTTATTGAACGAGAACAGGCGCGGGGCAAGCTCGTCGATGGAGATGCCGCAGTCCTCACAGGCGTAATTCTGCGAGAAGCTGAGCCGCCTGTCCTCCTTGGGGATATCGACCGTGAGCAGTCCGCCCGCGAGCGCCATCGCCGTCTCCGCGGAGTCCGTCAGGCGGCGGATGATGTCCGGCTTTATGACCAGGCGGTCAACGACTATCTCGATGATGTGCTTCTTGTTCTTTTCAAGCTTTATCTCCTCGGTCAGGTCATACATGATCCCGTCCACGCGGACTCGGACGTATCCCGACTTCTTCGCGTCCTCGAACACCTTCACATGCTCGCCCTTGCGGGAGCGGACGACCGGAGCCATGAGCTGTATGCGTGTCCCCTCCGGGAGCGCCATTATCTGGTCGACTATCTGGTCGATGCTCTGCTGGCGTATCTCCTTGCCGCATTTCGGGCAGTGCGGCACACCGACGCGCGCCCAGAGAAGGCGCAGATAGTCGTATATCTCCGTCACGGTGCCGACCGTGGAGCGCGGATTTTTGGAGGTCGTCTTCTGGTCGATGGATATCGCTGGGGACAGGCCGTCGATATAGTCAACGTCCGGCTTGTCCATCTGGCCGAGGAACATGCGCGCGTAGGAGCTGAGGCTCTCCACGTAGCGGCGTTGGCCTTCGGCATATATGGTATCGAACGCGAGGCTGGATTTTCCGCTGCCGGAGAGGCCGGTTATCACGACCAGCTTGTCTCTCGGTATCTCAACGTCGATATTTTTCAGATTGTTTTCTCTCGCGCCTTTTATATAAATACTGTTCTGCATTGATCATTACCCGACGGTAACATCCGCCGTTTTCCCCTGAGTTATCCGGATAAGCGCCTGCGGCTCCAGCTCCACCTGAAAGCCGATCTTGCCGGCGCTGACGACCATTGTGTCCTGCGCGAGCGCGGACGCGTCATAGGTGGTGGTGTAGTGCTTTCTCATGCCGACCGGTGAGCAGTCGCCGCGTATATATCCTGTCAGTGCGTTTATCTCGCTGACGTGCACCATCTCTATCGACTTCTCGCCCACGGCCTTCGCCGCCTTCTTCAGGTCAAGCTCCGCGCCGACGGGTATCACAAAAACGTATATCCCCTTGCTCGCGCCGCGGGTCACGAGAGTTTTGAATATCTTCGCCGCGTCCACGCCGAGCAGCGCCGCGACCGTAAGCCCGTCCACGGCATCGTCGCCGTGCGGGTAGCTGTGCGGCGTGTATTTTATCTTTTTTTGCTCAAGCACGCGCATTACGTTTGTTTTCTGCTCTGCCATTGAAATTATCCTCCGTTTTCCTGAAAGGATATTATATCCCAAATCCGCCGCTGTTTCAATATAATTATTATAACCGGATTCATGCTGCCGGTGTCGCCTCCGCAGACGGTGACGGCGAGGGCTGCACCTTGGGGATGAACATGAGGTTCATGTCCGTAGGCGTCTCGATCCCAGGGATGGTCTCCTCGAAGCTGTACTGCCAGATATCAAAGGCATAGTAGAAGTCGGGGAAATCGCCGGGCACGGCCAGCCAGAATTTATAGGAGTTCAGGCGGCTGAGGTCAAAGCCATAATAGCCGATATAGCGGTTGAAATATACGCCCGGCTCATATCCGGCCTTTTTCACCGTCTCGCAGAAGGCCACGGCGCACTCGTCGAGGATAGCCGTGTCGAGCTGATAAGTCCTCGCGTCGGCTCCGGCCTCCTCCATCTTTTCCCAGTCATACATCACGGGGAGGTCTATGTCGTACTGCTCTATTCGCTCCAGCACGAAGTCCGCCTCCTCTATCGCCTCCTGCACGTTTATCGCCTGCGAGAAGAAATAGACGCCGACCTTGATGCCATTGCTCTTTGCGCCCTCGATATTGGCCTTGAAATAAGCGTCCTCAAACAGGCCGCCCTGTGTGTAGCCGCGGTAGCCCAGACGGATGTACGCGAAATCGACGCCGGACGCCGCGACCGCCGCCCAGTCGATGTCGTACTGGTGCTCGCTGACGTCCACGCCGCGCAGAGTCTCATAACCTTCGCCCACGTACTTCGGCACGCCGTCATAGCGCACGATGTCGCTCTGCGAAATGTTGTTGACGTCCACGCCCTCGAGCGGCGTCATCCAAACCATGCCGAAGCCGTCGTTGATATAAACCTGTCCCTCATGCGGGTCGATCTCCTCCGCCGGACGCTTCATAAGCGCCGCGACCAGCACGACGACCACCAGCGTGAGGATTATTATTATCGTAAACATCAGCGTGAGTACGAATTTATTTTTATTCTTAGTCGCTGTTCTCATATCTGTCTCCATTCAAGCAGGCATTGAAATTGTATACTGATTGAATATAACATAAAACGCGCTTTTTTTCAATCTTCCGCGCATGTCCGGATGGCAAACTTAAAAAATATTAATATTTCGGAAAAAGGTTGTTGACAAACCGGAATTCATGTGCTAATATAAGCGAGCTTGAGAAACGCCATCAAGCGTCATTATTGATTCCGTGCTGGTGTAGCTCAGCAGGTAGAGCAGCTGATTTGTAATCAGCAGGTCGGGGGTTCGAATCCGTCCACCAGCTCCACCGCGTTTGACAGCGCAATTTAATATGGGGGAATTCCCGAGTGGCCAAAGGGGACAGACTGTAAATCTGCTGGCAATGCCTTCGGTGGTTCGAATCCACCTTCCCCCACCAGAAAAAAGCACTTGCTTATATGCAAGTGCTTTTTTCTGTGAACAATACCCCGAACCCTCCGGCTGCGCCGGAGGGTTCGGGGTATAACTTTATAACTTTTTCTTATCGCTTACTTTCTCGCGGCGATGTAGGCCTTGATGACCTCCACCGCGCCCTGTACGCCGATGCGGCCGCTGTCGATGCAGAGGTCATAGTTCTCCGCCTCGCCCCAGATCTGATCGGTATAGTAGCGGTAATAGCTGGAGCGGTCTTTATCGACTTCCTTTATCAGCTTCTTCGCCTGATCCTCGCTGATGTTTTTGCGCTTCATTATGGTCTTGATGCGGGTCGGCATGTCGCCCATGATGAACACGCGCACAACATCGTCGCGGCTGCGCAGGATGTAGTCCGCGCAGCGCCCCACAAAGATGCAGTTCCCTTTCTCGGCGAGCGAACGCATGACGTCAAACTGCGCCGTTGCAACCTGCATATTGAGGCGGAAGCCCTCGTTCATCCCAACGTAGTGCGGCACGGGAACGATGTACGCGTTCACTCTCTTCTCATCGTAGGAATCAAATATTTCCTTGCTGAAGTGTGAGTTTTCTGCTGCTTCATCTACTATCTCCTTGTCGAAGCACCGGTAATCAAGCTCCTTTGCAAGAGCGCGCGCAATATCGTGCCCATTGCTGCCATGCTGTCTGCCCAATGTGATTATCATTCGAAGCACCTCCTAAAATTTTTAACCCTTTCCGGAAGCCATCTGTGCGAAGGCTTCAACTCCAAGTCCGCGCGGGACGTAATAACGATATATCAGCACCGGATCATCCCCGGTAACATACACCCTGCCGCTCATCTTCACACCGAAGCGGTAGTACTCTCCCATGAGGGGCCTCGTGTCGATGCTGCATTTGCCGTATGGATAGCTCAGCACAAACGGCTCCTTGCCGGTGACTCGCGTCAGCTCCAGCTTGGACTGCCGCATCTCCTCTTCCTGAGACTCCGCCGTGGACATGTCGAGTCTCGGATGCGTGACCGTATGGCTCTGTATCGACACAAGCCCGGACTGCGCCAGCTCTGCAACCTGTTCGCTGTTCATGCAAATGTCAACGTAATTCATAAAGTCTGTAACGACGAAGAACGTCGCCTTGACATTATACTTCTTCAGCAGCGGGAAAAGCTCGGAATAGTTATCCTCATGCCCGTCGTCAAAGGTCAGGATAACGGGCTTGTCATACTCGTCCACATGCTCAAGATCCTCAAACCATATCGGGTCATAGCCGTTATCCACCAGATACTTGAGATACTCCTCCATCGTCTCCGGACTGACTGCCAGCGCCTTCTGCGTACCCAGCGGGGCAACGTCGTCCGTAACATAGTGATACATCAGCACCGGAACGCTGTACCCCTCCGGCAGGATCCAGTCTCCGGCGGCGGGAGTGCAGTACAGATGATCGTACTCGTCATCCACCAGCAGCGATATTCCCATCTCGCCGCACAGCTCGTTCACCGGAACATAGGTCTCTCCGCGGTAAGTCAGGAGCTGCATTCCGTCGCCGCCGACGCTCATTTCCACCGTGCGCCACACGAAATTCAGCGCGCCGCCGTCGGCAGAATACTCAAGGTCAAGCGCGCCGAAGAATTCGGCGGCGCTGACGTAGGTCACACCATCGCTCACAACGCTGCCGCTCAGCCCCATTCCGTCCACCGTGACGGCGCAGCCCGCCGGCAGCTCCGGTTCGGGTTCAGGCGTCGGCTCGACCGTGCTTGACGGGACGGCGGCGGGCTCTGCCGCCGTGGCCTCATTCTGCGGCGCCGCACCGCAGGCGCTCAGCATCGCGGCACACAGGATAACTGCTGCTATGATAATAAGAATCTTGCTTCTATCTCTCATTTTGCTTGTGCTCCTTCTTTATGAGAAAATATTTTACCACTCCTCCCCCGCATATTACAAGTATTTTAATTAATGTATACGAAAAAACCGCGCAGCGATACTGCGCGGTTTCCTGATCAGCGTTTTTTATACAGTCCCTTTTCGCGCAGAAAATCAAGGAATCCATCCGCCGTGCCGAGCGTGAAGCCGGACTTCTGGATCATATACACGAGACTGGCTCTTGAGCGCACGGCGATGAGGTTCTTGGTGCAGAACACGCTCTTCACCTCGTCATAGCCGAGCTCAACAGGCTCACCGGAGCCGTTGAAAAACTCCATACGGTCAGAATAAGCGGCCATCTTCATCTGCATCACGCCGCTTTTCGTGAGCTCGCGGCTGCGCTTCATAAAGAGGTTCACGGACGCGTAGTAGTAACAGAGCATCAGCCCGTAATAGACGAGAACGGCTATCGGGATGAAATAGCTTATTGTCCCGCCGCTGAGGCGCACATACAGCCAAGAGGCCAGCGCCAGCGCAAATATAATGTGATACACAATATACCTCGGCCGTCTGAAGCAGCAGTATTCGTAAAACTCCTGTATCAGCTCCTTGGTATATGCGCTGTCGCATCTGAACTTCGCTTCCATGCTTCTCCCCCCGCTTTCCGGTTTCAGTATAGCATAAATGCGGAGCATAGGCAAGTATTGCCCACAGCTCCGCATAGACTTTATACAAATACTGATTCCGGAGGTCTCCATGATACGCAAACGCAGACTCATCGTGAATACCGCGCTGCTGACCGGCTCGTCGCTGCTGATGAGCTGTATCGGGATGGCGTTTCAGGTATGGCTCGTCGGGCGCATAGGTGAGGCTGGGATCGGGCTATATCAGCTTGTGCTGTCGGTGAGCTTCCTATGCGCCACGGTCGCCATCTCCGGCATACGCTTCGCCGCGACGCGGCTGATATCCGAGGAGCTGGGGCGCGAAAATCCTGGCGGCGTGCGCGGCGCGATGCTGCGCTGCGTGGCCTACGCGCTGTTCTTCGGCCTGGCGTCGGGGCTGGTGCTGTGGCTGCTGGCAGAGCCGGTGGGCTTTCTCTGCATCGGCGACGCGCGGACTGTCCGCTCGCTGCGCATTTCGGCGCTCGGGATGCCGTGCATCTCGCTGTGCGCCGCGTTTTCCGGCTACTTCACGGCCTGCGGGCGGGTCTGGAAGCCGACGTTCATCCATTTTGCCGAGCAGCTTGCGGGCATCGCGCTTGTCGCGTATTTCCTGCGCGCGGTGCCGGGCGGCGAGATCGAGCAGAGCTGCGCCGCCGTGACCTTCGGGCGGCTGCTGGCGGACGTTCTGTCCACTGCTCTGATGCTGATATTCTACCTTGCCGACCGGCGCAGCTATTACGGCGCGGAGACGAACAATTCTCACCTGACCGGACGCATGCTAAAGATCGCGCTGCCGCTCGCGGCCTCGGCATACGCGCGCAGTGCCCTGAACACAATGCAGCATCTGCTCGTTCCGCGCGGTCTGCGCGCCGCGGGCTTCTCCGCCGACCGCGCCCTCGCGGGCTACGGAATCATTCAGGGAATGGTGCTGCCGATACTCGGCTTTCCGGCCTGCCTGATGTCGGCGCTGGCGGAGCTTATTGTGCCGGAGCTGACGGAAGCGCAGGTGCAGTGCGACAACGCCGGGATTGCGCGGGCGATACGTTCACTCTTGAAAATGAGCCTGCTGTTTTCCGGCGGGGCGGCGCTGTTCATGTTTGTATTCTCGGATAAGCTCGGCCTTGTGATATACAGCAGCGCCGAGGCTGGGCGATATATTCGCATACTCGCGCCGCTCATCCCAGTGATGTACACGGACATGACCGTTGACGGCTGTCTCAAGGGGCTGGGACAGCAGGTGTGGAGCATGGGGATAAATATAGCAGAAGCCCTGTTGGGGCTTCTGCTTGTGTGGCGGCTGCTGCCGGTCTATGCGCTGGCGGCGTATATCGGGGTGATATACTTCAGCGAGATATTCAACTTTTCGCTGAGCTGTCTGCGGCTGAAGCGCGTTTTTCCCGCCGCTTGAGCATCTTTTCGTCGTTTTTGTGCAGTATCGGAGAGATGCGCTTATAGAGCAGGAACGTGAGTGCCGAGACGATAACGCCCTTGAGCAGGTTGAAAGGCACGACCGCGAACAGCACGAGCGTGGAGACGCTGTTTATCGCGGAGTTGACCTGCGTGCCCATGCCGACGATGGCGTCGAGCGGCATGCCGAACATCTCGGCAAACTTCGGCAGAAGATATATCGCGTTGAAAGCGCTGCCGAACACGGTCATGATCAGAGTGCCGACGGCCATGCCGACGAGCGCGGACTTCTTGCCGGGCTTCGCGTGGTAGACGATGCTGGCCGGAAGCACAAAAGAGCAGCCGACGACGAAGTTTGCAAAGTCGCCGACGTAGGCGGTCGTCGTGCCCTTGATGATGAGCTTCACGAGAACCTTCACCAGCTCCGCGACGACTCCGGCCACGGGGCCGAGATAGAATGTGCAGATGAGGATGGGCAGCTCGCTGATGTCGAGCTTATAGAACGACGGGGCGAAGAACAGCGGCAGCTCGACCAGCATTAGCACGCCCGCCATGCTTGCGAATACGGCGGTGTAGCTGATGTAATGGGTGCTGGAAAAGAGCTTCCGGTCGTGCGTGAGGCGCTTTTCACACAGCCACGCGACGAGGATGATCCCCGCGAACACCGCGGCACAGACGAGAACGAATTTTAGGGTTTCCATAGTTTGCTTTCCTCCTGAAATAAAAAAATTCCCGTGGACAACTCCACGGGCAGGCAGGACGGATAAAATTGAAAGTGTACCCCGAGCCATAAACGGCTCGGAATATATTTCTTCTTTCATCCAGACTTTACTGTCGGTTCCGGAGTTGCACCGGATCATGCCTTTCGGCTCGCGGACTTTACCGCCGGTCGGGAATTTCACCCTGCCCTGAAGATTTCATGCACAATATAGCACGCACAATTACTATTGTCAATACGGAGTTTTGGGGTTATTATAAATTTATATCATTCTGAACCGAGGTGGCACAATGCACGAGCGGGAAAAATGCTGCTGCTTTACCGGACACCGCCCTGCAAAGCTCCCATGGGGGGCGAACGAGGACGATCCACGCTGCGCCGCGCTGAAAAACGAAATAGCCGCCCGACTCGACGGGATATATGAGACCGCCACTTCATCTGCGGTATGGCGCTGGGCTGCGACATGTATTTTGCCGCCGCCGTCATCGCGCTGCGCCGCCGGTACCACGATGTGACGCTTGAGGCCGCGATCCCCTGCGCCTCGCAGGCCGACCGCTGGAACGCCGCGCAGCGGGCGCTGTACGACTCGATGCTCGCCGAGTGCGACGAGGTGAGCATATTGCAGCACGGCTACACGCCGGACTGTATGCAGGCGCGGAACAAATACATGGTCGATTCCTCCACCGTGCTGCTCGCCTGCTTCGACGGGCGCCCCGGCGGCACGATGAACACGATCCTGTACGCCCGCCGTCAGGGCGTGCAGACGGTAATAATAGATATATAAAACAGCCCGATTTCATATGAAATCAGGCTGTTTTGGTTCTTATTCGCAAATGCGCGGCAGGTGTCCTTTCATCCTATCAGGAAGCCCTCAAGTGCCGGGATATCCGGTAAGATATAGTCCGCTCCGGCGGCGGCAAGCTCGCCTGGGGCGGCATAGCCGTACTCCACGCCGATGCACTTTATCCCGCAGCGGTGCGCGCCGAGAACGTCATACTTCGTGTCGCCGACAAGCACCGTTTCCTCCGGCACCGCGCCCAGCGACTCCATGACGCGACTGACTATCTGCCACTTCTCACTGTTGTTCCCGTTCGGGCGGCTGCCGCAGATGGCATCGAACAGGCCGAGCATGTTATTCTCCTCCAGCAGCTCGCGCGCCAGCTTTTCGGGCTTGGAGGTTGCGACGGCAGTTACAAGGCCGTGCGCCCGCAGCGCCGTGAGCAGCTCCGCGACGCCTGGAAAAACGCAGCATTCGTGCAATCCGGTCGGCTCATAGCGGACGCGGAAATCCGCGGTAGCCTGCTCCGCCTCCGCCTGCGTGAAGCCGAAGCGCTCCATGAACATATCCACCAGCGGAGGCCCCGCAAAGCAGCGCAGGGAATCCAGCTCCGCGTCCATGCCGCGCAGGTTTATCGCGTAGCGGACGGACTTCGTTATGCCCTCTACGGTGTCGAACACCGTGCCGTCAAAATCGAACAGAATATATTTGAACATCATATCTCTCCGTTTTATTATTTTCGCATTATTATATTATAGGCGTAATCATGTGTCAATCCGGTAAAAATACGCATATATAATACTGTATTTTTATTTACAGAGGTGGCATTATGACAAGCACATATTTTCTCGGCGCAAATTCGGCTCAGGGCTTTTACTCGCTATACGGCAGCTTCCCGCCGCGCAGCGGATTCCTGCACATAATCAAGGGCGGCCCCGGCACGGGCAAATCCGGCTTCATGCGCGCCATAGGCTCCGAGGCCGAGCGACGCGGCATGGACGTTGAATACGTGCTCTGCTCCGGCGATCCCGACTCGCTCGACGGCGTGTATATCCCCGCGCTGAACGAGGCGTGGGTCGACGGCACAGCTCCCCACGCTCTAGACCCGACGATATTCGGCGTTACCGGAGATTATGTAAACCTTGGCCGCTTCTGCCGCACGCCGTTTTCATCAGAAAATCAGGTGGCGATACGGCGGATAACTCCGGCCTATAAGGCGCTGTACGCAGAAGGCTACGAGCATATCGCGGCGGCAGGAAAGTGCGAAGTCCGCGGCGGCTTCGATCTCGCCCCGCTCGAAAAGCGGCTTGATATGATTCTCCGCCGCTGCCCCGCGGACAGCGCGCCATATGAGCGGCGCGTGTTCCTGCGCGCCATAAGCTGCCGCGGGCTGATCTCGCTTGCCGACACGCTGGCCGGTTACGGCGAGACATACGAATTCACGAGCAGCCACGGCGGGGGCGCTCCCGCGCTGGAGCTTGTGCGGCGGGAGGCCGAGCGGCGCGGCCTGTGCCGCGTGCTCTCCATGTCGCTGCTGCATCCAGAACGCATTGACGCCGTACTGCTCCCCGCCGCCGGTATCGCGTTCTTTGACGGCTCATACGGCACCGGCTCCGCGCGGCACATAAGGCTGGATTCCATGCTCACCTGCTCGCCGCGCTCCGGCCATGCGGCCGAAGCAAGGGCCGTCGCATCGCTCCGCGGCAAGCTGCTCGATCTTGCTGTCGAGAAGCTGAGCCGCGCAAAGACGCTGCACGACGAGCTTGAACTGCAGTACCGGCCATATGTGGATTTCCCCGCGCTCACGGACTACACGAACGCAGAGATCAGCCGCATTTTCGGTAACTGAACCGACGCGCAATAATTGCACATCCCCCGCCGCGATAATTCCGCAGCGGGGGATGATTTTTATACGGTCGGCGGCTGATTGCTGACCGCGTCCACAAACAGTAGCGTCAGCCCTATATATGCGGCGCAGACCAGCGCCAGCAGCACACAGATCAGCACGCACGGCGTGCGGGCTTCGCTGCTCCTCGGGATGAGCCTGCAGCTCAGGACGATCCCCGTCACTGCCAGCACGAGAAGAACAATTGCCATCCAAAGCGGCATAACGTCCACCTCCTCACGCCTGACTGACGGTGTCAGTCAGCGCCGGACTCCTCCGCAGGATATCCAGCAGTCCCGCCATGCCGGTCAGCGAGGCCGCGAACCACTTGCGTATTCCGTCTATATCCCGCATGTCAATCGCGTTGGGGACGTTCGCAAACACATAGCCCGTGTTGAGCGCCAGCGTCAGTTCGCCGCCGCTCAGGATAAGGCCGCCCACCTTGCCGTTATTCGCAAACTCCTCCAGCCTCCGCACAAGGGCGCGCAGCTGCGGCGTCACCATTTCGTCCGCCAGCAGGCCGCCGCTCGCCGCGTCCTCGGGGCAGTCACAGTCCCGCATAAAGCCGAAGCCCGCGCGGGCGAAAGCATCCTGCACGCTTTTCCAGAGGATGGCCAGATTGTCGGAATACACACTGACGCGGATCATCTTCACCGGCTCCAGCCGCGCCCGCTCCTCCAGATACCAGTTTACCGCCGTGGTCTTTCCATAGCCCATGGGCGCGACCACGGTGGTCAGGGCGCAGCGGGAGACAGGGCGCAGGCTTTCCTGAAGCCGCTCCGATATATAGACCGTATTCAAATTCCATTTCGGCTTCGGCACAAGCTTCCGCCCCTCTCCTGATATTCTCTGTTATTCTGTTCTGAGCGCCTCGACAGGGTCTTTCTTCGCGGCGATGCCCGCCGGTATAAGTCCCGCGATGTAGGTAAGCGCAACGCTGATGAGCACCAGCGCTATGCCGCCCACCGCCGGAAGCGTGGAATTGATGGAGTATATCCCCGTCAGATTGTGCACTATCACGTTTATCGGGATGTTTATCAGCAGCGTCAGGCCGATGCCGATGACGCCTGCGGTCAGGCCGATGATTATGGTCTCGGCGTTGAATACGCGGGAGACGTCCTTCTTCGACGCGCCGATAGCGCGGAGGATGCCTATCTCCTTTGTGCGCTCAAGCACGCTTATATATGTGATGATGCCTATCATGATGGAAGAAACGACAAGCGATATCGCAACGAAGGCTATGAGAACATAGCTTATGACGTTTATTATCTTCGTTATGGAGCTCATCAGCAGCGCCACAACGTCGGTGTAGCTTATCTGATCGTCGCTCGATACGGAGTCGTTGTAGTTCTCTATGGCCTTTGCGATCTTGTCCTTGTTCTCGAAGGTCGAGGCGTAGATGTTTATCTCGCTGGGGTTATCCAGATCGACGTAGCCGAGCTTTTTATACACATCCTTGAGGCTCGACTCGGAATACACCGGCGGCATCGCGTTGTCGTATATCCAGAGGTAGTCGGAATCCTCCAGCGCAAGGAGCTGGAAATCTGAGGCCAGCTTGGAATCGGGCAGGCGGGAGTACAGGCTGCGCATCTGCGCGGCGTACTGCTCACGAACCTGATCGGCGATCATCTGCCGGACATAGTCAAACAGCGTGTCGTCGTCCATCTTATCGAGCATCGAGGAATACTCCGGATAGCTTTGCAGCACCATCTTCTCGATGTCCTTGCGGGTGGTGGACTCCATCTGCTCGTCAACGATGCCCTGTACGTAGTCATCCGTCGGGTTGCACATGTATTCGATATATACGTCCGCAAGCTCTTCGTCCGTCGCGTTTGCGATGTAATCCCGCGCGGCGTCCTCCTTGCGGCTGTTCGTCAGCGCCTCATCCTCGCGGTCAAGGAACGGTAGGCCGCTGAAAACGTCATGCTCGGGATCATTGAGCTGCTTCTGCACTATCTCGCGCGTCGCGGCCTGCTCGACGACGTACTCGACAAGATCATGCGTATAGCCTATCGCGCCGGTCATCATGCCGGAGGTCGCGTCCTTATTCTGGCGGATTATGCCGGTTATTTTGACCTCAAGGCCGTTGTTGTAGAGCGTTTTCAGGCCGAGCTCGTCATCCGAGAGGTCGATATATGTGCCGCTCTCCTCGTCGTACTGATACAGGTCGGCGGGGTAGATGTACCGGAAGCTCATGCCGCACAGCTCTTCATAGCTCCAGCTCTCCGCCTTCGTCTCGACGGATTCCTGCGACATGAACGACTGCATATCCTCCGTGATGCTGCTCTTGGACTTCAGCCCCAGCGCATAGAGCACGAGGTCGGATATCTCGTTGTTGCTGTCGACCACCAGCACTACTTCGTCGTACTTCTCCGGCCAGCGGCCGTACAGCACGTCGTACTGCTGCTTCAGAAGCGCATTGATCGGCTCGCCGTTCGCGCCGGGCAGCAGCTCCTGCCACACATCCATCGCCGAATAGAACGAACCGTAGGTCGAGAAGAACGAGCTGTAATCGCCGCCGTAGGTGGCGCTCATGGCATCCTGAAGCAGTCCCACGACGTCCGTTTTTCCGATGTTGCCGTCCTTGTCCTTCGCGTAGAGGTTCATATCTATATCATAGGAATACTGCAGGGCGCTGATATACTGGGATATCTCGCTGTCGCTGCTCTCGATATACTCCTTGAAGGGCTTGAGGTTGTTCGTCTCGATGTCGGCGGAGACCATGGAGTTCATCATGTCGTACATGACGGTGCTGGAATAGACGGCGTCCTTCGCATGCTTCTGCTTCTCCGTACCGGCGTTCACGCCCATGAGAGAGGTCATAAGCCCCGTCATGTCAACGGACTCGGCCTGTATGGTTATCGGGTAGCTGGAGAGCGTATCCTCCTGCACCTTGTCGATATAGTTCTGTATGCCGTTTGAAAGCGACATGATGAGCGCGATGCCGATGATACCGATGCTGCCGGCAAAGGCAGTGAGAATGGTGCGGGTCTTTTTGGTCAGCAGATTGTTTGTGGAGAGGCCGAGCGCCGTCAGGAAGCTCATAGAGGTCTTCTTCCCCGCGGGCGCGGACGGCTCGCACTCCACGGAGGAATACGGCGCGCTGTCGGCCGTGATGACGCCGTCCTTGAGGCGGATGGTGCGGCTGGCGTAATCCGCGGCAAGCTCCGGATTATGCGTGACCATAATGATGAGCTTATCCTTCGATATCTCCTTGAGAATGTCCATTATCTGCACGGAGGTATCGGAGTCGAGCGCGCCGGTAGGCTCGTCGGCCAGGAGAATATCCGGATCATTGACGAGCGCACGGGCAATGGCAACGCGCTGCATCTGGCCGCCGGACATCTGGTTCGGCTTCTTCTGAAGCTGATCGCCGAGGCCGACCTTTTCCAGCGCCTCAGCCGCGCGGCGGCGGCGCTCCTCGGGTGCAACGCCGGAGAGCGTGAGCGCCAGCTCGACGTTTGCGAGCACCGTCTGGTGCGGGATGAGGTTATACGACTGGAACACGAAGCCTATCGAGTGGTTGCGGTAGCTGTCCCAGTCGGCATCGGTATAATTCTTTGTGGAGCGCCCGTTTATGATCAGGTCGCCGGAGCTGTACTGGTCAAGCCCGCCGATGATGTTCAAGAGTGTGGTCTTTCCGCAGCCGGAATGACCCAATATTGCGACGAATTCATGCTCGCGGAACTCAAGGTTCACGCCCTTCAGCGCGTGGACGACGGTATCGCCCACGGTGTAATCTTTTTTGATGTCTACGAGTTTCAGCATTCTGTTCCCTTCCAATAAAACGGCTTGACCTTGACACGGCGGCAATTGTGCGATAGAATACCAGCGTTGTGCATATACGCTTCCGTAGCTCAGCAGGATAGAGCATCCGCCTCCTAAGCGGAAGGTCGCGCGTTCGAATCGCGCCGGGAGTGCCATGTCCGGCCGGAAAGTCCTAACGGGATTTTCCGGTCTGATTTTATGCACCGCGCCGTGCATAGAGGTCTGTAATCGTAAATTATATAATAACACGAGCGCTATGAAAAATCATAGATAATTCGTTAATTTTCAGGAATTTCCGAAAAGCGAAACCGGACGGGGTCTCCGTCCGGTTTTATCGTTGTCCCGCTCAGATCTTTTTCACGGGATGCCTTATAACGGTTTTCAGCTTTTCCGGCGCGGTCTTGCGCGCGTCGGACAAATATATCTCATGGTGCAGGCGGGTGTCGGAAAAGTCGCTGGCATAGCCGTTTTCCGCGAGGAACGCGTCCATGAGCGCGACGCTCGCAGGCTCGTCGTCATACGCCCCGACATGCATCATCTGCACGCACAGCCCCTCTTCGACCGTTATGAACTCAACGTCCGCGAAGCTGGTCTTTTTCTTCTTTTCCGCTTCCGCGACAGCCCAGTCGAAATCCTGCCGCGTCACGAAATCCGGAACGCGGATAACGGATATCCAGTGGAAATCCTGCTTGTTTTTATAATCGACACCCTCCACGCTGGGCTGCCACCAGAAGCCCTCCAGCGGCGGCACGACATAATCAAAATATCCTTCGATCTGGTGCGAGCCTTTTTTGCTCATCTTCAGCGTGAACGCGATGCCGTAGAGCTGCCCGATGGCCGCCTTGTACGCGCCGCCCTCCTCGTTCGGGTCGCCAACGCCGCGCACGGCGATGTAATTCATCGGCGGTATCTCGATGATCTCCGGCTTTGCCTTGGGCATATAGTATTCTTTATATTCCTTTTTGTAATCAAACGCCATATATCTCTCCTCCACTTTGTGCCCATAGTATCATACATGTTATTTACCGGTCAAGCCGCAGTATTTTTCTCCGCCCCGTGATGATTGACAGCTAACATGCGTTAGCTGTATAATAGCGGCATCAACGCAGCTAGGAGGAACGCGCCATGAGAAACACCGACACCAAAACACGGATACTTACCGAGGCGCTGCGGCTCTTCGCCGTCAGCGGCTACGAGGCCGTCACCGTGGAGCAGATATCCGCAGCTGTCGGGATAAAAGCCCCATCGCTCTACAAGCACTACAAGAGCAAGCGGGATATCTTTGACCACATCGTCCTGCGTATGCAGGAGGGCGATGCCGATAAGGCCGGCGAGCACAGGATGCCCGACAGCAATGAGCGCGCCGCGGAAGAGCTTACCCCGCTTGAACGCATACGGCAGTACAGCATCGCCATGTTCAGGTACTGGACGGAGGAGGAATTCCCGTCTTGCTTCAGGCGGATGCTGACGCTGGAGCAGTACCGCAGCGCCGAGATGAGCGCACTGTATCAGCAGTACCTCGCGGCGGGGCCGCTTGAATATATGCGTGAGATTTTCCTGCCGCTCTGCGGCGATTCGCGCACGGCGCGGCTGCGAGCTCTGGAGTTTTATGCGCCCATGCATCTGCTGTACAGCATGTATGACGGAGCCGCCGAAAAGTGTGCCGTTCTGCCGCTGCTTGAGGACTATATCGACGGTTTCTGCTCGCGGTTTTCGGCCCCGTGAGCCGGTCATAAAATATTAACATTTTGCCTCTTGACAAGTAACTGCGGTAAAGCTATAATCACAGCTCTTCCGGAGTAAAGCCATGAGTTTCCGGAAGCATAATTATCAGAGAAAAGTCAGGGATTCCAATGAAAAAAGCGTTTGATCTCAAAGCCATTTTTCATCCTGTGCAGCTAACACGCGGCTCCTGTTGGAAAACCATCCTGCTGTTTTCGCTGCCCATAATAGTCTCCTATCTTCTGCAGCAGGTCTACTCCATAAGCGACGCGGCGATAGTCGGCCAGACACTGACCGCCGACGAGGTAGCAGGCGTTACCGACACTACCCCGCTCGTCTTCGTTTTCCTGCAATTCGCCTTCGGTTCCAGCGCCGGTTTCTGCGCCGTGACCTCCTGCCGCGTCGGTACGCATGACGATCAGGGCGTGCGCCGCTCACTTGCGACGCAGTTTGTGCTCTCCACCGTGCTGACCGTCGTCCTCACCGCGCTCGCGCTTGCGCTTCTGAACCCGATGCTCGCGTGGATAAACGTCACGCCGGACAGCCCCGCGGTCTATAACGCAGCGCACACCTACTGCATGATCATCTTCTCCGGTATCGGCGCGCAGCTTTTTTATAACTTCATCTGCTCGTTCCTGCGCAGCATGGGCGACTCGGCAACGCCGCTGCTCTTCCTGCTGTTCTCGACCGTCCTGAACGTCGGGCTTGACCTGCTGTTCATCCTCGCGTTCCATTGGGGCGTCGCGGGCGCCGCGATAGCGACCGTCGCCGCGCAGCTGATAAGCACCTTTGCCTGTTTCTTCTACGCGTTCTCAAAATATCCGCAGCTCCGCCTCGGCCGCGAGGACTGGCGCATCACATGGCGCGACGTCTCGCGTCACCTGATACAGGGCGTGCCGCTCGGCCTCCAGTTCTCCGTGCTGTCAATCGGCATCATCGTGATGCAGGGCGTTGTGGTGCAGTTCGATATACTCGACGGTGTCATGGTCTCGAACGCGGCGCAGAACGGCTTCGGCGCAGCGCACAAGCTCAACAACCTGCTTATGACACCGTTCAACGGCCTCGGCTCCGCCATGACGAGCTTCGCCGCGCAGAACCTCGGCGCCGGCGACTACGCGCGCATCCGCAAGGGCACGCTGCAGGCGCTCATCATCGCCGCCGTCATAACCGCCGTTATGGTCGGTACCGGCCTGCTGCTGACGATAAACGGCGCGTATCTGCACATCTTCCTCAGCGCCGACAAGGTCACGCCAGAGACTATCCGCTATGGCAACGCATATCTGCATATTGACCTTGCGATGTACCCCTTCCTCGCGTTCATCTTCGTCATGCGAAACTGTGTACAAGGCATAGGCCGCCCGCAGTTCATCCTCGGCGCTGGCACCGCGGAGCTTGTCGCACGCGTCACCGTGTGCCTGCTGCTGCCCCCTGCGATAGCGGGCGGAGCCGTCAGCGCGGCCGCGCCCATGCTCGCTTTCTACGCGATGTGCGCCGCCGACCCCGTGGCGTGGATGTCCGCGGACGCGGTGCTGTCCGTCCCGTTCATACGGAACATCCTGCGTTCGGATTACCGGTACTTCTATCGCTTAGATAAATCAGATTTGTAAGATAAGCAAAAAGCTCACGCTGGGTCTGAAATGCCCTGCGGGAGCTTTTTAGTTTACTGTTAACAAAATTTTCATTATTTCATAATTTTTGTTGAATTCTCACAATCCCGATGTTATAATCTATTACATCCTAGGGATCCATAGCCAATGTGACGATCCCACGAAGTATAAATTTTACAGGAGGAAACCAAATGAAGAAGCTCTTCGCACTGCTTCTGGCTCTGTGCATGGTATTCGCGCTGTGCGCTTGCGGCCAGCAGGCCGCTTCCCAGCCTGAGGAATCCAAGGCTCCCGAAGCAGAGACCCCCGCAGACTCCACCCCCGCAGAGAACACCGAGAAGGCTCCGGAAGACTACACCGGCAAGCTCGTTGTCTACTCTCCCCACGATGCCGATCCTCTGAACGCAGGCGTTGCCCAGTTCATGGAGAAGTATCCCAACATCCAAGTTGAAGTCATCGCCGCCGGTACCGGCGAGCTGTGCCAGCGCCTCGTTGCTGAGGCTGCCAATCCCCAGGGCGACGTTCTGTGGGGCGGCGGTGCTGACACCCTCGCAGCTTACAACGATTACTTTGAGCCGTACGTCTGCGCAAACGACGAGTTCATCGGCGCAGCATACAAGGATCCCAACGGCTACTGGATAGGCGAGTCCCCGCTGCCCATGGTCTTCATCTACAACAAGACCATGCTCTCCGAGGATGAAGTCCCCACCACCTGGGAAGGCCTCTGCGACGAGAACCTGAAGGGCAAGATCGCTTACTGCTCTCCCTCCAAGTCCGGCTCCGCTTACACCCAGCTGTGCACCATGCTGTTCAGCCAGCCCACCATCGATGAAGGCTGGGCGCTCGTTGAGAAGTTCATCGCCAACCTCGACGGCAAGCTTCAGGACAGCTCCGGCAACTGCCACAAGCTCGTTGCTTCCGGTGAGTACGCCCTCGGCGTGACCATCGAGAAGTCCGCAGTCCTCTACAACGACAACCCCGACATCGGCTATGTCTATCCTGAGAAGAACTCCGCCGTTCCCGACGGTGTTGCTCTCATCAAGGGCTGCCCCAATGAAGAGAACGCGAAGCTGTTCATCGACTTCGTCACCAGCGCTGAGTGCCAGACCGCTCAGAACGCCGACTGGGCACGCCGCCCCGTCCGCTCTGACGTCGCTCCTCAGGGTCTCTGCTCTCTCGACGACTGCAACGTCGGCAACTACGACTTTGACTACGCCGCCGCCAACAGAGATTCCATCAAGGAGAAGTTCAACGACCTCATTGCAGGCTGATTTTCTTTGATCCAAGCTTACCCGGAGGGCACCTTCCAATGGTGCCCTCTTGCGGTATTATGCGCGGACTGAAAAATGCTACGGCACGGCTCCGGAATGTTTTTGAATCTGCGTAATATAAAACTTTACACATATACGGAGGAGACCACATGAGCAATCAGGTAATCATCAAGGACGCCGTCAAGCGCTACGGCGACTTCACCGCACTCAACGGCGTTTCGCTGGACATCCGCGAGGGCGAATTCTTCACGCTGCTCGGCCCGTCCGGCTGCGGCAAGACCACGCTTCTGCGCATGATAGCGGGCTTTAACTCCATCGAGGGCGGCGACTTCTATTTCGGCGACAAGCGCATCAACGACGTGCCAGCTCATAAGCGCGACATCGGCATGGTGTTCCAGAACTACGCCATCTTCCCGCACCTGAGCGTGCGCGATAACGTCGCCTACGGTCTCAAGGCGCGCAAGGTTCCGGCCAGAGAGATAAAGCCCCGTGTGGACGAGGCGCTGGAGCTGGTGCAGATATCCCACCTTGCCGACCGCAAGCCGAACGAGCTGTCCGGCGGTCAGCAGCAGAGAGTCGCAATAGCGCGCGCACTTGTAAAAATGCCGCGCGTGCTCCTGCTCGACGAGCCTCTCTCAAACCTTGACGCGAGACTGAGACTCCAGACGCGCGAGGAGATACGCCGCATCCAGCGTGAAACAAAAATAACCACGGTGTTCGTAACACATGACCAGGAAGAGGCGATGAGCATCTCGGATATGATAGTGGTCATGAAAAAGGGCGTCGTACAGCAGGTCGGCGAGCCGCAGGGCGTGTATGACGACCCGGTGAACCTCTTTGTGGCAAAATTTCTCGGTACGCCGCCGATCAACGTTTTCTCCGGCAGCGTAAAGGGAGAGAAGCTCTACATAGGCGACGAGGCAGTGCTCGAAGTCAAGGGCGCGCCGGACGGCGAGGTCTGGGCGGCAGTCCGTCCCGAGGGCTTTATACTGAATGACGCGGGCAGATTTACCTGCGAGCTTTCCGGCGTTGAGATCATGGGACGCGACGTAAGCATAGTTTCGCGCCACGCGGCGTCCGCAAGCCCGGTCGTGCGGTCGATAATAGGCTCGGATAATAAGGTGGATACCGCCTCGGCTACCGTGAAGTTCGACCTCAAGCCCAACAAAACGTTTATATTCAAAAAAGAAACCGAAGAAAGAATTTATTTCGGAGAATAAATCATGGAAAGAAAAAATCAGTACAAGGCGTGGCTTTATCTGTCGCCCGCAATCGTTCTTTTGCTGATCTTCACCGTGTGGCCGATAATAAATACGGTGAGAATGGCGTTTTTAGAGGGTTACAGCGGACTTATGGCTGTCGGCGGAGCGTCGTTCAAATTCGGTATCGGCAACTTCGTAAAAGTCGTAAAGTATCAGCGCTTCCTCCAGTGTCTTAAAAATACCGTGCTGCTTTGCGTGTGGACGGTCCCGCTTTCGACCGTGATTGCACTGCTCATAGCGGTCGGACTCAACTCAATAAAGAGATTCCAGAAGATACTGCAAACGATATTCTTCCTGCCCTATGTCACCAACTCGATAGCCATAGGCATGGTATTTGCGGCAATGTTCAATATCGTCGGCAGCTTTTTCGGGACCGAGAACGAGCTTGTCGTCACCGCCGGTATCATAAATAATGTAATAGAGTTTTTCGGCGGACATGCGGTGAACTGGATAAACGCCGGTTCGTCATATACCGCAAACATGGCGGTAATGATAATCTACATAGTCTGGAACGCACTGCCCTTCAAGATACTTATCCTTTTGGGCGGACTGCAGAGCATAAACCGCCAGTACTACGACGCAGCGCGCATTGACGGCACGTCGCGCCGCCGCATATTCACAAAGATCACCGTGCCGCTGCTCTCGCCCATGCTTGCTTATGTCATTATAACGGGCTTTATCGGCGGCTTCAAGGAATATACCAGCATAGTGGGTATATTCGGCGAAAAGATGGGACCCGCCGACGACGCGGGACGCCTCAACACGATGGTGGGCTTTGTTTACGACGCGCTTGAAAACGACAATCAGGGACGCGCCAGCGCCGCCGCGCTGATACTCTTTATGATAATCCTTGCCGTGACTCTTGTTAACCTTCAGGTCAGCAAGAAGCGGGTACATTATTGACGGGAGGGACCTGAAATGTCTGATAAAAATACTGTCGTAATGCACGAGATGGATCTTGCCAAGACCTCCGCAAAGCAGAAGGTCGGTAAGGTCGTGGTTATGGTGGGTACGTATCTGTTTCTTATCATAGTTGCGGTGTGCGTGCTTTTCCCCTTTTGCTGGATGATAAACTCATCGCTCAAAACGCTTGCCGAGTACCGCGAGCCTGTGCCGACCTTCTGGCCGAAACAGGTCATGTTCGGCAACTACGCCGAGGCGTTCACTACCGCAAATCTCGGTAAGCTGTTCCTCAATACCGCGTATGTCGGTATAGTTTCGACAATTCTGTCGCTCATCATCACGGTGCTGTCGGCTTTCGCCTTCGCACGCCTTGAATTCAAAGGCAAAAACCTTATGTTCTCGGCAATGCTGGCGACGATGATGATCCCCGGCGAGCTTTTTACCATTACAAACTACATAACCGTCACGGATTTCGGATGGCGCAATACGTATACCGTTCTTATCGTGCCCTTCCTTGTCAGCGTTTTTTACATTTATCTTTTGAGGCAGAACTTCATGCAGATACCCAACGAGCTGTATCTCGCCGCAAAGGTGGACGGCACGAGCGACCTCAAGTATCTGTGGAAGGTGATGATACCGCTGTCGCTGCCGACGCTGATATCGATAACGATACTCAAAATGATGGGCGCATGGAACTCCTACATCTGGCCGCGTCTCGTGGCAAACGATGAGGCGCACCGACTCATAACAAACGGTCTGCGCAATGCGTTCACCGAGACGAGCGGAGACGTGAACTACCCCGTGCAGATGGCGGCTGTCGCGCTCGTTTCTCTGCCGCTCTTCCTTGTGTTCCTGTTCCTGCGCAAGTATATCATGCAGGGCGTGAGCAGAAGCGGGATAAAAGGGTGATATATTCTGCTTCGCAGAATGTGATATACGGCTTCACCGTGTGATATCTTGCTGTCACGCATTCGCGTGACAGCAAGGTGATACCCGCAGCGCGGATTGAGGTAGATTTCCTCAAGCGGAAATCTTCGTTTTTCTCCGTCAACGGACGGAGAAAAATCATAAATCTGCATTTACTTCGCCGGAAAGTTACTTCATGTTCAGATATAACTATGGTCGAGGAGTAGATAAGAATCTGAACTCGTTTCACGGTCGGGGTATGAAGTTACAAATTTGCAGAAACGTCACCCGAGTCCCAAAAAGGTATAAAGGTCGAGAGGCCTGTATACATATATAAAACATTCATTTTCAGGAGGAAGATCAATCAAATGAAAAGAATCACTGCAATCCTGATGGCAATGCTGATGCTTGTTTCGGTATTTGCACTGTCGTCATGCAACACCCAGAAAAAGGCTGCTCCCAACTTTGAGGTCCCCGAAGGTGGTTACGACGGAAGCGAAGTAACCATCAAGTTCTACCACACAATGGGCTCCAACCTTTCCGATGTGCTTGCACTGTACATCGAGGAGTTCAACAAGCTTTACCCTAATATCCACATCGAGCATGAGCAGGTCGGTTCCTACGACGACGTAAGAAACCAGATCAGCACCGAGATCACCACCCAGACCCAGCCCAACATAGCATATTGCTACCCGGACCACGTGGCTCTTTATAACCTTGCCGGCGTCGTTGCCACCCTTGACAACCTCATCGACAGCAAGCTGACCGTTACCCGTGCCGATGGCACGACCGAGACACTCGGTCTTACCGACGAGCAGAAGAGCGACTTCATCGAGGCGTATTATAATGAAGGCAGACAGTTCGGCGACGGGCTTATGTACACCATGCCTTTCTCCAAATCTACCGAGGTTCTTTATTATAACAAGACTTTCTTCGATCAGAACAACCTGACTCTCCCCACCACATGGGACGAGCTTGAGGAGCTTTGCGCGAAGATAAAGGCTATCGACCCCGCGAGCATCCCGCTCGGCTACGACAGCGAAGCCAACTGGTTCATCACCATGTGCGAGCAGTACGGCTCCCCCTACACCACCGCTGAGAGCGAGGATCATTACCTGTTTGATAACGATAAGAACCATGAATTCGTAAAGAAGTTCCGCGAGTGGTACCAGAAGGGCTACCTCACCACCCAGACCCTTTACGGCGCTTATACATCCGGACTCTTTACCGCTACCACCGGTACAAGAAGCTATATGTCCGTCGGTTCGTCCGCAGGTGCAACTCACCAGCGTCCTGCCGCCGATGAGAGCGGCAACTACCCCTTCGAAGTGGGTATCGCTACCATCCCGCAGGTGAACGCGTCCAATAAGAAGGTCATTTCTCAGGGACCGAGCGTCTGCATCTTCAAGAAGGATAACCCGCAGGAGGTCGTTGCTTCCTGGCTGTTCGTGAAGTTCCTTACCACGAGCGTAGAGTTCCAGGCTGAATTCTCAATGGCATCCGGCTACGTTCCCGTTCTCAAGTCCGTTGCAAATAACGAGACATACGCAAAGTTCATCGCCAACGCCGACGGCGGTAAGTACATCTCCGCCCTCAGCGCCAAGGTCTGCCTTGAGCAGGAGGACGCATATTATACCTCTCCCGCCTTCAACGGTTCTTCGCAGGCGCGCAGCCAGGTCGGCGCAATGCTTGCAAAGTGCCTTACCATCGATTCCTCACTGGACGTCGATGCGGAGATAAAGAAGGCATTCAAGGCAGCTATCGAGGAGTGCGAATATTAAAATTACGGTAAGCGGGACCAGAGTGGCATTTCCCGGCAGCGGGAGCCGCATGACGGAAGATGCATGCCGCCCCGGTTCCACGCCGGACCGCACAGCAAACCGCGAGGTGTAAAATGAAAAAAACCTATCGTCTTTTTGCGCTCGTGTTCGCCGCACTTATGCTGCTTACCGCCTGCACCCCCGCGGGCAACAGCGGTGACAGCACCACCGGCGGCACCTCCGAGATACACGACTATGCCGCCGAGGTGAAGCTCATCGAAGGCTCCACGGCAACGGCAAAGCAAAAGGTCACCGTTAAAACGTATATCGACGGCGACACCACTCACTTCAACGTGCCGGAGAGCGTGTCACCCACCGGAGTGCTCAAGGCGAGGTATCTTGCCATAAACACCCCGGAATCCACCGGTAAGATAGAGGAATACGGCAAGACGGCTTCTAACTTTACAAAGGAGAAGCTTATGTCGGCAAGCTCCATTATAGTGGAGTCGGACGACGCGAACTGGAACCTTGACTCGACCGGCGGCAGATATCTTGTGTGGGTCTGGTACCGCACGAGCGAGGATGCGGAATACCGCAACCTGAATATAGAGCTGCTTCAGAACGGACTTGCCATAGCCTCATCCTCAGCCAATAACCGCTACGGCAGCATATGCATGGCGGCGATAGCACAGGCTAAGGCGCTGAAGCTGAATATACAGTCCGGCAAGCGCGACCCCGATTTTTACTACGGCGACGCCGTGGAGCTGACTCTCAAGGAGCTGCGCTGCAACGCCGAGAAATATAACGGCACCAAGGTCGCGTTTGAGGGCGTTATCACCAAAAACAATAACTCCGGCGTTTACATTGAGAGCTATGACAGCGAGACCGACCGATATTACGGCATTTATGTCTATTACGGCTACGGTCTGAGCGGAGAAGGACTTGATATCCTCTCCGTCGGCAACCTCTCGCGTATAGTCGGATCGGTCCAGTATTATGAGGCGGGCGGGACCTATCAGGT
>ENA-OROD01000922-OROD01000922.1-human-gut-metagenome-genome-assembly--contig:-NODE-922-length-25987-cov-8.087999_pt1 | contig 25987 bp, 15 predicted proteins | sample MGYA00242123_ERZ509038 | MGnify/ENA primary metagenome ERZ509038 (study PRJEB26280, sample SAMEA2338719) | human gut metagenome | biome: human gut; feature: human-associated habitat; material: faeces... | reverse complement strand
TGACCAAGGGCGGCGAGGCCGTGTTCCGCTACCTCACGCCGCAAAAATACACCATCGAGGAAGTGACCGCGCCCAGCGGCTACACCAATGACACGCCGAAAAGCGTTACGGTAACGGCGCAAAATGACGTTTCCAACGCCGCGAAAATCAATATGCAGGATTACGCCTTGACGCTGGTATTCGACAAGAGCGACGGCTTGACGGATAAGCCTTTGGACGGTTGCACCTTCATCCTCAAAGACAGCGATGGCAAAGCCGTTAAGCTCACGAAAGTGAAGAACGGCGTATATAAGCCAGACGCGGACGGTTCTGAAACCTTCACCACCTACGAGGGTATGGCCACTATAACGCAGATAGAACCGGGGGAATACGCCATCGGGGAAAAGAGCGTAAAGGACGGCTACATCAAGGCGGCGGACGTTACCGTTACGGTGTCTGAAACGAATATCTCCACCGCGCCCGCCAAGGCCAATATGAAAAATGGCGTGACCGCCATCAGCATATCCAAGGCGGACGCAGAGAACGGCGCAGCCATCGGCGGCGCGGTGTTCAAATTGGTGAACGACGACGGTGAAACCGTAAAGCTCTCAGCCATCACGGGCAAACCGGGTTGGCTCAAGCCCGACAGCAAGGGCAGCGAAACCTTCACCGTTCCCGCCATCGGCGCAACCATTGCGTATTTGCCCATTGGGGAATATGAGTTGGTTGAGGTCATGCCCGGCCCCGGCTATGCATTGCCGGAGGACGGCACACAAATCCTTGTGACGGACGAAACGACAACGGCAGCTCCCAAGCCCGTGCCGCTGACCAATCAGCCCCTTGCGGCGGAGGTCACAAAGACGGACGGTTTGACCGGCGAACCCCTTGCGGACGTCAATTTCAAGGTGTTGGACGCGGACGGCGCGGCGCTGTTGTTTGAAAAGTTATCTGATGGCGAATACCGTGTGAGCAAAACAGGCACAGCGGTATTCCAGACCGGGCCAAACGGCAAGGCGCGCCTGTTTGCCATCCCCGCAGGCAGCTATACCTTGTCGGAAACGGACAATCCCGGCTTTGGCAAGGTGGAGCCCGTCGCATTTACTGTGTCCAACGAAAATACGGGAGATACTCCCACCGTGGTCGGCATGGAAAACCAGCCCCTTGCGTTGGAAGTGTTCAAGGTGGATAAGGAAAGTCAAAAGCCCTTAGAGAAAGTGCCATTTAAGCTGCTCAACACGGAGGGCGAAGCCTTGCACTTTACCTTGGGCGATGATGGACGCTACCGCATATCCAGAGAGGGCGCGGACACGTTTTTGACGGACGCGGAGGGTAAGGCCACCATACTGTATGTTCCCCAGGGCGTGTTGTCGCTTGTGGAACAGCCGTATGCCGGGTACGGCGTGGCTGCTCCCGTGAGCGTCACGATATCAGATGAGAACATCGTGACCCTGCCGAAAATCGTCACGGTGGAAAATGAACCCCTTGCCGTGGAGATATACAAGCAGGACGCTTACACAAAGCAGCCCATGGCGGCAAGCTTTACTCTGCTTGACAGCACGGGCAAGGCGGTGAAGCTCGCCCGTATGTCGGACGGCACATATCGCCCGGCGGATAAAGCTCCCGCAACGGCAACCGCAACCGCCAGCGCGGACGCCGCCCTCACTGTGGCGGAAACCGTGGACAAGCTGACGCTGGATGCGAAAACCGGCAAGGCACGCATCGAGTATCTTCCGCAGGGCAAATATCAGCTAAAAGAGGACGCGGTTTCCGGGTACATCACCTTGACTGGCATAGAGTTTGAGCTGACCAGCGAGCACACCAAAGCACAGCCCTTGCAATTCACGGTTTCCAACATCCCCACCCGCTTCCTGCTTGAAAAGCAGGACGGCGTCACGAAGCAGCCCCTAAAGGGCGCGAAGTTCAAGCTGACGGATGAAAAAGGGAACGTCATAAAGCTCGTAAAGCAGGAGGACGGCACCTATCAGCCCGCCAAACAGGGCGAAACCGGCGTCGAGGTATTGGAGCTTTCCGGGGACAAAGCGCAGGCGGTCATCTGCTACTTACCCGCCGGGAAAGTGACTGTGACGGAGGTTGAAGGGCCGAACGGGTACAGCATTGCCGCGCCAATCGCCACGGAGGTAGGCACGGAGGTGGTGCTGCATACCGCGCTTGCGGCACAGACCGAGGATATGAAAAAGCATACCATAGCGGAAACCTCCCTTGCCGTGATCGACCTGCCCCTCGCCCTCAAAATCAGCAAGGTACACAGCAAAACGCAAAAGCCCCTTGCGGGCGCGGGCTTTGCGATAAAGGCTGAGGGCACGCTTTCCACGCCGCTCAGGTTCACTGTAAGGGACGGCGTATATTGGTACGACCCGCAGGGTAACGTCACCACCATACAGGCGGCAGGCGAACAATGCTCCGCGCTCATCTATGGCCTACCAGCCGGGAAGTACCAAATCGAAGAAACGGTTGTGCCGACTAATTTCTTCCCCGCGCCTCCCGTGGCGGTGGAAATCACCGTGAACACCACCAGCGAAACGCCCAAGGAGGTTGTCGTGACCAACACCCCGCAGGTGAAGCTGGGCATTGACGCAGATAAGTTCAACGTGGTCATAGCCATAGGACTGACTGTGCTCATAGGCGCGGGCGTAGGCGTTGCCGCGTTGGTGCGATGGAGGAAAAAGCGCGGGAGCCGATAATGCAAAAATAATATGAATGCACGGCAAAGCCGCTCGTTCAAACGGGCGGCTTTATTCATGCTTAGATGGTATCTAATTCTTTTTTCAACTGTGGTATATCCCTTGTGGCGGTCAGCCAAACGTCCTCCATGCGCAGGGTTTGATACTTGTGCGCGGTAATATCACGCAGGCCGCTTATCGCCCGCCATGGAATATGGTTATGCGCCATGCGGAATTCATCCGAAAGGTTCTTTACAAGCTCCCCAATATTGATAAGCGTCATGCAGACGGCTCGCTTTGTCCGTTCATCTGCAAGAAATGCTTGTAATTCAAACCCGTCAAGCATTTGCGACACCAGCCGCACTTCACCGCGCAGCCTGATGAGGATTTGCCGGTCTCTCTCATTCATACAGAGGCACCACCTTGGAAGGGATAATCATGGCGTCATGGGGCAGCGGCGCGTGGAGTACGTCCACAGATACGCCAAGCTGCTCCTCCAAATCCAGTTTTAATGCTGAGAGAGTAAAGAGGGAAACGGCTGCATCCTGAAACTCCACAAGCAAGTCTACATCGCTTGCTTCCGTTTGCCGTCCTTCCGCATAGGAACCGAACAAGCTCACGCGCTTAATCGGGTATTGACCGGCTATTGTGGCAACGCCTTGGCGTATATCTTCGATTCTCGGCATAGTACCCACCTCCTTCATGTTTATTATACCCTACTTTGTAAAAACCGGAAACTACCTTTCATTAGAAATAGAAAGGACTACGCACATGGAACAATTAGACAGACGCACCAAATTCCTCATCGTGGGCGGGGCTTGCCTGCTGTTGGTGATTGCGATCATCGTATTGGTGGTATCCTGCAACGCGAACCGGCAAAAGGAGCCGGAGCCGACAACCGTAATTGAGGTATTGCATACGCCGACGCTGACGCCGGAGCCAACGCCCATTCCCACACCGCAGCCTACGCCCACGACAACGCCCACCGAAATCACGGCCCCGGCGCTGCCCACTACTACGCCCACGACAACACCGATCCCCACGCCAACGCCGACGCCCAAGCCAACGGCGGGCGTGCCCACCTTACCAAGCAGTAGCACAACGCCCAAACCGCAGCAAACATCTTCCACCGCCCCAGCTTTTGACTTCGGCCTGCCCTCTGTTGCCAATGTGGGGACGCAGGTGGTAGTCAACCCATCGTCTAAAAACGTGTCCGCCGTAAACTGGAGCTTGACCAAAGATGGTTTTCTCGGAATACAGACAAGCGGAGCGTATCAAGGTACGCTCAACGCAAACGGCGGCAGTATTTCTTTCGGCGAGCCGGGCATATACACGCTCACCGCCACCGCGCAGAACAGCGCGGGTAAAACCGTGACCGTTTCTCAGCAAATTGAAATCATAGCGGTTGGCAAGTTTGCCTTTGGCCTACCGAAAACAGCCTACACCGATACCGTGGTTGACGTTGAGGTGCTGGATGGCGTGGAAGGGGCCGTTGCATGGAGCATCGTCAAGGACGGGCAGACCATGACGCTCACGGACGCTTTTTCCGGGACACTTGCGGACAACGGCGGCTTCATTACCTTCCGGCAAGCGGGAAAATACACGCTCACAGGCAAAGCGAGCGCGGGTAAAGCCTACAACGCTGAAATCACTGTGTATCCTTTGCTGCAAATCCCCTTTACGCTTCCCGCCACTGTATATCGCAATACAGACGCTGCCGTACAGATGGGCGAAATCCATCTTGACGGGCAGACGATCGCATGGAGCGTGGAAAAAGGCGGCGCGGCAGCGGAACACACCGGCACGCTCACCAATGAGGGCGGCGCACTTTCATTCCCCGCTCTTGGCGCATATAGCGTTACCGCCAGCGTTGCGGACACGCACACCGGGCGGGTGTTCTCGGAAACCCGGCAGATTCGCGTGGTGAACCAGCCGCCCAACGCCCCACAGGGCAGCGCCGCCGTCACCACAACGCGCAGCGGCGGCAAGGTGCTCATCGAGTTTGCGGCAACCGCCACAGACCCGGACGGGGATCAAGTCACGCTGGAATGGATGAGCCGGGGTGACGACTATTTCACCGTGGGAAGCCACATGGTTCGTGTGCGCGCAAGGGACAGTGTGGGTGATCATTCCCCGTGGACGCCCGTTTCCTTTGAAGTACCCAACACGCCCCCGGATACGCCGGTTGGCATTGCGACCATCCACAGGGACAATGTGGTGAGCCGCAAGGCGTATGTGACCTTCGAGGCCCACGCTGTTGACCCGGACGGCGACCCCGTGACCTACGAATGGGAAAATCGCGCCCCGGATGATTATTACGCCCTTGGCGCGTATACCGCCCGCGTCCGCGCGTGGGACAGCTTCGGAGCATACTCGGATTGGGCGGACGTACCCTTTGAAATCACCAACCAAGCCCCGGAGCGTCCCACCATCACCCGCACTCCCGCTGAACCGTTCATTTTACCCGGCAACACCGTTACCATGACCGCAAGCGCGGTTGACCCGGACGGGGACGCACTGGAATATGTGTGGGAAAACCGCCCCAGCGAAACGTATGCCTACCCTGACGGCAGGCAGATCGTGAAGGTCAAGGCCGTGGACGCTTTCGGCGCGGAAAGCCCCACGAAGCGCATCATGTTCCTCATGGGCGACCCCAACCGCGCGGGTAATCTCATGCTCACCGGCCCGGACAGCAGCCTTTCCGAACCCGGCATTGAGGACGCAACGCTGATTTACTACAAGTTCATCGTTCCACCCGTGGACGGCCATTACGGGCAGGACTTTGGACGGGTACGCGGATACAACAGATTAACGGGACAATGGGATCAGTTGGACTATGGAACCACCTCCAACGGTATCTCCTTTGAACGGACATTACAGGCCGGGATATACACCAAATTAGACCTGTATTATTTTACCAACCACGACTGCATGTATAACAAAAGCAACATTACCTACGTCGCCCTGTTCGAGTTTGACGAGCTGGACGAGTAACAAAAAGCCAAGGGAAACGGGCGTTTTTCTCCCGTTTCCCTCTTGCTTGATATGGGAGGAAGAACATGAAAACCATCAATGCGGGATATACCATTATCGACCGCTTTACTGTTGGCGAACAGGGCTTTGCGGTCGGCGAAAGCAAAACAGCCCCATCCCCGTATGTGACATGGCAATATCGTGCGGCAGACCCGGAGCATTTCTTTTGGGGGCACTATTTCAACGAGAAAGCGGCTGCGTATGAGGATTACAGAAAGCGTATTGACAATGAGGCACGGGACTTGGCGGTGAATGCTCGCTCGCGCCAATATGACAAAACAAGTTTGTTATGCCGCACGGACAAGCGCCGGGATGAGCCGGTAAGATAGAAAGGAGGCCCTCATGCCCAACAGAATACAGACACTTGCGGCGCTGTCACGGGAAACCGGGCAGCGCATCGTCAGCAGTCCCGAAGAATGGCAGGCGTTTCTTCAGGCGGCGGCGCGGCTTTACAAATACCCTTTTGAGGAGCAGCTTCTCATTTATGCCCAACGGCCCGACGCCACCGCCTGCGCCAAGATAGAGCAATGGAACAAAAGCATATACCGGCGATGGGTCAAGCCGGGCGCAAAGGGCATCGCGCTCATCGACAATACCGGCGCATATCCAAGACTCAAATATGTGTTCGACGCTGCGGATACGCGGGAAACCATGTATAGCTGCCCCTTGCGGCTTTGGGAATACCGGGCGGAATACGCTGAAACCGTGCTGGAGGAACTGCAAAACCACTTTGGCGAAATTGCAGCGGAGCAGGGCTTTGCCAGACAGCTTCACGGCATTATTGAAAACGCGGTGGAAGATAATTTAGGGGACTATGTTTCCGCACTCGCCGCCGTAGCCGATGGAAGTCAGTTTGCCGACACGGATGACATTACCATGCAGGCGCTTTTGCACATGGCGGTCGCTAACAGCGTTGAATACGTGACGCTTTCCCGGATGGGCCTGCCCACAGACCATATCACCGAGGATGACTGGCTGGCGATCTCGCTTTTTGACACCCTTGAAACCGCCGCTCAGCTTGGAGCCGCCGTAAGCGACATTTCAGAGATGGCGCTCAGGCAAATCGAGCGCACGGTAAAATCCATAGAAAAAGAGCGCGGCACATTTGCAAATCCCGCGCCGGTATTGGACAATGAACTTGAAAAAGAAATCGAAAGGAGTGCGCGATATGGAACTGACTTACAGACAGGAGGCCAATTACCTCATCCCCGACCTGACGTTGGGAGAGCAGCCGAAGGAGCCGCTGGGCAAGTACGGGATGCTGCGCAAGAGGTTTTTGAAGGAACACAGGAAAGGGACTTACGCGGGGCTGGTGCTCAACGGAACGCTGCAAGCGCACCTTCTGGAGATCGACCGGACGGCGCGGACGCAGGTGGATCAGACCATGCGCCAGATGGCGGAGGCCGAGGGCGTGACGGAAGCTTTGAAAGCAGCCGACCAGATGGCTTGGGTGGGCAGGATGAACAACATCAAGAACCGAGCAGAGGAAATGGTACTGAACGACTTGATATACAGCTAACGGAGGAAAAATCAGAAAAGGCGGAGAGCGCAAAGCTCCCCGCTTTTTTATCTGAAAGCCTTATTTTCGGCGCTTTGAAGAAGGCGTTTTACACCAAAGGCCATGCTCCTGCTGACATCGCGGCGTTTTACCGGCAAAATGCCGATTACGACGTCCGTTCCCATTATATGAGCGAGGCGTTTGATGACGCATACACAGAGCTGCTTGTAGATGGCGTCCGTGTTGGCTATAAAAGGCAGAAAAACGGCTTGCTTATGTGGGAAGGCTCATATCTCTCCCGCACATCGGAGTCACTTTTTAATTGGAGCGTTATCAACGAGTTTACGGGGCATTTGCTTGAACAGGGCGAGCTTGTGCAAACGGAACAGGTCACGCTTTTTGACAGCGAGATTGCAGGCGGCGAACCTGCGCTTCCCACCATACAGGTACAGATAGGCAACATCCGCGAGGCGCAATCCGGACAGCTTTCGCTTTTGTCCGTATCCCAGCAGTCCATTGACGAGGTGCTTTGTAGCGCGGGCAATGAGGAGAACGGTAACCTCCGTATCTGCGCATACGTTCAGGCAGGCCATACGGATGAGGAACTGGCGGCATTTCTGCGTGAGGAATATAACACAGGCGGTCTTGGTATCCGCACCGCTGAGGGGCAGATCGCCGCGTGGTGGGATGAAAACGGCGTCCGCATAGCGCAGGGCAAGCGCGCCCGATATGAAAACAACCGTCTGCTTTCATGGGAAGAAGTCGCACGACGCACCCGCGAACTGCTGGAGCTTGGACGGTATATGTCCGCCGATGATTTGCAGCGTGTCAATGAAAATGAGCGTAAAGAAGTTGCCGAGCAGCTATGGTATCTGGACAGGGATATAGAAGGCGGGCATTTGCTGGAGGAAACGGTTTTCAAGCGAGGCTTCCCGGAGGATACCGTCCGTATTGCGCAGGAACTTGCGGATGCGGAGCAGCGCGAAGCATATCTTGCGGCGCTTTCGTCTCTGGCTGAGCGGTACGCACAAGATAGAAATGCTTTACGCTACCATAACCACAAAATCGGCAGGCTCATGGAACGGCTTGCCACTCTTGACAGTGAACCCATAGACTTTCAAGCCAACGCGCCTATTGTCCACACGGACGCCGATTATTTCATCACCGAAGATGAGATCGACCGTATGCTTACAGGCGGCAGCGGCGTTGAGCACGGCAAATACCGCATCTATCTCTACTTTGCAGAACAGCATACCGCCGCTGAAAAGGCCTCATTTCTCAGAAAAGAGTATGGCACAGGCGGATTTGGACGCAAGGGCTACGATGAGTCCCACGATGGTAAAGGCATAACCTTTTCCCGTGGGCGCGCCATGAAGCCCTACGAAAAGCTAACGCTCACCTGGCCGCAGGTGACCCGGCGTATCGACGCGCTAATCACGCAAGGCCGGTATCTGAACGAAACGCAGCTTGCACACCTTCCCACCTATCAGCAGGAGCAGGCCGAACGGCAGGCAAAATACGCTGCCGAGCGTGCGCTGCGGGATGCGGAACGCGCTCTGCGGGAAGCAGCGCAGGAAGAATTGCGGCAAGCCGCCGCCCAGATGGAGAACCGGCGCAAGACCGGGGAGTATCATTTTACCCTTGGCGACGATATTCGCTTGAACGGGCAGACGCATACGCTTCTTTCTCTCGCCGGGAATATGGCGGAGTTGACCGACCCGAAGTTCCCGCTTCTGACTGTGACCTATCCCCGCGCTGAGTTTGAAAGCATGGTGCGCGCCGACCCGGCGAACGACCACTTGCTTGTGCAGGAGAATGAGCCGATACAGGACGCTGGGGAATTGACCGATGAGCATGAAGAAACAGGAAATGCTCACGCCACAGGGTACGACATAGGGGATACGGTATATCTGGAGGGCGGGAAACCCTATCTGATCTCCGATATATCCGAAACCGAAGTGCGGCTATCCGACCCGGAGCATCAACCGCCCCGCCTTCCCCTCCACCGCAGCGAACCCATTGCCAACTTTGAACGGCTTTTGTTGCGGGATGCGCGCAACAGCCCCTTTACGGATTTTATCGCATCGGACTTGGATGAGGTCAACGCGGATTTGCGGGACGCTCTTGTTTTCGGCCTTTTGAACAAGCAAAGCATGAGCCGTGTAGGGCAATGGTTTCGGGAGGGAACGGGCAATCACAGCGTTGCGGATCGGCTTAGCGAAGCCTGTGCCGGTGAAGCGGAAAGCATCGAACTCACCACCGGCGAAACGGCGGACTATTTTGCGGACGCCAATGGCTTTACCGTAGAGCTACAGGACAAGTTTAACAGCCGCCTGTCCGCGTCATGGCAGCAGATCGCCCCTATTTTGCGTGCGCTGTATATGCGGGGGATGGACGGAATATCTCTGCCGCCGCAGGAACAAACGCCGCTTGCGGAACAGCCTCCTGTCACAGCTAATGTACAGCCGCAAACAACAACGGAAACCATTGCGATCTATCCCGCTGAAAAGAACAACCTTCCCTACGATATTGTCATAGAGCGCATGCATATCGGCGAGCCTGAGCGGACGCCCGCCCAAGCGCAGCCCAAACCGCCCAACTACCGCATCACCGACGATAATCTTGGCCACGGCGGGCAAAAGGCGAAGTATCAGATGAACATTGCCGCTATCCGTACCCTGCAAGCCATCGAAGCAGAGGGGCGTTTTGCCACATCCGACGAGCAGGAAATTCTATCCCGTTATGTAGGCTGGGGCGGCGTTGCGGACGTTTTTGACCCGTCAAAGGAGAATTGGGCGGACGAATACGCCGAGTTAAAAAGCCTATTGACCGAACAGGAATACGAAGCGGCCCGCGCCAGCACCCTCAACGCCCACTACACCAGTCCCACAGTCATCCGGGCGATCTACGAGGCGATAGGCAACATGGGCTTTACCACCGGCAACATCTTGGAGCCTTCTTGCGGCGTGGGCAATTTCTTCGGGATGCTGCCCGAAGGCATGATGGACAGCAAACTGTACGGCGTGGAGCTTGACCCCATCACCGGGCGCATTGCCAAACAGCTTTACCCACACGCGGACATTCAAATCAAGGGCTTTGAGGAAACCCAGCACCCGGACAGCTTCTTTGACATAGCGGTGGGCAACGTGCCTTTCGGAAATTACTCTATACCAGATAAGCGTTACGACAAACAGCACCCGCTCATCCACGATTATTTCTTTATGAAAACGCTGGACAAGGTACGTCCAGGCGGCGTTGTGGCCTTTATCACCAGCAAAGGCACGATGGACAAGAAAGACCCGTCCGTGCGCCGGCATCTCGCTGAGCGGGCGGAACTGTTGGGCGCGGTACGGCTTCCCAACAACGCTTTTCAAGCCAACGCCGGTACATCCGTTGTCAGTGACATTCTGTTCCTGCAAAAGCGGGAACGCCCCTCCATTTCCGAACCCGCATGGGTACAGCTTGGGGAAAGCGCCGAAGGGTTTGCCATAAACCAATACTTTGTGGACAATCCCCACATGGTGCTGGGCGAACTGACTGAGGAAAGAACTCAGTACGGCAAGATGGAATACACCGTTGCCCCCATCCCCGGCGCTGACCTTTCCGAGCAGCTACGGGAGGTCGTATCTCATATTCAAGGCAGCTATCAGGAGCCGGAGCGGGACTTTGACGAACCCGCCGAGGAAAACGAGTTTATCCCCGCCGACCCCAATATCCCCAACTACAGCTTCGGCGTTTCAAACGGCAAGCTGTATTACCGCATCGACAGCCAAATGCGCCCGGCTGACGCCTCCCAAACCGCCCAGGGCCGTATCCGTGGGCTTATAGGATTGCGGGAATGTACCCGCAGGCTCATCGAGTACCAGCTTGAAAACAGCCCGGATGAAATCATATCACGGGAACAGGCGCGGCTTAACGCCCTATATGACCGCTATGTCACCCAATACGGGCGCATTACCAGCCGGGGAAACAGCATGGCGTTTTCGGACGATACCGCTTACCCGCTGCTTTGCTCCCTTGAGGAACTGGACGAAAACGGCGCTTTTAAGGCCAAGGCCGATATGTTCACCAAGCGTACCATCCGCGCGCAGCAAACCGTTACCCATGTGGACACAGCGGAAGAAGCATTGGCAGTTTCCATTGGAGAGCGGGCGCGGGTGGATCTCGCTTTCATGTCCGAACTTTCTGGCATGAGCGAGGAGGAGCTTGCAACAAAGCTTCGCGGCGTCATCTTTCTGAACATCGGCGGCGCGGACGCCCAGGATAAAACGTATGTGACCGCCGACGAATACCTTTCGGGCAACGTGCGGGAAAAGCTGGCGCTTGCAAAGGCCGCGCAAACCGCCGACCCGGACGGCCCGTATGCTGTGAACGTGGAGGCGCTCACCGCCGCACAACCAACGGACTTGCAGGCGGGCGATATAGAAGTGCGCCTTGGTTCCACATGGATACCGCCAGAGGTGGTGGGGCAATTCATGTATCAACTGCTCAATACCCCGTCCTATCGCAAGCACAAGATCAAGGTGTTGTTTTCCTCCCATACGGCCATCTGGAACGTCACCGGCAAAAGCGAGGACTACGACAACACCGCCGCCAACCTCACCTATGGCACAAAACGCATCAGCGCGTATAAGATCATCGAAGAAACGCTGAACCTCCGGGATGTACGCATCTTTGACAACGCCATTGACGCAAACGGCAATGAGATCAGGGTGCTGAACAAAAAGGAGACCGTTATCGCCCAGCAAAAGCAGCAGGCCATACGGGAGGCATTTCGTGACTGGATATGGAAGGAGCCGAAGCGCCGGGAGCGGTTGGTTCGGCTATACAACGACAAGTTTAACGCCATCCGGCCACGGGAGTATGACGGCTCCCACATCCAATTCCACGGCATGAACCCGGAGATCGAGCTACGGCCTCATCAGAAGAACGCCGTGGCTCGTATTTTATATGGCGGCAATACCCTGCTTGGCCATGTTGTGGGCAGCGGCAAGACCTACACCATGGCGGCAGCCGCAATGGAGGCAAAACGTCTGGGGTTATGCCACAAGCCCATGTTTGTCGTACCCAATCATTTGACAGAACAGTGGGCCAGCGAGTTCTTACAGCTTTACCCGGCGGCGAACATCCTTGTGACCTCAAAAAAGGAGTTTGAGCGGCACCGACGCCAGCGGTTCTGTTCCCGCATAGCGACAGGGGATTACGACGCCGTGATCATCGGTCACAGCCAGTTTGAGAAGATACCCGTAAGCATAGAGCGCCAACGGGCGCATATTCAGGAGCAGATCGATGAGGTGATGCGCGGCGTCAGCGAAGCAAAGGCGAAAAACGCCGAGCGGTTCACCATAAAGCAGATGGAGCGCGTCCGTAAATCACTTGAGGCCAGACTGAAAAAGCTTAACGGCACCGAGAAAAAGGACAATGTGATCACCTTTGAAGAATTGGGCGTTGACCGGCTTTTTGTAGACGAAGCCCACGGCTTCAAAAACCTCGCCGCGTTTACAAAGATGCGCAACGTAGCGGGCATATCCCAGACCGAAGCGCAGAAAAGCAGCGATATGTTTATGAAAACGCGCTATCTTGACGGGCTGACGGGAAATCGCGGCGTGGTATTCGCTACCGGTACGCCCATCTCTAACACGATGGTGGAGATGTATACCATGCAGCGGTATCTGCAATACGACGAATTGGCGCGGCAGGGTCTTTCCCACTTTGACGCCTGGGCCTCCACCTTTGGGGAAACCATCACGGCCATGGAGCTTGCTCCGGAAGGAACCGGCTTTCGGCTCAAAACCCGCTTCGCCCGTTTTTTCAATCTGCCGGAGCTTACCGCCATGTTCCGCGAGGTTGCGGATATCCAAACGGCGGATATGCTAAACCTCCCCGTGCCGGAGGCCGATTACCACACAGAGGTGCTCAAGCCCAGCGAGTTTCAGCGCGAAATGCTCAAAGAACTGGCGCAGCGGGCGGACGAGGTACGCAAGGGTAACGTGGAGCCGCATATCGATAACATGTTGCGCATCACCAACGATGGGCGCAAGCTTGCCCTCGACCAGCGGCTTTTGAACCCTCTTCTGCCTGACGAGGAGGGCGGAAAAAGCGCCGCTTGCGCGGAAAAGGTATTCCATATCTGGCAGGAGGGCGGCGGAAAGCGCCTTGCGCAGCTTGTGTTCTGCGACAATTCCACGCCCAAGACCGACGCCTTTGACGTGTATAACGACGTAAAGAATAAGCTGGTGGAAAAGGGCATCCCCGAAAACGAGATTGCCTTTATCCATGACGCCAACAGCGACGCTCAGAAGGCAGCGTTGTTTTCACAGGTGCGCGCAGGTCAGGTGCGTGTGCTGCTTGGCTCCACCGCAAAGATGGGCGCGGGCACCAACGTACAGAAATTGCTCATCGGCGAACATCACCTCGATTGCCCGTGGCGGCCTGCCGACATAGAACAGCGCGAAGGACGCATTATCCGGCAGGGCAACGAAAATCCGAAAGTGCAGATATACCGCTACGTTACCGAGAACACCTTCGACGCCTATATGTGGGCGACAATCGAAGCAAAGCAACGGTTCATATCGCAGATCATGACCTCCAAGTCGCCTGCCCGCTCCTGCGAGGACATTGACGAGCAGGCGCTATCCTACGCCGAGGTCAAGGCATTGGCGGCAGGCGACCCGCGTATTAAGGAGCGCATGGACTTGGAGGTTGAGGTTTCCAGGCTGAAGCTCTTAAAGGCCAGCCACGCCAACCAACAATACGAGCTGCAAAACAGGCTGCTGCGCTATCCTTTGGAAATGAAGCAATATGAGGCGGCCAGGGAGGCATATGAAGCGGACGCCGCCCTGTATGCCCGGAACAAAGGCGACGGCTTCCCCGGCATGACCGTATGCGAGCAGCACTTTGCCGAGAAGAAGGACGCGGGCGCGGCTATCATCTCCGCGTGCAAGGCAAAGACCGATCCCGCACCAAGCGAGATCGGGGAATACATGGGCTTCAAGCTGCTGCTAACGTATGCCGACCAGCAATTCAAGGTCATCCTGCGCGGAGCCGGCTCGTATACCGTAGCCCTTGGCGACGATATATTTGGCAATATCCAAAGGCTGGACAATCAGCTTGCAGGCTTGGAAAAAGACGCATTGCGGGTACAGGAGGTCATGCGGGAAGCGGAAGCGCAATGGGAGGCCGCAAAAAAGGACGCGGAGCAGCCCTTCCCGCAGGAAGCGACTTTGCAGGAAAAGTCATCACGGCTTGCCGCTTTGGACGCCGACTTGCGTCTTGGCGGGCATGAGGATAACGTGCTGGACGCAGAGCCGGAGGCCGTAGTGCGTCCCCAGCGGGAGCCTATGGCGATGGAGCGGTAATTTGCATAATAGGTTAGCAAGCATACGGAAATTGTGATATGCTATTGACAACCCAATGAGGCGTATCAATCTTGAAAGGGTGGATTAGCCCATGTTTGAAGTGTTTATCGAGAATTTCTGCAAAGAAAAACAGGCCGCATGGCTAGAAGGCTGCGTGGAGGTTTATATGGCACAGTACGCAAAAAAAGCGGAGAACGATTACCCGAAAGAGGCCGTGATGCGGATTGCAAAAGCAACCTTTGAGAAAGGCATTGACATTCAAGACGTAATTGAGTTTTCTGAACTTCCAGAAGAACTCTTATCGGCGCTTGATGAAGAATACTTCAAACTGCGCGTACAAGCCGCACAGCAAGTCGTTTTGATGGAAGCGCAAAGGGAACGGGCTATAAAAATTGCACAACGGATGTTTCAAAAGGGCTGCACACTACAAAACGTGCGCGAGCATACAGAGCTGCCAGATGATTTTCTGGAAGAATTGCAGGCAGGGAACATACCGGAGCGATTTAGCCCTAAATGCTGACGGTTTGACCCGCAAAGGCCGGGTAAATATATGGATGCGGTAGAAACCATAGCCAAACCATGATATGTTTAACTGAACAATCAAGTACAATATGCGAGAGGTTTATATGGATCAGCAGAATAAAATACAGCTTTTTGAAGATAAGAAAATCCGCACGGCATGGGATGAAGAAAAGGAAGAATGGTACTTTTCCGTTGTGGATGTTATCGCTGTTTTGACAGACCAAGAAACGCAGCGTAGCGCAAGCACCTATTGGGCTGTTATGAAAAAGCGTCTAAAAGAAGAAGGCGCGAATGAGTTGCTTACAAATTGTAAGCAACTGAAGCTGAAATCACCCCAAGACGGAAAACGCTATGCAACGGATGTTGCCGATACGGAACAGCTTTTACGTATCATCCAATCCATCCCTTCCCCCAAGGCTGAACCGTTCAAAATGTGGCTTGCTACCGTTGGCCGTGAGCGCATCGAAGAAACTATAGACCCTGAGCAAGCCATCGGGCGCGCATTTGAAACATACTTGAAAAAAGGGTATACGCGCGAGTGGATTTATCAGCGATTGCTTTCCATCCGGGTAAGAAATGAACTGACGGATGAATGGCAGGACCGAGGGGTTCAAAAAGGCGTGGAATACGCAATCCTTACCGATGAAATCACGCGCGCATGGTCTGGCTTGAACACGCGGCAGTACAAGCAGCTCAAAGGGCTGAAAAAAGAGAACCTCCGCGATAATATGAGCACCACGGAAATCGTTTTGAATATGCTTGCGGAGGTCAGCACCACCGAAATATCCAAGGCAGAAGCCCCTGAAACCTTTGAAGAAAACCGGTCTGTCGCCCAAAAGGGCGGGCGTGTCGCGGGTGAAGCGCGCCGGTCTATTGAGCAGCAAACCGGCAAGCCGGTTGTTACCGCACAAAACGCAGCACAGCTAAACGCCGTTGTTGTGGATATGATTGAGGAAGTTGCAAAAACGGACAGTACGGATAAAGAATAAGCGCCATTCTATAAAACAGCGCCTATCTGAAAGGATGGGCGCTTTTCTATTGAGGAGGAATGCCCAATGGAACGCCAACCATGGATACCCCGCGATATAGTCACGGCGGCAAAACAAATGGATTTGCTCACCTATTTACAGCGATACGACCCCGGCGAGCTTGTACGCCTTTCTCCCGGCGTGTATTCCACCCGCACCCACGACAGCTTGAAAATCAGCCACGGAAAATGGTGCTGGTGGTCGCGCGGGATCGGTGGGAGAAGCGCGCTGGACTATCTTATCAAGGTACAGGGCATGGACTTCCAAGCGGCGGTACTGCATATCTGCGAATGCATGGGGAAAAGCCCGGAGTTGCCGCAGTACAAACCATACCGCGATATTCTTCCTCGCGGCGCGCCCGTTTTCAAGCTCCCGCCGCCATACCGCAACAATGACCGCGTTTTGTCGTATCTGACAGGACGCGGTATTTCTTTGCCCCTGCTGCTCTCCTGCATACGGGCAGGGATGTTATATGAGGATACCCGCCATAACTGCGTGTTTGTTGGTTTTGACCCAGCGGGCATGGCGCGATACGGGTTTGTGCGGAGCAGTTCACCCAACTCTACCTTCCTGCGGGATGTGGATGGCAGTGATAAACGCTATTCCTTCCATATTGGCGCAAAGGGTACGGCTGATACGGTTTACCTGTTTGAAAGCGCCATCGACCTGCTTTCGTATATCACGCTGGAGTTGGACGTGGGCCGGGACTGGCGCGGTGCTGATTATCTCTCGCTTTCGGGAATATATGCGCCCCATCGGGATAACCGGGATTTGCCGTTGGCGTTATCGGAATATCTTCGCACCCACCCGGAAGCGCGTCATATCGCGCTGTGTCTGGACAATGACCGGGGCGGGCGCTTGGCGGCGGAGGCGATACTGGAGCGGCTGCCAGACGGATATGAGGCCCATTCGCTCTTCCCGGCTGGTAAGGATTACAGCGCACAGCTCATGGCGCAAAAAGGCGTCTCAAAAATACAAACGCGGGCGTCGAAGCCCATACAACAAATGAAGCAGGAGGATTTTTCAAGATGAAACCCACAACCTTCGCCTATGTCTGCGCCCCGTTTTTTGACAGGGCCGGGCTCTCCACTCACCGTTTCAGGGAGTATTGCACAGCCTTATATGAGCTTGGTTATGTGCCCATAGCGCCCAACCTGATGTTTTCCCGATTTCTGCGCGAAAGCGTCCCGGAGCAGCGGGAAGCCCGCCGCCACATGTCTCACCAGCTTTTACGGCGCTGCCGCGTGCTGGTGTTGTGTTCGGAGGAAATCACGGAGGAAATGGAGGGCGAAATCATGCTGGCCAGGCGGCTGGGCATTGTGTCAACCACACTTTCCGGTCTGCAAAAAATTTCCGCATATGCCGGTGAAGGCCGTGATGGGAAAGCGTAGCGGTGCGCGGCGGGTTTGCTGCAATATCGTTTGTATTGTAGCAGCAAGCACTGACTTTGGATAGCCAAAGTCGCTTGTAAGGGGCGACGCCCCTTAGACCCCCTCACTTGATTGCCAGCTTTACATCTGCTTCCATATAATAAATGGCTTCGCCAAAACACAACAAAATCATTTTCTGAACTGCTGCAAAGATATGATATAATACAGAGCAAAGGAGCGTGAGAGCATGGACAATTACTTGGCCGCCGTGAAGCTATGGCAGAAATTCAACATTGAGACAGAAGCGGATATCGACCTTCGGCTCGACTCGTTCCGCATTCTATTCGCATACAATTCCGGGAAAATCGAAAACGCGGAAATCACCTATCACGACACGCGAGAGATATTCGAGAATGGCCGTGTGGTGAACTTCACCGGCACTCCCCGCGCCATATTTGAACAGCGAAACCAAAAGCTATGCTATGACTTTCTAAAACCCAAGCTCATTTTCCGCGAACCGATCACTATTGAGCTTGTCAAGGAAGTACACGCAATTCTGACAGGCGGAACATACGACGAAACCCGTTATATCGAAAGAGGCGAGCGTCCCGGCGAATTTAAGAAGCACGATTATGTGACAGGCATTGAGGAAGTCGGTTCCCTGCCTGAAGATGTCGAGAAAGATATGACGGAGCTGATTGAAGCACTTGGCGAGTTTGCGGGCAAGGATGCACTGAAGCTCGGTACATATTTTCATGTGCGCTTTGAGTACATTCATCCTTTCGCGGATGGAAACGGGCGCGTGGGGAGGACGCTGTTGAACTACTTTCTCATGACCCACGGCCATCCACCTATCGTTATATACGACGAGGATAAGCGTGAGTATTATGCCGCGTTGGAGCAATATGACCGTGAACAGGACTTCCAGGCTATGTATGAGTTTTTGCAAAAAGAAACCGCCCGCACATGGGAAAAGGCGCTTGAGCGAGAGCAGCGGCGCACGAAATGGGAAGCATAATGAGCTTTATCGTGGCATCCCCCTTCATAATGCGGTGCAGGCCATTTCCCTGACGTCGGGAAAATGGCTAACAATGCCTATCAGCTACGTTTTCCCGATGTCAGGAAAACGATAAGTATTCCCTATTGGTTTCCCCAAAAACGTATTGTTGAAACCAACAATACGTTCCACTAAATGATATACATACTCAAACGCTTGCAGCAATGCAGGCGTTTTTCTGTACACGGAGGTTTATATGCGAACAAGAAACATACAAATCATTTTACGGCTTACGCCAGCCGAACATCAGGCGTTGCGCAAATGCGTCGCACAATCGGGTCTTTCCCAATCCGCTTATCTTCGCCTGCTCATAAGCGGTCACGTTCCCAAGGCCCTGCCGCCCATCGAATACCATAAGCTGCTTCGCCAGCTCTACGCCATCGGCAACAATATGAACCAGATTGCGGCCCGCGCCAACAGCACGGGCTTTTTCCTTGCCGATGAATACGCCCGTAATGCCGATGAACTGCGGCAAGCCCTTCTTGAAATACAGGCGGCGTTCACACTGCCGGAGCGGGAGTAGCGCATGGCCACCACCGCAATCTGGCCGATTCGTGGGCGGCTCGACCAGGTTATTACCTATACCGAAAACCCCGATAAGACCGCCAACCCCAAGTGGAAGCAAGCCGACTTGCAAGCCCTTTCGGATGTGGTGGAATACGCCATGGATGAAGCCAAGACGCGCGGCGTGGTGAATGAGTTGGAGCATATCGCGGACGAGGGGCAATGCCAGCGCCAGTATTTCACCAGCGGCGTGAACTGTGACCCATCTACCGCCCGCGATGCTATGAATATGACCAAGCGACGTTTCGGCAAGGAGGGCGGTATCGTAGCCTTCCACGGGTATCAATCCTTCCTTCCCGGAGAAGTAACGCCGGAGCAGGCGCACCTGATCGGCCTGGAACTGGCACAAAGGCTTTGGGGCGAACGGTTTGAAGTTGTGGTGTCCACGCATCTGAACACGGGTGTCGTTCACAATCATTTCGTGCTGAACTCCGTGTCCTGTATGGACGGGCTTCGCTATTGCGACAACAAAAAGACCTACGCGCAAATGCGCCGCGTTTCGGACGAGCTTTGCCGGGAGCATATGCTTTCCGTCATTACACAGCAGAATGGCCGATCCGCCCATTACCGGGAATGGATGGCGGACCACGCGGGTGAGCGTACATGGCGCACTGCCATACGCGAGGATGTGGACAAGGCCGCTGCCGCCAGCATGACATGGCAGGCATTTTTAGCGCAAATGCGAAAACAAGGCTATGAAGTGAAAACCGGCGTGAAGCACATCGCGGTACGCCCACCCGGAAAGGAGCGATTTGTGCGCCTCCGCTCTTTGGGTGACGAGTACGCCGAGGACGCGCTCCGCCAGCGGATTTTACGGCAGCGCGCGCCGCAGCGTCCAAAGTTGCCGGAGCCGCCGAGGGTGATACGCATACGGGTACAAGGGAACTTTCAGTTATCCAAGGTCACATGGAAAAGCCTGCGGGCGCTCTATTATTTCTATTTGCGCAAGCTCAGGCAGGCGCGGCAGGCAAAGACCTCCGCGCCTTTTGTATTGCGGGAGGATCTACGGAGCTTATCAACGCTTAGCGAACAAGCCCAATTCCTGCACCGCTATAAGCTGGATACCGCCGAGCAGCTTGCGTCCCACCGGGCGGATTGCGACGGGCAAATCATTTTGTTATGCGTCGAGCGCAAGAAACTGAAAAACCGACTGCGCCGAAAGGACACCGCACCGGAGCAAATGGCACCTATCGCCGCTCGTGTTGTAGCCATAAACGAAAAACTGAAAACACTTCGGAGGGAAGTGCGTTTATGCGATGACATTCTCATTCGTTCCGTACAAATCAAAGAAAACTATGTAACTACAAGACAACAGGAAAAGGAGGCATTGGTAAAGGGAAAAGAAAAGATGGTACAGGAGCGAGATTTGGTTTGATTAACTATGTTATGGACGCTTCTTTGTTTGGTATATAGAAAACACCTGCGAAGTTTGCTATAATTTATACATTGATGGAATGGTGTAATTTCAAATTCTATATCTTTCATGAATGCTATGTTGATGCGTTTGATATGAGAATCGTTAAAACGGTAGAAAGATGATTGCCCGTAATAGCAATTAAGGGAAGTTCGCTTGCCGGGAAACAAATATAGAAAAGAGAAAATTACTGTGAGTTTAACATCAAGCAACGGTATGGATTATTCTGCTTATTGATGGGGAGGCAAGATAATGAAAAGACAAGTTTCTCTAAATAACAATAGCTTCGATAGAGCGGGCATAACAAAAGACTGCAAAGATGGTGTATGCGAATATATTTGGAACGGTTTTGAGGCCGGTGCATCAAAGGTTAGCGTTGCATTGCAAGGCACGCCCCTGCAAGAAGCTATGGCACTACTAATTTCAGATAATGGTACGGGAATACCATATGAGAGCTTTGATGATACCTTTTGTGCCTTTTTATCCTCTACAAAGAACAATTCTACAATTCGCATCAAATCACAGTCCAATAAAGGCAAAGGAAGATTTTCATATTTAGCTTTTTCCTCCGAAGCTGAGTGGACTACTGTATATGAAACTGATGGCGTACTCAAAAAATACACTATTAAAACTGATTCTTGCGATAGAAGCCAGTTTGACACAACCGAGCCTGAGATCGTTGCCAATCTTGCAGAAACTGGTACAACAGTAATTTTTCCTTTATCAGATGCAAATACTACTGATCAATTGGCTTTCGTGAATATGCGTCAAAAGCTGTTGGAAGAATTTGCTTGGTTTTTATACCTCTACAAGGATAAGGGATATGCACTCGAGTATATGGGTTGTCCTCTCGATATTTCGCAATATATAAACACAGAACTATCATCATCATGTATTGAATCTGTTGGGGACGTTACTTTTAATATTAGTGTTGTTGTGTGGAAAAACAATGTCTCAAATTCATCTAAAATATATTATCTTACCGAGGCAGGTGAAATTGCAGCAACCGAAAATACTTCATTTAACAAAAATAAAGTTGGCTTCTATCATGCGGTGTTTGTTTCTTCAAAATATTTCAAGCCAGATATGTTCCTACCTCAAGAGGATGATGGGGGACAAATGGCGATGGAAGAAGGCTCTCAAGATGACCAACGTAGTGTATTCCGTCAGCTAAAAAAGATTATTGTAAGTCTTGTCACCACAGCGCTTAAATCCTTTCTTGTTTTGCAGGCAGATGTAAAACTCGAGGAAATGGAGAAAAAGGGAAACTTTCCGAAGTTTAGTGACGATGAATATGGAAAGCTGAGAAAGAAAGATTTCGAGACAGTAACCAGAGAGCTTTACTGTGTCGAGCCACAGATATTTCATAAGTTGAATGACACACAGGAACGTTCCCTTTTGGGTTTTCTTAATCTCCTTCTTTCCTCAGAAGAACGAGAAAATGTGCTGCAAATCATCGAGCAAGTAGTAAATCTGACACCGGAACAACGAAGAACCTTCGCAGGTGTATTGCAACGCTCTCAATTGCAGTATATTGTTGAGGCAATTAGTATAATTGAAAAACGCGTAACAGTAGTAGAGGAACTCAAGAAAATTGTATTTGACCTCACAACATTTGCAAATGAGCGTGATCATGTTCAAAAAATTATTGAACAGCACTTTTGGCTTTTCGGTGAGCAATATCATATGCTTACATCTGACAAAAACATGGCTACTTCGCTGCAAGAGTATGAGAAGATTACCGAGTGTGTCGATTTGCCAAATGGTATTTCGATGACGGACAAAGAATCGTTGCAACGCATGGATATATTCTTATATTCGCAGCGCATTCAAGAAGATCGAAGCAGTGAAATGCTGGTCATTGAATTAAAGGCACCTCATGTAAAACTGTCTCTTGATGTTTTTAATCAAATCGTTCGATATGCAAACACAATACGGAAAGAGCCACGTTTCACTAGTAATAATAGGGTTTGGCGTTTTTTTGCGGTATGTTCAGAAGTTGAAGATGATGTGAAAGTCAAGTACAAAAACTTTGAACATTTGGGAAAGAAAGGACTTGCCGATGTTATCGGCAACTTTGAACTGTATGCCTTGTCATGGGATGATGTTTTCCAATCATTTGAAGCGCGTCACGATTTTTTGCTTAGTAGACTTAAACTTGATTATTCGCAAGTTTCTGCTGAACTTGGTGTAGGAGATAATCCTCTAACCTCAAGGACCGACGTAACAGACCTAACTCAAAAGTTATTAGCCCTGAAAGCACAATAAGATGAGCTGAGTAACAGTGATTAGTAGCCGTTACCCCTCCTCTGCTATAGTTCTGCCACCTTAGACAATTTTTAGTAGCATAAGCTTCCCATTATGTTTATAATGCCCACTCAAGGCACTCCACCCCGGAGCGCCTTTTCATATACAAAAAATCAAACCAAAGGAGATGAACCAACATGAGCCAAACAGGCGAAGCGGCAGAACAGATCGTGAACATGGCGACCAACGTGACCGTAAAGGGCGTTGAGTGCATGACAAATCTGGCGGGCCGGGGCGCATTGTCCCTTGCCACCTTCCTCATCGCCGCGCTGAAGGATGAGAAGCGTGTGAGCGGCAAGACCCGTATGCGGAGCTTTCGTGGCAAGCCCACGCGGGTATTCGTCATCCGTCAGAGCGAGTTGAAAACCTTCACGCAGGAGGCGAAAAAGTACGGCATTCTCTACGCCGCCATATTGGACAAGCGCAACAAGGACGGCCTGTGCGACATTGTGGTGAACGCCGAGGACGCAGGCCGGGTAAACCGCATCGCGGACAGGTTCGCCCTCAGTACGGTGGATGTTGAGAAGATACGCGAGGACATTATCAAAGCCCGGAAGCTTGCGGCGGAGCAGGCGGATAAGCAGCCCGACGCTAACAAACAGCAGGAGCGGCCCGACCCCGCTTCTGACAAAGCCCATACCGTTGCGGAAACGGAGCTTGACCAAATGCTGGGCGCACCCGCTCCGCCCGTTCATGTCGCCAACGAAAACCCTACGACGCCCCGGAAGGAGAGAAGTTCTCCGTCCGGGCCTACATCCGCGCCCAGAAGCAATACCGATAAGGCGTTGGACGCACCCGTGCGCCCCTCCGTGCGTAAGGAAATCAACAAAATCAAGGAGCAGCGCGGCATGGGTGAAAAGCAGCCGGAGCGTCAGCAGCAACAGCACAGCGCCCCGAAAAAGAAGAAATCCAAGCAAAAAACGAAAGGACGGTAACGCACATGGAAACCCGTGAGAATTACGACGCTTTATTTCAGGAAGCCCCGCAAGCGGTAGTCCCAGCGCAAGATGAGCCCCGCGCTCCCATGGATAAGGAGGCGTGGGCGGCAAAGCAAAAGGAGCAGCGCGAAGCCCTGTATGAGCGGGCCGATAAAATAGCTGACGCCGTTTTGGACAACCCCGCCGCTTTGCAACGGTATTTGGAGGCACAGGCGCGTTTAGGCAGGAGCGGCGTCACCAACACATTGCTTCTCATGGAGCAATGTCCCGGCGCTACCCGCGTCCACGACTTTGAGGAATGGCAGCGCATGGGGCGCTCTGTGAAGCGCGGCGAGCAGGCCAGCCTTGTTTTTGAGCGCGGGCGGGAGTATGTGCGCGAGGACGGCAGCATCGGCGCGTTTCAAAACGTCAAGCGGGTGTTCGATGTGCGCCAGACGGCAGGCAAGCCACTTCGCCAGCCGCCCATCCACCCGGTTCGCAACAGGCTGAAGGCGCTCATGACAAATACGCCCGTACCAGTGCGCTTATCAGATGACATACCGCAAAGCCTTGGCGCGCTGTATCAGGAGGATAAAAACATCGTGCAGGTCTCCCGTGGCTTGGATGGCGATGCCTTATTCTTTGTTGTCGCCCGCGAGCTTGCCCGTGCCGAAACCCGCGCCAGCACCTTCGCCTGTGATTGCGTAGCAAACATCATGTGCAACCGCTACGGCATGACACCACGTTACAGCGACCAAGTACCCGATGAATTTGCCAATCTGGAGCCCCAGGGCAAACGTGAGGTGCTGGTATCTGTGCGAAACGCCGCCTGTGCCATGATGGAGCGGGTAGACAGAAGCCTCAGCCAAATGCTCCAACCGCAGGAAAAGCGGCAGGACGCGCCCCAGCGTTAGGAGGCAGGCTATGGAAGAAAAACGCATTATCGAGGTGGACGAGGGCCAGCGGCGGCTTATTATCGGGACACTGAACGAGAAGCGGAACGAGCTTGTGCAGCAGGGCCGGGATACGGATTTTGTGGACAATACCCTATTAGCTGCAATCGACGCGTCTACCAAGCGGGCAAAACGGCGGGAAGGCCGTGACGAGCGATGAACCGCCAGCGCCCCGACCGGGCTACCCTCATCCTCCTGCTTCTCTTGATTATTCCCGTGATATGGGCGGCTGTTCTGGCCGCCCCTTTGCTTGCGGAGGGTTTACCGGGGCTTATCAAGGGGCTCCCGGGCATTGACCCCGCAAACGTCACATGGACGGCGGATACGCCCCGCACCATCTTGATTTTTCTCCTTGCTTACGGCATGGGGCTAATGATTTACTACTCCACCCGGCGCAATTACCGGCGTTTGGAGGAACATGGCTCGGCCCGATGGGGCGATGCCGCCGCCCTTTGCCGCAAGTATAGGGATAGGAAATCGCCTAACCAAAACAAGCTCCTGACGCAGAACGTATCCATCGGATTAAACGGGCGCAAGCACCGCCGCAACCTGAACACGCTGGTGATCGGCGGCAGCGGCGCGGGCAAGACCCGATTTTTCTGCAAGCCCAACGTCATGCAGGCCAATACATCATTCGTAATTTTAGATCCCAAGGGCGAAATATTGCGGGACACGGGCTATCTGCTGGAAAAGAAGGGCTATGTGATTAAGGTGCTGGATTTAATCGACATGGGAAAAAGCCACGGATATAACCCATTTGCGTACATCCGTGACGAGAACGATGTGCTGAAGCTGGTGACGAATCTAATCCGCAACACCACCCCTAAAGGCAGTCAATCAAACGACCCGTTTTGGGAGCGGAGCGAAACCGCTTTGCTGCAAGCTCTCATCCTGTACTTAGTGGAGGAAGCCCCAACCGAGGAACAGAACTTCCCCATGGTCATGGAGATGATCGCGGCGTCGGGAGCCAGCGAGGGCGAAGAAGCGTATGAGAGTATCATTGACGAGCTTTTTGCCCGGCTTGCCATGGAGAAGCCGGAGAGCGTGGCGGTAAAGCAATATGGTATTTACAAGCAAGCCCCCGGCAAGACCGCGATGAGCATACTTATTTCCATGGCGGTGCGCCTGTCGGCGTTTAACCTTCCGCGCCTTGCCTCCCTCACTTCCCACGATGAATTGGACTTGGCTTCGCTGGGTGAGAAGAAAACGGCGCTGTTCGCCGTGCTGCCCGACAACGACAGCAGCTTTAATTTTCTCATAGGTATGCTCTACACCCAGCTTTTCCAACAGCTTTTTCAGCTTGCGG
>ENA-OROD01000900-OROD01000900.1-human-gut-metagenome-genome-assembly--contig:-NODE-900-length-26370-cov-6.048299_pt1 | contig 26370 bp, 24 predicted proteins | sample MGYA00242123_ERZ509038 | MGnify/ENA primary metagenome ERZ509038 (study PRJEB26280, sample SAMEA2338719) | human gut metagenome | biome: human gut; feature: human-associated habitat; material: faeces... | reverse complement strand
AATGATCTGCACCAGCAGGTGTTTTCCTTCCCGTCCGGCGTTTTATCGGATCGGGTGTATCGGTATGAGAGCGGCTATTTCTTTGTGCTGGGCTGGGAGGCCCTGTGTGCGGGGTTCGCGTTTCTTTCGATGGTGAAAAACTGCCGCATCCCGTGCAGCAGGAGAATTCGCTGGCTACCGCTGGTTCCGCTTGCGCTTTCGCTGGCCTATGCTTATGCGTATGTCAAAAAGGTCCATTGGGTCTGGGTGCTTGCGGGCGATATGACGGTGTCGCAGTGCCTGATCTTTGCGAGCATCCTTGAATGCTGCATTCAATGCGGGCTGATTCAGTCCAACCTCGGATACGACGAACTTTTTGAGGCAACGAGCTTACCTGTTCAGATTACGAATCATGTGTTTCGCTCAAAATATGTGTCTGTTGCTATGCAGGGGGCTTTGCCGCAAAGCGAGCTGCGGCAGATGCAGCAGGATACCGTCCATCTGGGCGACGATACGCTTTTGAAGCGGCACAAGCTGCGCCGCGGCTGGGTGTTCTGGAAGGAGGACATCTCCGCGCTGAATCAGATCCGAAAGGAGCTGGAGCTGACAAGGGATGAGCTGCGTGATACCGGCGATGTTCTGGCAGCGGAGAATGCACAGCGCGCAAGATGGCTGAAGCTGACGGAGGAAAACCGCCTGTATGACATGATGGAGGCGCAGACCGCCCGGCAGATCGCGATGCTGCGGGATCTGCTGGCTGAATTGCAGAAGACGGAGGATCTGGGCAGAGCCAGGCACCTGCTCGGGCAGGTCATCATCATCGGGACCTACATCAAGCGTAGAAGCAACCTGATTTTTGTCGGCGTGCAGCGCGGTGCAATCAGCGTGCAGGAGCTTCGGCTGTGCCTCAATGAATCTTCCGAGAATATCAGTGTCTATGGCGCCGACTGCAAGACGATTATCAAGGGGGAAGGCCAGCTTACCGTCGAGCAGGCAACGCAGGTCTACGACCTGTTTGAGGCGGTCGTGGAGACGGAACTGGAATCGCTGCGTGCGTTGCTGATCTCTATAGAGGTTGGTAAGTGGGTAGAGGTCGCTCTCTGTGTTTCAGCGGCGGAGCCGCTCTGCGGGCTGCGTGCGCGGTTTCCAGATCTGGAATGGGAGCAGGATGAGGACGGACTGCAATATGTGACGCGGAAGCTGGAAAGATCGAGGGGGTAAAGGCGTATGGACAGGATTAAGGAAAGCTTCGACAGTCTGCCCATCGCGGCCTGCTTCTTCGATAAAAACGGCGTGGTGCGGCTCATCAACCGCCGGATGCTTGCCATTGCAAACTGGCTGCGAAAAGGCGGCATACAGTCGCTTGCAGAGATGCAGAGCGCCCTGCACTCGCCGCCCGCAAACGTGCGCTGTTTGGATCTGCGCCTTCGGATTTACCGCTTTCCGGACGGGAAGGCGCTGCGCTTTGCGCAGGAGCAGATCACAACAAAAGCGGGCGTCCGCTATACGCAGATCACTGCCGCAGACGTTACGGAGCTGATCCGGAAGCAGAACCAGCTGAAAGCGGAAAACGCGAAGCTGGCGGAGGCGAATGAGCGGCTTCGGCTGCTGCTTGTGCAGATGCCGGAGATCATCCGGGAGGAAGAGACGCTGGCGATGAAGCTGCGTGTGCACGATGACATTGGACACAGCATTCTCGCGGCGCGCCGTGTGCTGCTCCAACACACGGACCCGGAGGAAATTCGCGCAAACGCGGCGCTGTGGGAACAGTCAATTTCAGTGCTTTATCGCTCCAGCCAGATAACGGCGCAATCCGAACCGCTGGAGGCGGCGAAAAAGCGAGCGGAAGAATTGGGCGTTAGCGTTCTGCTGACAGGGAATGAGCCGCAAAGGCAGTGGATACGCGCACTGAGCGCACTGGCGATCTGCGAATGTGCGGCGAACTGTGTCCGCCACGCAGATGGCACAGAATTGTATGTGTGCTTTTGGCAGAAGCCGGACTGCATGGAGGTCTCCCTGACCAACAACGGCGCGGTGCCGAAGGAAAAGATCACAGAGGGCGGAGGCCTTTCCATGCTGCGTCAACGTATAGAAGAAGCAGGCGGCAAAATGGAGGTTTGGAGCATCCCTCGCTTTAAGCTGATGCTCAGTCTGCCGGAACAGGAGGAAGCAGCACATGAGAGTGATGATCGTTGAAGACCAGACCATGATCCGCAGTCTGCTGGAAAGCTATTTCCGTGCCGAGGACGGATACCGGATCACGGCGTCCATCCCCGGTGCAAAGCAGGCGGTTGAGGTGTGCCGGACAAGCTCCGTCGATCTGATTTTGATGGATGTGCAAACGGAGAACCGCGAGAACGGACTGACTGCCGTTCGTCAGATCAAAGCCATACAGCCGAAGAGCAAAATTATTGTTGTGACCTCGCTGATCGACTGCGCGGTTCTGGACGAGGCAAAGAGGGCCGGGGCTGACAGCCTGTGGTATAAGGACTCTACGCAGAAGCGTTTGATGGATGTCGTCCGGCAAACGATGGCGGGTGAACATATCTTCCCGGACACGCCTCCGACGGTTGAGATCGGCATGGCAAAAAGCACGGAATTTACAAAGACGGAATTGAAGGTTCTGCGGCATCTGCTGCGGGGCTTGTCTTACACGCGCATCGCGGCAGAGATGGGCTGCGAGATGTCGACGGTCAAATTCCATGTGTCAAATATGCTGCAAAAAACCGGGCTGGAAAACAAGCTTCAGCTTGCACTGGCGGTCAGCGACGCCAAGTTGATTGCCGATCTGGCGGAAGAATGATGGGATTTGATTTTCTGCTTGTGCAGCCACAGGCATTTATTGAAAAGAAGAAGCCGCGTCTGAGCCGTTACACTTGGCAAGCAATGCCTGCGTTTATACAAACTTGACGAACAGGGAGATTTCCGATTTAAGCTATCCGAGTTAAGAGTGTTACCCTTGATTGACGATTTTGTATTGCCACTTTGCGAGAGAAGCGGCGACGTAGCGAACAGGAACATTGTGGTTATTTTATCGGGGTCAACATACGGGTATATCGGTATGCGGTTTTTCGTGAGACATTCAGAACCTCTGCCACCTCGTCGAGATCCAGAAGCGTGACTCTGCTGTTCGGCAAATATGCGATATATGGCACAAAACCATCTCCTTCCTGTGAGTAATTATAATATTTTGCTCTGATTTATGCAAGAATTCCTGCGTTTTCGGTTTCAAAATGCAGTTTATAAAATTTTTTAGAAAACTCTTTGGGCGATTTGATTTTTTCTACTCAGGTTTGTGAAATAGGGGGTGTCCCCAATTTTGGGGATACCTCCATTCTGGTGGGGTCTGCGCAATTTTGAGCAGGCCCCCTTTGTACGTTTTTCGTACGAAGACAAAGCAACCGTAAATTGGACAGCAAAAGAGGCGTTTCCTCACTTTTGAGGATACCTCCCCAGAATTGGGGAGATGTGCTCAATTTTGAGCGAAAGTTTTTTCAGATGTGTCCAAAACTGGACAGACCCCTGCGGCGAATCTGACGCACCCTGTTTCACGGCTGAAGATTCAGCCGCGAAATTATGACGCAGACGGGACAAACCCGGAAATGCGGTAGAACAATAGACAGAGAAAAACGTAAAGGAGTTTTTTTACATGAACGAACAAGACATTATCAACCTGATCCTCGGTGAGCCTGAAGACGATTTTCACGGCACAGTCCCCAGCAAGGACAAGCGGCTGCGATTCGACCGGCTGCGCGGCCATGCCGGCGCGCTCATGCACTATACGCACGGAAACCTGGACATTCAGGAGCCGTTGGAAACCCGCCGCAGCGCCTGCCTGATACTCGACGTGCCGCTTCCCGTTGTGGTGCTGAACGAATATGTGCGGAAACATTTTTCCATGCTCATGGAACTCAGCGACAGCGTATCGCTATCCAATGCAGGCGGCAGGCTGCGCATCAAGTGTACGGTCTGCGGACTGTGGGAGGAATGACCGAATCAGAATTTGATGCTGGCTTCCATATCTTCTGCCGGGATGTGTGCCCTACGGCAGATCATGTTGAGTTCGCCAAGCGTGAACAGTTCTGGCGTATTCATCTTTTTTCTCGCTGTTGTAGCTGAACGGCCAATCATTTCTGCAACCTTTGGCGGTGTCGCATAGCCTCTTATGAGTCGCCCAACCTTGATGAAGTCGGGCTCTTTCTTTTTTAAGCGTGGCATAAATTACCTCCTGTTTTTTAGAACGTAGTCGGATGGAGACGTGCTTCCCATGGTTCTGAAACTATTTTTCCATTCAGGCTTGTAAAACCACCCCTCGCCTGTTTCTGCGCTGCCTGGCGTTTATGCGCTGACCGGTGACGGGCTGATGCTCTCTGCCTGCGCCGCCTCTGGTAGACAGAAGGACGAAACGGCCGGCAAAAAAACCACCTGCTATAAAAGAAAAACCGTGAGAAAGCCCATTGCAGGCCTCTCACGGTCTTTTTTATGAATGGAGTTCCAACCCCTGTATCGCATTCTCATACAGAAACGCTTTCAGCGGCTCGGCCTCGGCGGTGTCGTAGTAGTTCAGCAGCGCTTCGTTGAATTGCTCCATGTTTTGATCCCGGATGGTCAGAACGCCCGCTCCGGCTTGCAGCAGGATTTTGTTTGCCAGTGTCAGGCTGGTGCGCTTGTTGCCGTCCCAGAAAAGCTGTCCGCGCGTACCCCAGCAGAAGGCGTTCAGCGCCTTTTCCGTGGCCGAGGCATCGGTGGCAAGGATCGCGGCCAACTCTGCCCGGACAGTCGCTTCCTGCGGCACAGGCGGCGTGTAGTCCGTACCGGAGATGGCCACGCTTCCCGTGCGCAGCTTGCCCCACTCCAGAGCCTCGTTGCGGGCGATGAAGCCGTTGAGCTTGCAGACATACTCCAAGGTCACATCTTCGTCAATCGAGCCAATCAGGAAGCGCCAAGCGTCGCGCATGTTGAGAATGGCCTGAATATCGTCGATCTGTACGCCGGGGACGTTGACGCCTTCCAGAATGGTCTTTGTCTGTGGGAATGTGACGGCACGGTTTTCCATCTTCATTCCGCAGTACACATTTTCGTCCCACTTCTTTTTTGCAAGGAAGCGGCTCTGCTCCGGTGTCAGGTGGTATCGGTCAGTGTAGGTCATTCTGCGTCACCTTCCTTTGCGCTTTCGGCGCGGAGAAGATACCGCTGCAATTCCAGCACCCACGCCGGGCGAAGATCGCCGACAAGCAGCAACTCGCCGTTCTTGTACTCTGCGACCTCGACAAAGCCGTTGTCGTTGTCAAAAAAATGTGCCTCGTCACAGTATGGCAGCACCTTCGACACAGCCTCCCAGCGGCCCGCAAAACGGCGCAGGACGTCTTCTGTCCCGATGTTATGCCCGCCGCGCTTCACACGGTTCGCGATGCGTGCAAGGCTTTCCTCCGGCGTGTCAAGGCCGACATAGTACAGTCGAACTGTATAGCCGTCCTGCTTCGCTCTGGCCGCTGTCTGCGCCGTGCGGAAGCCTGACAGCGTGGATTCCTGCGTAAAGGAAATACCTTTGTCCAGGCAATCGTCAATACGCCGGATCGCCATCTTGCCGCCCTCAAGCGGGCTGACGCTTGCAAGCGCCGTGATGCGGTCAACGTCCACAATCACGCCCAGATCGTTGCGTTGCGCCCGCAGAACACCGGTCAGACTGCTCTTGCCCGTGCCGTTCACGCCGCCGATGATGGTGTAGACTTTCATATGCCTGCCCCCTTATTCCGTGACCCCAAGTCAGGCGCGCTTCAGTTCCTTGATTTCCTGACTGTGTTTCCGGACGATTGCCCGGAGCATCTGCACGTCTTCCTTCAGATCTTCGAAGTCGTCTTCCGGGATGCGGGTTTCCATCATGGTCTTTTGATTCTCTGCCAGAAGGTTGAATTTCGGCATAATGGCAGATTCCAGAATCACGTTCATTCTGTGCGCGAAAATTTCATCGATAGCCTGTAAATCTTTTTCATCTAACATCTCGATTCACCTCGTGTTTTCATTATACGGCGTTTCCCGCCGTTGTCAATCCGTTTTCGGCTTCCCGTCCCGCTCCATCGTCTCCGAGATCGCGCGGTTGATAAACCCGTTCGTGCTTTCGCCCTGCGCTTCTGCATGGGCCTGTATCAAGTCTTTCTGGCCCTTCGGAACGATAAGACTAATTCTGTCATAGGCTTTTGCCATATATCTGTTGATACTTTCTGGACTATTTTTTCCACCCATAAATATTCCACCTCCATATGTATTATATCACAATTTTATATATGAGTATATATGTAAAATTGCTAAAAGCATATATGATTATTTATGCTATTTGCCATCTTGCATATATGCACATATATGCTATAATAATGACAGTCAAGGGGGAACAAACGAAAACAGTTCAGACACCGGCAGAAGATGGGTGAAGAACATCTACAAGAGTTGGGAAGGAACAGCAAAGTGCAGTAAGGCTCACGAGATCAGTTGAAAGCCCCCAACCGCCGGAGTTCCCAAGAGCAAAGAAAAAGCGTCCTGCACGCCGTAGGAAGCACAAGCAGGACGCAACCACAAAAGGGGTCGTGTTCAGTATAACACGCCCCGCCGAAAAAGGAAAGGGGTTTCCACATGAGCAACACAGAAATTCAGAGCAAGGTCAACGAGCTTCGAGAACTGCGCCGCATGGCCGACGAATTGACAGCTGAGATCGAGAGCATCCAGGATGCGATCAAGGCGCACATGACTGCCATTGACGCCGACACGCTGACGGGTGCGGATTACAAGATCACCTGGAAGACCGTGACGAGCAGCCGGTTCGACAGCACGGCGTTCAAGAAAGCCATGCCGGAATTGGCCGAGCGCTTCACCAAGTCCACCACAAGCCGCCGGTTTATCGTGGCGTAAGAGAAGAACGCGGGCGGGACTTCCCGCCCGCACATCGGACAGGCTTGTGAGCCGGAAAGGAATTGACTATGGAGAAGATCACAACAGCCGCCAGCGTCAGCGCTGCGTGGCGCGGCATGAGCGACGAGGAACAATATACCGCCTTGCAGAAAATGGCGTGGACAGTCCGCAGGGGCGGCAGCAAGCGTGGTGCGGAGTGGATACAGACGCAGGACGATGCAATGAACGTCGCGGCGGAAGCATGGCTCAGAATGGGCGCAGCGCTGGAACGCAACGAGCGGGCCGACGAACCGCGCCCGCTTAACCTGATCTTGTACAGCGCCTGTGCGCAGGCCGCAAATACCATCGCCCGCAGAGAAAAGCGCTATTTCAGCGCCACGGCCAGCCTGACCATGGAAGACGGCGAAATGACGGATCTTTTTGATATGAACGCCGTTCATGTTCTGCCCGCACCAGACCCGGAAGAAAACGCCGTGCAGCGGGATCTTCTCGCCCGGCTTCTGCAATCGGATGAAGACCGCAGCATTGCCGGACGCATGGCCGAGGGTCTGACGGTCCGGGAAATCGCCGCCGCGCTGGGTATGAGCAAATCGGCAGTCCAGCGCCGCATTGACCACATCAGAAATCGCGCCCGCCTTCTGGCAAGCGCATAATAGAAAGGATGAATAATATGGAAAACAAGGAACTGAAAGAATTCAAGGAAATCCTGCACGAGGTCAAAGATCTTGACCGCTTTGGAAAATTCATGCTCTTCTGCATGGAGCGCCTGGAGCGCGGAGAGGAGGTTTCGGACATCTGGAACGCATGGGTGCAATCCGGACTCTGATTTTCCGACGGGGACTTTCGACTAGTTGACATAGAGAGGGAAACAACCATGGAAAATAAGAAGGAATCGACGGAGGTGCTGTTCCGGCATTTGCTGCTTCGCAGATGCACGGACGCAGAACGGGAGAAGGCCGAAACGAGAGCCCTGAACGGCCCGACAAAAGAACACAAGATCAAAGCGCTGGACATTGTCCGGCGGTTCAGAAAATCAGGATGGAGGTTTTAAACATGACGATCAAAGAAATTTTCGAGCACAGCCAGAACGTTGACGGCTGGATTCTTGGCATTGATGGATACGCGTCGAAAGTCGATCTTGGCAACCCGGCCATTCTCGCCGGTATTGGGAAATATCGTGTAAAGACGATCTACCCGGACGTACATGACGGAAAGGTCGTTGTGGAACCGGATGTAGAAACGTCGATTGTCACGGATTGAGGGGAAAATTCCCCTCAACCCTTTTTTCGATTCTGGGACAAAAAGCATTTTTGGTGTAGAAACAAAATCAGAACAGAAACCCACACAAAATTAAAAACGGAGGGATTTTATGAATCAGGACACGCATCTTTATATCGAAGCGAATCAGAAGCACGGGCGCGGATATCAGGTGCATATCGTCATTGACGGCATCGTCGATTCCACAATGGCAGATGAGCCGTTCAGCCTGTATGACGCGCTTGGCGGCGCACAGTTCACGCTGGAGGCCGTAAACAAGGAGCGCGGGACAAATTATCTGTTGCCCGATGTGCTGCTGGTGAGCCGCGAGGCGGCGATGGCAGAGCGGCAGACCGATTTTCTGAGTGCGAAGCTTCTGCGGGAGAACAGCAGCAAAACAGGCCCGTGGCTGACGATCCGGGAAAAGCAGCGGCCGGAGGGCTGCATCACGGCTTGCGAGGCGATCTGTCTTGCGTATGCCGCCGCGCGGGAGGATCACAAGCCGAAGGGAAACAATGTCTGCATGGCCTTCTGCCGGCACCTTGCGGCCAAGCGCTACGGCGGCAGTGCGTTAGAACTCTACAATGCCCTCATGCGCCAGCCGACGACCGACATGGGCTACGCATGGATCAGACGGGCATTTCAGGCAGTTGACATTGGAGCGGTAGAGATCCAGCAGTGGTTTGCTGCGGAATGAACCAGAAAAACCAGAGGACGCAGGAAAAGGAGCAAACGCAATGGAGGAATTACAAGTAATCAATCATAACAACGTCGATGTTATAGACAGCCGTGAAGTCGCAGAAATGATTGGAAAGGATCATCGGCATCTTATCAGGGACATTCGAGGATACACTGAAATTCTCAAGAATACCACTGAGCCCAACTTTGGGCTGAGTGATTTCTTCATCGAATCCAACTACAAAGATTCAACAGGCCGAACGCTTCCATGCTATCTTCTAACACGCAAGGGTTGTGATTTTATAGCAAGCCGAATGACCGGAAAAAAGGGCGTCCAGTTTTCTGCCAGATATGTTTGTGCCTTCGATGCCATGCGAAAGCAGACAGACACGGCGCAGGCGGAAATTATGCTTCGCATGGAAAACTGTAAGCTTCAGAAAGCGCAGCTGCTGCGTGAGATGGCACAGCAATATCAGGGTGGGCCGTTTGAGCAGACGCTGAATGCCTGCGCTGCAAAGCTTATCTGCGGCAGCGAGATTATCCCTCCTCCGAAGTCGCCCTATGATCTGTGTACGGCGGGAGAAATCGGCGAGAAAATCGGGATCACATCGAATCTCGTCGGACGGATCGCAAACCAATATGACCTGAAACAGCCTGAATATGGTGAATGGGTGTTGGATGTAGCGGCGCATTCAACAAAGATCGTGAAAACGTTCCGATATTACGAAGCTGTCATTCCGATCCTGAAGGAGAAGCTGCGGAAAGAGGGAAAGCTTTAAGGACCAAGTATGAAATACGAAAATTTGTTTGATGTTCACTGTTTACTTTCTACTGTTTTTGTGGTATAATAAAAATAAGGCGGAACGCCTTTTCAAATCTTTCACTCACCCCCAGCGCCGGACCAGACCGGCTAACAAAGGGTGGGGTGCGGTCAGCAGAATAGAGAAGCATATGCGCTGGTTTGGTGCGATTTCCTTTTGGAGGAGATGTATCAAACCGGCGCTTTTTTTTATGCTTTGTTGGCCGCACCCTGCAACATTTTTTGACGGGAGGAATGTCCTTTGACAGAGACCGAAAAAATACGGGCTGCCCGTGCGGCGTACATGCGGGACTATGCGCGAAAACGCCGCCGAAACAGTCAGGAAATGCGCGAGCGGGAAAAAGAGAGCCGTGACCGCTATTGGCTACGGAAATTCGATCAAATGCAGGCCGCAACAAGCGGCGGAAAGGAAAATGTAAATGAGAAAACCAGGTGAATCAGTCTATTGTTTGAGCTTCTGGAGAGACAAATTCAAGGGAAAATCCGGTGACGAGCCATACTTTGACGTGGCAGAAGACGGAATCTCTGCGGGGAAGGTCATGCGGATTTATGTGGATGCAAAGCGCTTCCCGACATGGCAAAAATGGAAAGACGAGGCAGACAAGGCGCGGGCCTGCGCTTACATCGGCAACGCGTCGATGTGCGGCTATTTTGTCAAGGGCGGCACCTCTTACCCGCTCAGCGCAAGTCCGGCATTTATGATCGAGCGCCCTGAACTCCCCGGCCTTGATACGATTTTGTGGATCAATGTGCTTTGCCCAAATGAGTCAGAATTTCATTGGGCCGTCGAAGAAGCAAAAAAAACGGCCGAACTCAAGGCGAAGAACCTGGCTCCCAGCGAACTCTATGCGCCGTTCAACAATGTCCAGTATAGACACCGGGAGGCCGCAGAGAGCGATATTGACGCATTTCTCCGGCGGAACGGGGTCACGCCTGCAACGGCAGAGAATGACGGCACATATGACGGCACATACGGGCGAAAGATTTACGGGCCTGTCCCAGATGATATCAAAGCGCTGCTCAAGAAAATTGGGCTGGGTGCATCAGAATGCGGAAACACGCTCGGCGAACTTTTTCAAAAATGGGGGGTCCAGTAATGTGGAGGTTCTCCCATCACCGCAGTCGGAAGCTTGCTATAAAAAAGCAGCCGGTCAAGATCGGCGGCATTCCGATTTATCCATATCTGCTGCATGACCGGACCACATTTATGAGTGCGCTTCCTGCGATTGCGCTTCTGCGGCATATCAAGCGGACGAACGCGCCGATCCTGCAAATCTTTTTCGAGACGGACTATGCCTGCGGCGATTCCGGCCAACCGGCAACTGGCCTTTTCCGAAGTTTGGTTCTGATGCTGCTGGGCGGTATGCGCATCGGCGTCGGCGAACCGGACGACCAGCGTATGCGGCACGTTGATCTTGTGGTGAACCACAAGTCACGCAAGCTGATCGGGCTGGTCATTCACACTCCGGAGCGAGACTATTTTGTGACGCCGCAGCTGTTTGAACGGCTGGCTCCAGTTCTGACCGCAGAGAACGGCTTCGAGAAAATGGAGGCTTCAGATGCTGGTCACACATGATATGCTGAAGAAATCCACGCCGGTCTGCATCGCGTTCAATCATATGCCATGGCACTACCTTGCCGTTGCCAGACTGGACATCGGTGGGCAAAGGAAACACTTTATCTGGCTGACAAACTTCAAAAAACGATTTGAATGGGACGGCTCATTCAACGCGCAGGCAGGCGAAATGCTCCGGATCACACTCAATATGCTGCACGATGCCGGGTATTTGGGCCTTCCGGAAAGCTGGAAGCCCGGAGACGAAGACGACGGACAGCCGCCTGCATGGTTCGAGCTGAAACAGGAAGCAGAGCAGCACCGGACGGAGATTGCGGCGCAGGCCCGGCAGCAGACTGCAAAAACGGCGATCTACACATTTTCACGGGAAAATGAAGACGGTACACGGACAACGGTTCGGGTACGGGCCGCAAATCAGACGGCGGCGCGGGAAGCGCTGAGCCAGACGTTTCTGAACCGCGCAACGCTCTGTACGGTGCAGGACGGGGAACGGTACGAACTCTGAAAGAGCGGGACTCGTATTGAACGAAAAATTCAAATACCCCCGAAAAGTCGGGCGGAAACCGCAGGAGTCCGGCACTGTGCCGGGCTTCTGCTTTTATAAGGAGTTTTTTATGGCAATCGAAGATTTTGTCCAGGATTTTAACCGACGCCTGGACGATGCAATCGGAAGGGCAATGGAAGGCGATGTAGCCGATGCTGTCCGCGCGGCGATTGTATCAGCGGTTGAGTCCGAGGTCTACAGCGAGAAGGTTTATAAGCGCAGTGAAGATCATCCGTATATCCGACGGGATGACACCGGCGAACCCGGCGGCTTGCAGGACTGGAACGTGATGGAAGCAAAATATGACCCGTCAACTATGACGCTGGAAGTGCAGGACAGGAGCCGGGACCGGGACAGCGGACGGCTGATCGCGCCGGTCGTGGAAAGCGGCAAGGGCTATCAATGGAAGAAGTCGGCGATTTACAAAACAAAGCAGGCACGCCCGTTCCATCAGAAAGCGCAGGAACTTGCAATCGGAACCGGGCTTGTGCGGGATGCGCTGGCAAAGTCTCTGACGGAAAGCGGATTCAAGGTGAAGGAGTAATATAAGAATGGCAAATAATGAAAACACAGTACAGATTCAGGTAGAGGTTCTGCGTGCACAGCTTGATAAGCTTATTGCGGACATAAACAGCCTGAAAAATCAGAAGATTTCTGTAAAGGTAGACACGGCGGGCGCGGCAGCGCTGGAGCAGCTTTCTGATGCCGTTCAGCAGATGCGCACCGGCTTGCAGGAACTTGACGCGCAGCTTGGGCAGAATGCAGCGGCCTTTTCTGGCATGGGCAATTCTGCACAGGCGGCGGTGCAGGCGCTTTTGCAGTATATTTCGCAGGTCAATCAGGCTGCTTCGGCAGAAATGCAGGCGCTGGCTGTCCGCAGGCAAACAACGGCTGCGACGGAAGAACAGGCTTCTGCGGCGGGGACTGCTGCGCAGGCGGTTTCACAGATGGCAGATGCGCAGAGACAGGAATCGGACGCTGACGCACAGTTTCTTGCGCGGCTGACCGCCGGAAACAGCGCGTTGGAAGACCGCGCAGGCCAGATTCGGCAGTTGATCGATCTGTATGCGCAGATGCAGCGAATCCGTGCTTCCAGTGCGGCCGGGCAGAGCGTCCCCATGCTGGAGGCGGGCGATTACGAGGTGTTTGGTCAGGGAACGTCACACGGCCCAACGGCAGCGCAGGGGCCTGTGATCGACGTGGACTGGACAGATGCTGCGCGGGGTGCACGGGAGTATGCAGGCGCGGCATCAGATGCGGCAGACGCGACCGGACAGGCCGTGACGCAGAGCGACGGTCTGGTTGATTCCTTCGGGCGGTTGTTCCCGCAGCTTACGGTCTGGCAGCTTACACGGGATGCTGTGAACGCGCTTGTGCAGGAATTGAAGGCTGCGCTGGAAACCATGAAGGATGTTGATACCGAACTGACGGCCATTCAGAAGGTCACAAACAATACCGATGCGCAGATGTCGAAGATCGGAGAACACGGCTATGACGTAGCATCCAAATACGGCGTCTCGGTTACGGACTATCTAAGCAGCGTCGGTTCATTCTCCAAAGCCGGTTATAAAGAAATGTCGGAGGACATGGCGGAACTTGCGACAAAAACGCAGCTTGTCGGAGATGTGAATGCCGATACTGCAAATAAATTCCTGTTGTCTGCCGATGCAGCGTTCAAACTGGAGGGCAATGTTGCGGCGCTGTCGAAGGTGCTGGACGCGGCTAATACAATCGAGAACGAATATGCGACCGAGATTCAGAAAATCGCCGAGGGCTTCCCGCTCGTCGCGAACGTTGCATCGATGGCAAACATGACCGCAGAGCAGCTGACGGCGGCACTCGGCACGATCACAGCCGCAACGCAGGAATCCGGTTCTATGGCGGCCCGCGCCATGCGTGCACTGATCCTGAATATCATGGGCGATACCGAAACCGAACTGGAAGACGGCATCACATGGACAAAGGATGAGATCGAGAGTCTGAGCCAGATCCTCTGGACGTATTCGGAAGACGCCATGAAAGCGGCGCAGGCTACCGGCAGCATTGTAAATCCCATGGAGGCCGTCGCGGGTCTTGCAAAGGCATACAAAGAGGGCGTTCTGACGCAGGCCGAGCTTGCACAGTTCGAATCTGATCTCGGCGGCAAGCTCCGCACAAATCAGCTCGACGCGTTGATTCAGCATTACGATATGTACCTTGAAATGCTGGACAAGGTGACAACTTCTGCCGGAAGCGCCGACCGCGAGATCGGCACCATGCTCGATTCATGGCAGAGTAAAGCGAATATCCTTGACAACAAGTGGACGGAGCTTGTCAACCACATGATCGAGACAGAATCTGTGAAGGGCGGGCTTGAGACTGTGACCGAACTGGTGGAGCTGCTGGACACGGACCTCGGCCATATAATCCTGACGCTTGCTGCTGCTGAAACCGGTGTATTCGCCATTGCAGCGGCTGTCAAAAGCTTTCAGCGGGTCGGCTCCGTGCTCCAGCTCGGTTCGCTCAGTCCGTGGCTGCTTGGGATCGGCGCAGCCATTACCGGTATCGTCGTCGCAATCCAGGCAGCGCAAAAGGCCTATGACGCAGCGCATCCGTCGATTGATAAACTCAATCAGGACTGGGAGGAAAACCGGTCGGCGATCCAGAAAACGAAGGAAGCGCTGGAGGAATATACGGATAAGCTTCGGGCACTTGAACAGGTCGAACCTGCGGACAGAACGGGGCAGTGGCAGGACGAGTATGCACAGCTTTCCAACAACAAGGAAATCGCGGAGGCTTATCTGGATACCCTTGAAGAAATTGCAAAGCATACGGGAAAAAAGCTGTATGGAGCCGGTCATATTACCGGATATTCAGGGAATAACTCGGTCATAGAAAACTATGATGATACAGGAAAGAAATACTATACTTCCAAAATCAGCGGTGCGGCAATTTCAAATGAAACGGTATCTGCCGCGCGGGCAAATTACAATTCAGAACTCGCCGCAGTCAACGCGATTGCAAAGACGATCCCGAATTTCGACTGGGGCAAGCTTGAAGGCTTGACGGAATCTCAGACTTTGGAGAAAATGCTTTCCATGCTGGGAACCTTCGGAATCCAGATCAGCGCTGTAGTGGAAAGTACCGATGAAGCGTTTGCAAAGGTGGATGAATGGGCTTCGTCTTACGACAAACTGACGGATGCACAGAAGAAAAATGCCCAGCTGTATCTTGCCGACCTGCAAAACATGATTCAGACAAAGGAAGTGAGCGACGAGCAGGCAGACGCTTATCTGCGCCTCGCCGCGGCTGCGCAGGAAATTGAAGTTTCATCACTGTCCGCCGGAGACGCGATTCAATTCATTGCAAATAATACCGGGCTGACGGTTGAGGAATCCGCAAAACTGGCTGATGAACTCGGATATATCGACAGCGCAAACACCAGACTTGCGCAGGGCTTTGTACAGCTTGCAGACGGAACGTGGGAATATCGGAGTGCCTGCGAAAAAGCGGCGGACGGTACATGGAAGCTTAAAAATGCAGAGGATGGGGCCGCCGACAGCGCAGACGATATGACTGGCGCGCTTGGAGATGTCGAGGTCGCGACCTATGACGCAAACACCGCCGCTGCAAAACTTACGAAGTCCCTGTTCGACGCAAACGGAAAATTGACCGAGCACGCGAAAAAGGCGCTCACCACAAATACGGCCCTTGCAGATCTGGCGAAAAAAGAGCTGGGACTGCAAAATGCGGCTGCGACGGCAAACTATAATAACCTGATTGCCCAGATTCAGGCGGTCGGTTCTTCTGCAATCATTACGTCTCAGCAGCTTCAACAGATGATCGGCTTGATTCCGGGACTGACCACAAATACATGGTCGGCTGAGAATCAGGAGTTCAATATGCGCCGCCTGTTCAACCAGCAGACGGGGAAGAACTGGAAGAAGGACGCAGAGGACTATGCGCAATGGTCTTCTCAATATCTGCTGAACAAGTCTTCCGAGTATTACAAAAAGCAGCAGGAAGAATACAAGAAGCAGATGGAGGAGCTTTCAAAGTACACCTCCGACTATACCGGAACTTCAACCGATGTTGGCGGCAGCTCCACCGATGCAAATCTTGAAGCGCACAAGCAGAAGGTCGAGTTGCTGAAATCCGAGCTGACTTTGCTGGAAAAGCAGAATGCCAGCGAGGACACGCAGAAGGATAAGATGCGGCAGATCCAGCAGGCGCTCCATGCGCAGGCGCAGTATCTGCGGTCCATCGGCGGCAGTCAAGCAGACATCAACGCGCTCTCTGCTGAATGGTGGGAGTGGCAGGAAAAAATCAATGGCACTCTGAAAAGCACAGATGATCTGCTGAACGAACTGCAAGACGTTATGGCGGACAAGCTTTCCGACCTTTCTGAGCAGCGACAAAATGAACTGGACGAAATCGACAAACAGATCGAGTCGCTAAAACAGGAGAAGGAAACTCGCGACGAGCAGCTTACGCTAGAGGAAAAAATTCTCGCAGTCCAACAGGCACAGGCCAAGCTTGCTAACGCGCAGAACGAGCGGACCGTCCGGCAATTTAATGCCCGTACCGGTCAATGGGAGTGGGTGGCTGACCAGAAGGAGGTTGACAGCGCACAGGAAGCCTTGGACGAGGCCAAGAAAGACCTTGAGGACTTCAAGGCGAACATGGCTTATGAGGCCGCACTGGCCGAACTGGAAGCGCAGAAGAAAACGATCAACGAGCGGTATGACGATCTGGAAACGGCCTACAAAGATTTTTTGAAATCCATCAAGGAGAAGACACGCGGCATTGGCGAGATCTTGCAGGATATCTGGAAAAACGCAACGCCGGAACTCCGTCAGATCATTCAGGAAAACGCAGAGCTTTTCAAACAGTTCGGATTCGATGTGTCGCAGCTTTCCGACGCCGTAAATGACACTGCCAAGAAATTGTACGGTATCTCCAAGAATGGCGATAAGTACGAAATCGGCAGCGATAAGGGCTTGGATTTCATCAACAATAAGCCTGCCGGTTCTACAATGACAGGCGGCGATGGCTCCACATGGACGAAGAACGAGGACGGAACAGTCACAATCGTTGATAAGGACGGCGTTACCTATACGGTATACCCGAATGGCGGCTCTGGTGGAACAGAAGATTCTACCGGTGGCTCGGCTTCTGGCCCCAAATACAGTGGCACCGTCTTTGCAAAACGATTGGACGGAAAGGGCGATGACTACAAGATTTCCAGCGCGGACGGCCTGAATTTCCTGAACAATGCACTCGCCGGTGAGAAACTGGACGGTGGCGATGGTTCCCATTGGGTGAAAAACGCAGACGGGACAACATCTATCACAGACAAGTATGGCATCGCATACAAGGTCTACGACCAAGGCGGAATCCTTCGCGGCATGGGCGGTATCAAAGCCACGATGCAGGACGAGGGAATCACCCCACCGGATGTAACGGCGCTGCTCAGAAAGCGGCTGTTGAAACCCATTGAGGACAAGACCTTCGGCCAGAACATGGACCAGATCAGATGGATGATGGCAAGCAACGGTACGAGTGCGAACGAAGTCCACAACGCCTCTTATGACAGCCATAACATCGGCACGATGATTGCAAAGCAGATCAACTGCACCATCAACGGCATGAAGGTTTCCCCGCAGGAGGCCCATGCGCTGACGCTTGAAAAGCTTGCGAACATTGCGCACAACCTCGGAAATTTCTCTTAACCACAGATGCAGAAACAGCGCAGGAGAACAATGATTTTGCTGCGCTGTTTTTTGCCCCGTGTGGGTTTTGGTGCGGGTTTTTCAAAAAATGCAGAAAATCAACACACTGGGCAGAATGCCTGTTTCGATGATAAAAATTCGCAAAAGCAAAGAAAAAGACTGGAAATCATTCGATTTCCAGCCTTAATCATTTGGTGGAGATAAGCGGGATCGAACCGCTGACCTCATGACTGCCAGCTGCGATCGGTTCGTGATTTCTGGTGATTTTGAGTACAATACGTCCGTTCCGCCAGCGAAAAGTGCGGGATTTTGCAAGGTTTTATCCATTGCGTCCACCCGCTTCCGCACACACTTGGGTCAGAATCTGGGTCAGGACAGGCAGATGGATTTGAAGAAGTTCTGCCGGACTGGATATGGATTGTAGCTTGACCTTTGCCGATAGTCAAGTCATGAAAAGGATAAAGCTAAATTTCAGAAAGCCAGTAGAAACCGCACCTGCTTGATTAGGCAGAGAGATAGACGAACCGATCAGCAGTACAGAAACTTGCTGAAATAGCAGGCGCTGCAGTCAGGGAGAATGCTCACAAAATTGCCGCGGTTGCCTGCAAGCGCAAACTTTTTGGTAACTGTCAATGCCGCGCAGGAGGAAAATCCAGCGAAGATACTTTTTTAAGCAAGTTCCCGCGCGCTGTCGACGGCCTCTGTATCGCCAATCTTTACCACTTGCTCCACAAGCGACATTTCTATGGTATCATTCGGAGACGCCATCTTTGTCAAAAATGTGATTCTGTTCTTCGTTAGTGATTTGTCCGGGGATTAAGCTGAATACATTATTATGTATCCAGACTTTTCGCACAAATATAAAAAGCTTCAATTGACATATCGTTAGAAAGAGGCTTCTTATATGCGAGTTTTGAATATCGATTCTCTGAATCTAGACTAGTACCTTTGTTTTCTTGGTGCTACTTTGCGACGCGTCCTTCTCCTCTGATGCAAAAATACTGTGTGGGAGCGGTTGCTTCAGTCCGCTTCGACCAGAGCCAGCGCACGGCACGGGCCGCCCTCGGCGTTTTCGAAGACCAGCGGCGCGGCTACGAGCAAAAACCGCTTTCCAAGCAGCCGGTCCAGATTCCGCAGCGCTTCGAGCAGAATTTTGGAATTCTGTCCGAGCAGCAACCGGTGGATCGGGAAGGACGTGTCGCCAATCACATCGTAGTTGTTCAGTTCCATGCCGATGCCGCGAAGCGTGGGATGTGCACCGAGCTGCTGGGCAAGCGCCTCTGACAGGAGGGGATAGCTGCCGTACTGCGCGTCGGTGCCGAATTTTTTGGCCCAACCTGTATACAGCAGAAGAAAGTCGACGCCGTCCAGACAGACGCCTTCGAGGATTTCCGGGCCAATCCGGGTTCCGGGTGCATAACCCGAGCAGTCGACCACCAGACCCTGACCGACGAAAAAGCCTACAGGCCGGTCCTCTATATGGAATCCCCCTTGAATCATGTGTGCGGGACAATCAAGGTGCGTCCCATAGTGGACGCAAAAGTGCTCTACGCTCGTCAGCTCCATCGCGTCGCCGTTGGCGGTGCAGCCGCTTTTTCGGATCTGCATCGGCACGCTGCCGGGAGCGAGTCTTGTCTCAGCACCATAACGCCAGCTGAGGTCGATGACCTCGGAAATCTTCATAACGTACTCCTCCTTACCGCATCTTTTTACGTTTATAGACAGCGAGTAGCAACACGATGATAAGGCTGCCCTGCACGATCTGCTTGACGGCTTCCGGAACGTTCAGGACCGTGAGCAGGCTGTTGATAAGAATCATGATTCCGACGCCCGCGATCGTCCCGATGTAGCCGCCTGAACCGCCGACGATGCTGGTTCCGCCAATGACAACTGCAGCAATGGAGTCCATGTTATAGCCGCTGCCAGTGGACATATAGCTCGTGCCGGTGTAGCCGAGGAGCAGGAAGCCGCTCAACGCCGCCATGACGCTTGCGATCACATAGATACCAAGCGTGGTCAGACAGACATTGATACCAGAGTAGACAGAGGCGGTGCGATTTGTGCCGATGGCGTGGATCGACCGACCGACAGTAGTGCGGGACAGCAGAACGATACAGAGCGCAGACAAAACGATCCAGATCACGGACGCACCGCTGAAGATGGAAAGAAAGCGACTGTTGACGAGGCTGCTCAGAATGTCCGAGGCGTAGCCGCCCGGCGCGCCATTGCAGTAGATGTACGACAGACCGTAGAGCACCATACCGGTGGCCAGAGTGATGATCATCGCGGGGATCTTCAGGAAATAGACGCCTGCGCCGTTGATCAGACCTGCGGCAATACCGATGCCGAGAACGGTCAGAAAGGCGAGCAGCGTATTTTCGCTCTTGCCGCTGATGATGGCAGCGCTGACAACGTTTGCCAGAAGCAGCGTATATTCCGCTGAAAGATCGATGCCGCCCGAGAGGATGATGAGCGTCTGACCAATACAGACAAGGCCGAGGAAGGAGGCCTGCTTGAGGATGCTGCAAATATGGTTCAGCGTCAAAAATCCGGGGCTGACAAAGTTGATGGCGACTGCCAAGAACACCATGACAAGGTAGACGAACAGGATCGGAAGTGCTTTTTTCAGGCGCAGAGGATCGCTTTTCAGATGTTTGTTCATATTCAGCACCTCACTTCTTTGCCCGCATTGCGCTGACAGCCAGCGCAACGATCAGGATCACACCCTGGATGACAAACTGATAATAGGAGTATACCTGCATCAAATTCAAAAGGTTATTGATGATCCCCATGATCGCAACGGCCGCGAGACAGCCGATTACGCTGCTTTTGCCACCCGACAGCGAGGCACCGGCCACGACGACCGTCGTGATGGATCGCTGTGTATACGGCGAGCCGAGTAGAGGATTGCCGGAGGTGGAATAAAAAGAGATATAGAGCGCGGCCAGCGCGGACAGCAGTCCAGAAAACGCAAAAGCCATCAGCTTTGTTCGTCCGACATTGATGCCGGTGCACTCCGCGGCCTGCTCATTGCCGCCGATCGCAAAAAGATTACGGCCAAAGTTTGTCCGGTACATGAGTAGCCACATTCCTGCGGTTATCAAAATCATGAGAAGAACTGGGAACAGGTATCCCCAACCCTTTGTGATGAACTTGCAGAAGCGGTAGGGGAGGGTGCCGTCCGGCGCGGACATGATCAGCAGCGTCACGCCGGCAAACACCGTCTGCGTGGCCAGCGTGGCAATGATCGGCTGCATATCGCCCTTGACGACCAGAAGACCGTTCAGAAGACCGATGACGAAGCCAGTCAGAAGGCACAGCAGGACAGTCAGCAGGAGCGAGGAAACGCTGTCTTTCATCATCGTAACAGCCATAACGTTGACGAGCGAAATGATCGAGCCGGTTGACAGATCCACGCCGCCCAGCGTGATGATGACGAGCTGTGCAAATGTGATAAAGAGCAGGCCGACGTTTGCAGACAGAATGTTGCGAAGGTTCTTTGCGGTGAAAAACACGTCACTCGTGAAAGCACCGACAATGGCGAGCGCCAGCATCACGAGGTAAACAACGACGACTTCGCTCTTGCGTCGGTAGAGCATCCGCAGGTTTTTCCCGGTAAGCAGCCGATCGTTCATGTTTCCGGATCCTCCGTTTGATTCAGATTTCGGTTCATTGCGCCATGCATAATGTTTTTCTCAGTGATCCGCTCTCCGGACAGTTCGCCCGTCAAATGACCCTCGTAAAGCGTCAGTACGCGGTCGCAAAGACCGATCGTTTCCATCATATCGCTGGTGTAACAGAGAACTGCCACACCGCTGTGCGCTAGGGAGCGAAGCAGACGGTAAATTTCCTGCTTTGCCTCCACATCAATGCCGCGCGTCGGCTCGTTCAGAATCAGAACCTTGGGCAGGTCCTCCAAACTTTTACCGATCGACACCTTTTGCTGGTTGCCGCCTGAAAGATTCATGACGGCCTGTTGCAACGATGAGGTTTTGATGTTCAGTCGGGCGACCATATCCTGCGCCTGCCGGCGTTCTGCACGCCGGTGGATAAAGCCAAGCGTCTGGCGGCGGCGTAGGCTGACCATGCTCAGGTTGTCATTGACGGACAGTTGCAGGCACAGCCCCTGCACCTTGCGGTTTTCCGGAACGTAGCCGATCCCGCTGCGGATGGCCTTTTTGACGTCGCGGAAATTCAGCTCCACGCCGTTCAGACGGATCGTTCCAGCAGTGTGATGGCGCAGACCGGCCAGCGATTCAAAGAGCTGGCTCTGCCCCTGCCCATCCAGTGCGCCGATGCCGACGATCTCGCCGCGGCAGATGCGGAAGGTGATATCGTGGAAATAGGAGCGGTCGCTCAGACCATGAACGGACAGGATCTCTTCGCCGGTCTGCTCTGCCTTTGGCGGAAAGATGCTTTTGAGCTCACGGCCAACCATCAGCTGCACGATGCGGCTTTCCGATACTTCGCGCAGATCGACGGTGTCGATCAGCGAGCCATCTTTCAGGATGGTCGCGCAGTCGCCGAAGCGGAATACCTCTTCCAGCCTGTGCGAAATGAAGATCACGGTCTTGCCGGCCTTTTTCAGCTCCAGCACAATGCGGTACAGCTTATCGACCTCGGTCGAGGTCAGCGTGGAGGTCGGTTCGTCGAGAATCAGAATCTCCGGGTCACCAAGAACCGCCTGTGCAAGTGCTAATCTCTGCTTCATTCCTCCAGATAGCGCGCCGATCTTGCGTCTTGGAACATCGTCAAGCTCAACAGCGGTGAGAATTTCTGGAATATCTTTCTTCGCCTTCTCCTTCGGCAAACCTTTCAGAGCCGCCATGTACCACATGAATCGCTCAACGGTGAAATTCGGATAAAGTCCTGGATACTGCGGCATGAAGCCGAGCTTTTCACGGAATCGAACACCCATTTTAAGAACATTTTCGGTCACGCCGTTGTCGCTTGTGTAGGTAATCTCCCCAGAATCTGCCTTAAGGTTATCTGTGATGATGTTCATAAGAGTAGATTTGCCACTTCCATTGGGTCCAAGAAGGGCGTAAATGCCGGGTTCTAAAACCGATGTGAATTCATTTAACGCACGATTTGAACCATAGCTTTTGGTAATCTGGTTTATGTTCAGTTTCATAAAATCACTCCTTCTCACTCAGATAAATGCTTACACGGTTTTGAATGTAATTTACTGTTTTTTCAGCGGAATTTTGACCGGATAAAAATAACGAAAGTTCTTCTTCAATAATTTCACTTACTTGAGCTGGAAGTGGTTGGATAGATTGAGTCGAATTAAGCATGCTTACGAACTCATCTATCAGTTCTTGCGTAAGATTGATTGATTTTGGAGATAAGTTTGTTTGTAAATCTATAGCAGTATATGTAGCTCCAGTATCAAACAGATAACTATAGTTCTGTTGCTGAGAGCACCATTTATCAAAGGGCGTTGTATTGAGCGCAGGGATATAGCTGTTAGAGGAGTAGTTTATTAAAATAAACTTTATAAATTCCCATGCCCCTTCTTTTACAGCTGAATTTTCGGATATTGCGTAGTAGTCACCGTGTTCTATATGCGATACTCCTCCCTGGTTGGATGGTAAACCAAGAAAAGTCAAGCTATTGTCGTATCCGAATCGTACTTTCAGCGAGAGATAGTCGGCAATATTGCAAATGGTAGCATAGTATAACAAATAAGTACCGTCTTGATATGGCGAACAGTCTGAAAAGCTGTATGACGGAGCAGTCTCATATGGTAATTCATATAGAAAGTCTAAAATATCATTGAAATATGAATTGGTAAAATCACACGAAGAGGTTTTGAGATCAATAAATGAAGATATACCATATTTGCATAAAATATCCATCAGGTTATCTTGATTCATATTAGAGAGTAACTGCCTAGGGGCTTTCAATGAGCTAGATAAAGAAATAAATTCAGAACAATTCCAAGAAGAAGGGAAAATATCAGAACTTTTTGTTACAAGCGTTTTTATTCGAAAGCACGGGGTGATAACAAATAAATTGTTATTGTATTCCAGTGATTTTAGCACACATTTGAAAATGTCGTCTTTTTGAATGCTTGTGTCAGAGGATAAAAAATCGTATAGATTGCAAAATATTTCTTTGTCTGCGTATTCTCTGTAATCAGTGTTCAAAACGATAACGTCCCCGACTTTATTTGACAAAATATCTTTCTCAAATGATGAGAGCATTGAAACGCTCTGGTCGTATGATTCAGTAAATACAGTTGCTTTTTCATCGAGAAGAATATAATACTTATCAGAGCATGAATTGAATTGTATGGCAGCCTGAGGAATTGTTTTTGAGCCAGATTCATAGTAAGAAACACGTATAATGATGCGCTCTTGAGTAGCTGATTCCGCCGCTGGTTTTAGCAAGAAAAGTGAGACAGGTTTATTTGTAGCCGCACGATAGAGAATGTATAAAGTAGATGCGTCAATAAATATTATATCATTTATATTTTCAAAATCAATACACGAATTCGCCCAACTTAACAACAATTGATCTTTTTGAGATGTGTTATAAATTCCTTGAGAATTGCAAATGTAAAAAGTTGAATTGTTAGCTGTGAAAATAAATTTAGATGTATTTAATATATTGGAATTGGCGAAAGAGGTTGTTTTTAGGCTTAATGTCTCGTCAAGGCGATAACAAACAGTTTCTCCATACAAGTTTTTGAACGAGAATAATACATTAGAATTACTGTACGAAAGATCCTGAAAAATTCCGTAAGAATCGAAATAAAACAAAGTATCCCAAGCGCCAATCGTCAAATTGAGCGATATGCATTTCTCACTATCAACGACGCAAATGGTTTCATCCAATGTAAATGTATGAAATTCTTCATTTTCATTGATAATCGCAGGAATTTCAAAAACAGATAGGGTTATACCTTGCTCTGAAACAAGATGCAATATATAAGAAACATATTCGGAGTTTGGTTTAAGCAAACTGGTAATAACAATATAAGCATCATTTGTCTTGCAAAATCCAATAGCGGGAGCAGGAACGTCGGTTGTCAAATATGATATGTCTGATGCATTAATTGAAGCGAATGCAACGAAATCATCTATTTGACCACACAAGTAAATATTGTCATAAAACTTGAAATCAAAAATAGAGGTGAATTTCTCATCTAAAATAATTTCTGTGCTGTCATAGACTGCATTCAAAGTTATCGTTTCAGGTTTCGACTTGGACGAGGTACAACTGCTGAAAATCAAAACAGAAAATACAATCGAAAAGACCAGTAAGCAACAAACTATGCATTTTTTGCTCATAAATTCACCTCAATTCAATCAATTCCCCATTTGGCACAACTTTTCCATGAACAGAAAATAGATATGCAAACAGACAATATACTTGCTGCGAGATAAGTATAGGAAAGGAACACGGATATGTCAGATACGATCAACGATAATACAGAAATCAGAATAACCCCGCAGATAATGGATATGAAACTGTTTTTTATGAGATGCGAAAAACCTGAAAATAACAGTGAAAAAAACAAAATCCCAACGAATCGAATAAGCTCATACAGCAGGAATGTCTGACCGAGCGTGAAACCGTGTATGCTGTCAGCAAATATTGTAATTGACTGCATTGGTGCATCAAATAGAGGAAGTGAGTATCTGTCAGCTATGTACAGTATCATATATAGTTCAGAACAGAAATACACAAGGAAGCAACAGAAAAAAGAAACAGCGATCTTAGAACAACAGGTTTTTCTTCTGCCGAATGTTGTTGTACGGATGATAACATCCATTCCATAAGCCGAAGACTGGGATTCTGTTTCAATTGTGAAAAGTGAAGAGGCAATTAACAACACTGAAATATAAATCGGTATATCAAGAGACCGCTCAAACAAAAACTTCCATCCGGTATCGTAAACAAAGCAAACAGGTTCACTACATGAAGCCAAATAATCATCATAACGTTCAACATTTCTAAAGACTTCTCGCTTAGTTACCGCATCAGAGCATTCTGTCAGGATATTTTCATACTCAGCAATGGATATTTTTCCGCTAATAAAGTCAGAGCTTGCGTTATTCCATAGCATTTTTTTCGTCTCTAAGACGGTAGCTGTAGCATTTATACTTTCCGATTTGATAGTTGACCATAAACTTTCATCAACGCTATCACCGCTGTAATCAGATATAAATTCACGATAATAAATTTCGGAGACGTTTTCATTTGAAACACTGGGAGTTTGTAGTTGACAGATTATGCTTATTGGAACCGCAACAACAATAATAATATATAGCCTTTGAGATATAAAACATTTATAAAACTCGTTATTCAAAATATTCAATGAATATGAGTTACGTTTTTTGGGGGAAATAGTGCAATCGTGCATCTTTACTATCTTTACAGACGTAGGACAAGCACATTGTATATAAGATGAAGCTACTTTTTGAATGATTACAAACAAAACAGCCGTTAAGATAATATAAAACCCGAAAACTATAGGAATTGCTGGGATGATGTTGTTAAAGCATGCTATGGCAGAATATTGCGAGAATATTGAACGTGCATCGGATAAATTTTGTGGAAAGATATAGCTGAAAATGCTGAAAGCTGATCTGATTGGGAGTCTAGAAAATGCTATAAAAGTAGCAGCAATACACACAGAGAAAAATCCACCCCATATGATCTTTTTTGATCTGCAAATAAACAGCAAACATATTAGGACATATGTAAGACAAACCAAAAGTTTTGAAAAAGAGGATATAAGAAGATATTCGAAAACAGAAATCGAATACGGACAAATAGCCATGTTTGGCAATGTCTGCACAGGAGCAAAAAGATCCATATCGTTTCCGAATAAGATTAACTCTGTGAATGTAGTAACACCTACAATAAAGACCGAAAACAGAACCACAGA
>ENA-OROD01000897-OROD01000897.1-human-gut-metagenome-genome-assembly--contig:-NODE-897-length-26439-cov-4.579821_pt1 | contig 26439 bp, 26 predicted proteins | sample MGYA00242123_ERZ509038 | MGnify/ENA primary metagenome ERZ509038 (study PRJEB26280, sample SAMEA2338719) | human gut metagenome | biome: human gut; feature: human-associated habitat; material: faeces... | reverse complement strand
CTTCTTTAAGCCACTCTGTTTCCTTCTTTAAGAGCGCCAAATCAGAACAACAAGCGTAAAACCCAATTGATTTCTTGGTTTCTTCATATAATTTAATCTTTTTGTCAAGATAATAATTATACACAAATCTTACGCAACCAAAAGTCTTCGCAATTAACACACGCTGTTTTTCGTTTGGATATATCCTGAATTTGTAAGACTTTTCCATGCTCAACACTCCTTTTTTTTGTTATTATTATAACATATTCTTCAAGATTTGTCAAGCATTTATTGTTAATATTTTAAAATATATAAGAACCACAGTCCTTAATCGTTAGAGGTCTCGTTCACATAGGCTCGCTACTTCCTACGCATCCTTATCCGTTTTCACGGCAGGTATCTTATATTTTCATATAAGCACAGACTATATCTTCTTCATGCGGATTTCTCCGTTTAGAGCTAACCACTTCGGCTCGCTTGAGCCTACTCCCCTCAAGAGGGATAGTCGTTGGGGTTTCCCTTTCGGGCTTACCTGCTGATTGTCCATTTTCCAGTGTTTAGGATTTAACCTTGCACCATCTAATCTATTCTTTCTACTTTCGTTACCATCACACTTATACCTAATCAGTATTATGTTGTGGTTAGATTAGCTTTAGGAGTTTCCAGCATTTCAGTTAGTATATTGGGTATGTAAGAATACCACTACGTACAAGTTTCCCTATACGCTTACTATTTTCCAGCATTTATTTAATATTCCAATATAAAGGAATTATGCCAGATCTTAATAAAATACAATCTCCGCATCTTTGGGTATGTCCATCGTGACATTGTAAATCTGCTTTCCAGCTTCGCACTTTCCGATTTCTGTCTCGCCAGTCGGTTTGTCGTACTGTGCAAGCGCGTCGGATACTTTTATCGGGTTGGAAAAGTAACTTAAACCGTTGATGAGGAAATTATACATTATTTTCTGAAATTCAATTGTATTTGTCAAATAAGCTCTGTTGATATCAGGATCGTCTATTAGATTGACTGTCCTTTCGTATATATCTGAAAATTGAATCATAACGATCCCTCCATTATATAGTTATTGAGAATTTACACGACGAGATCTCTACTCGCCCACCTCTTTGGGCATACGCCACCGCCGTACTCGTGTCGCGCCTAAGCGGTTTTAGCCGTCCCGTCATTATTTAAAGTCGTGCGACCTTACGACACCCCATTTCCGCCAATTATGGTTGGTTGCGTACTTTACCAGTGCAGTTTTTCAATGCTACTCTGCTTCGCGATATGATTAAGCGAAAAACATTTTAAATTTTAATATTTTCGATGTATATATTTCCAGTTATTATTATGTGAAACTAATTTTAGTTTTTTTGCACTTATTTGCGTATTTTTCTTATTGCCATCTTTCATATAGTTATCAAATAAATCCTTGATATATACAGTAGATCCTCCAAAGCCAGATATATATCCTTTTTTGGAAAACACAATTACCTCATCGTTTAAATACCAGCTTTTAAAACATTTTGTGTTTTTACGATGTCTCTTCTGTGTTTTATTAGGTTCTTTAATACCCTTCCGAATGGTTGCCTCATGCAAAGATCTTTTCTTTTTACGAAATTGTTTTATAAGCAACCATTCGTTTGGATTTTCTTTTATGTTCGAAATACCAGATATTGCGATTGCATCGTTATAATGGGTTTTTGATAAACCTAATTTTTTACGCCTCATAACCGTTTCCGAACCGTAGCTTATTATTGCGTTGGGGTATCTATCGAAAATTCTTTTTCTTAAAATATTCATAAATGGCGGTTCTTTGTATTGCTTTGCCTTTTTGCGCTTAATCATCCAATCATATAAAATTCCACCAGGTTTATGATTTTCAGTCGTATGACAATCTGAACAAACCGTAATTAAATTATCAGCTCTGTCTGTGCCACCCTGTGATTTATATAAAATATGATGAGTATACAAAATTTTATCTTTGGATTTCCCGCAACATTGACAAGTATAATTATCTCTTGCAAATACAAAATATCTCACATCGTAAAATCCATAGGTCTGACCATGTTGATAATCGATGCCTTGTATTTCGGGATTAATCATTTTAGCCGCGTCGAACTTTCCAACTTCTATATGAAGCATTGGGATAGGTACTAAATTGCACATTTCATCTATCCATCTATAAGTATGGTTAATTCGATTTTGCAAACTAGGAGGTAGCCAATTATTTTCTGTTTTTCTATTAAGATATCTTGATTTTCTATATCTTGTCTTTCTACTACGTCTATTATAACGATATATTCTTCTTGCGTCTAAATTGGTTTTAACATCTTGTCTTAATTCGACTTCACCCTTAAATAAAACCTTGTTTTCAGAAGTAATTGCAAGACCGATGTGTTTTGCCCCCGTATCTATTCCCACGTGGCAATCCTGCTTGTTTTCACCTGTCGGAATAGTTAATTGAATTGTAAATGGATTATATTTATGAATTTTCGCCTTACCTTCTTTTAAAAGAAGTCGAGCTTTTCTTTGAGTGCAAGGCATTAAAGCTTCGCCTCTTTGATTTATAACGAATACTCTCAAGTTTCGTTCCTCCTTTTAAGAGTTTGTTACCCTTCGCCAATGTTGTAAATACTTGTCGTAATCGACCACTTTAGGTTGACCGTTCCTACCCATCAGAACTTTTACAGAGCCTACATAGTGCATAGAACTAGGGTACCATTCTATGGTATGATAATATAAACAACGTAGTTAATTAAAACTTTGGCTAGTCAACTATTAAATAAAATAAATTATTTATTTTTGGGTAGTTGACAATGGGGCTTTTATTTATTTGGTTAAATCAGTATCTGACGATGTTTGGTCTTGTGCCTTGCTGAGCGCCGCTTTCGACCTTTCTGTTAAGTTCAACAAGAAAGTTTTCGAGTTTGCCGCCAGTTATATCGTTGAACGTTTTTACCCTACGAACATCTCTAAATTTCGGATTTCCTTCATAAGCGCATCTAAGCCAATAACTCACAAGGTTTTCCTGACCATATTCGGGAAGTCTATTATAAACTTCTTCTATTTTCGTCATCGGGACGTCTCCGAGTGTTTTGATAAATGTGCTGTCAATCGGACATTCATCAACGGTTGTAACGCCGTAAGTCCTTGCCTCTTCTTCATAACCTTTTGCTACACACAAAAGACCTTTGGTGAACCAACTTCTATGCTTCGACAGAAGTTCTTCAAATTGCTGAATCGTTAAAAGTCTTTCTTCACCGAAATTCGTCATACCAACATCGAGATTGGAGAGGTGAATTATCGTTCCGAGTTGAGGGTCCATCTGCGCCAAATGAACGATTTTGATTTTCCCGCCGTGGAGATTTTCCACGGACTGCTGTGCGACGGTTTGATTCGCCTGATTCATCATAACACCTTGCATAAAGGTTGCCATAAGATCGGTGAGTTTTTCGAGTTTCGCGTCAACGCTATCGATTTTTGCCGCTTTAATTTCCACGGGTTTCGTTTCTTTTACCACTTCTTCGGTGGCTTCTTTTTTTGTCGTTGTTGTTGCCATAATTTTCTCCTTTTACTACTTTTATCATACAAAAACGCCGCCTGCGCAACGTTGCTTGTTTATTGTTTTATCCAATGTTTATATCCTGCGTTATACACCGTACATCCATCATGAGTGAATGATTTTGGTTTTCTTTCTTTATCGCATACATAACCATTTTCTTCAAATATATATTCTGGAATTTTACCATTTTCACACCAATATTGTTTTTTGGTTAAAACGATATTTCTAGTAAACAGATTTTTTAAATCTTGTTTCACTTTTTCTTTATTCTCAATCCATTCATTTTCATAAAGATGATATATAAAAATCCCCTTCTCTTTGGATTTATTATATTTTTCTAAATGGTAAGTTTTCCCTCTTAATTCAACAGAATGCCAATAATTGCCATTAAATTCTATTCCAATTCTAAAATCTGGGCAATAAATATCTATTTCTTGCGGTGAAATTATATCACGTACATTATGCTTGCATTTTATACCAAGCGATTTTATATATTGTAAAACCTCTCTTTCTCCAGCAGAGGCTTGTTTTTTAATCATACCAACGCATTCATATTTCTTTATGAAATCTAACATTGGGCTCACAGAATATCCAAGAGCATCTGCAATATTCCTAACCGTATCGAATTTATTCAGAGTTACAAAATTCACAAAATTTTCTTTAGAAGAAACTATCTCATCAACTTGCTCAATAGATAACCCTAAATTTGATTTTATCGGACTTCTATCACGCAAATTAGCAATTCTAAGTTTTCTCCTTACACTTTCAGCTTGGGTTGAATTTAGGACTCCAAGGCGCTCAATTACGGTTTTTCGTCTTTTTTCTTTTACATTTGGTAAATTTGAAAATTCTCCAAAATCTTTTGTACCAAATTGACGATAAAATTCTTTGTTTGTGTTTTCAATAATTTTATCTAAATCTTTCTTAATACCGTTTTCTTTACAAACACGTTTAAACACCGTAGTTTTTATATTTAAAATATTACAAACTTCACGGCGTGTTAAATTTTGAATAATATAAAGTTCATATAATTTATCAACATCAACTTTAATTGTTCTCGACTCTTTGATACGTTTGTTATGAATAGGATTGTTTTTATGCCAATTATACGTATTACAACAATGCCTTAAAAAACTTTCTGGTATATTTAAGTCTTTAATTGTTTGTGCCCAAGTATGATTTTGAGTTATATAATAATCATATAACTCTTCTTTAGTAATATTAATTTCTTTTTTATTCATGTTTTTCTCCTATGAATAAATATATAAAAGCGGTAATCCCAATGATAGGAGACAAAGGAAAACAGTTTCGAACCTGCTGTCCCGCTATTTACACGTTAATTATAACAAATTACTTGATGTTTGTCAAGCGTTTCATAATGGAAATTACGTTTTTGTGAGAAACGTAATTAAAAAACTCAAATATTTTTATAAAAGAATATTTAAACTTATTAAAATTAAAGATTAATAACGCCGTGTTTCGAACCAAGAATTGCAGCAATTCCGAGACGAACCTTTACCGAGAAGGTATAAGTTCTATCAGAAGTGTATTCGGGAAGATCGGTAAGAGTGATTTCATTCCCTTCCATACAAATTTTCAAAGGTTTGTACGCATTGGCGCTTACTAAAAATATCTTATCGTCGGGGACCATAAGTTTAGCACTCGAATTTATGGTTAACGGGTCGATAGCCTGGTCAATCGCGATAACGTTAGTTCCAAGATATCTATCAAGGAAGCCGTTCTTCGTGATTTCAACGCCAAGACCATATTGCAAGCCGACTGTACTGGGTACCAATTTTGAAAGTGCGACAGAAGTACCGAGAGCGTAAATGGCAGAACCACCATTAACTGCAGAAACTCTCTGCGCAAGAGTGCCATAGTTATTAACATCAACGCCGTTAGCAACATAGCCAGCGCCAAGACCATCGGTAGCACCAATAAGCGCAGCGATAGCTTTCGCAAGAACGTAGTTTTCGAACGAACGAGCTATTTTAGCAGCCCAAACACCGATATCAAACTTTCTCGAAGCAAGAAGATACCAGTCGATCGAAACAGCGATTTCAACGGGTTGCGGGTTAACCACAATTTCGTTGTTGTAAATGGGCTGTAAAGCACCACGATGGATACCTTCAGCGAGTTCATTTACCTGATAAAGTTCGTTGGAATCAACGATGAAACGAGCGGTGTCGCCCCAACCAATGTGATGTATTTCCATAAACGTATCAGCAAATCTCGAGCTCATCGTCATCGGAAGAGTCGCGTTGATAACCTGCGCGATAACCGCGTCGAAGTTTTCTCTGAAATCTCTGTTGCCGTTAACAGAAGGATTTTTAACAAGGTCAAGACCTTCAGCTTCGAATCTATCTTCATAACGAGTGCCGCTTACGCAATATTTAACGAGGTTTTCGCAAACATCACTCTGCATTTCTTCATATTCTTTTCTGTTCTGTACACCTTCAATGTGCTGACGAGCGGAATCAACGATACCGTCTACAACATCATTAAAAAGGGCGTTTTCAGACTTTTTATAATTAAACATTTTTAACATAATATTCTATTCCTCCCTTAAAAATTAAAGTACACGGCAGTAATACATCTTGCCAGCAACCGTCTGACCAAGAACGAAATCTTTAGCCATTTCGATTTTAACACAGAACTTACCCGTCGCTGCTTCTTCAGCGGGCGCGAATTTCGTGCTGTTAGCTTTCGCAGTAGCATATTTACCAACGGTAACATCTCCGTCAAACGCATCACCAGAAACGAAGAAACGGTCATATTTCTTAAGAAGTCTAACTCTCACGGGTTGACCAGCTTCACCAACAAGACCGTCGGTTCTGATTCCAACTCTCCAAGCTTCACCTCTTACGTCGCCCTTCGAAACGTCAGCGATATCAACTATCGCGATTTCATCAGTATCAGCAGCGGGTGCTTTAATTTCAAAAACGTTCATATCTTTATTGCCAGCGTAAACGGTGCTTGCATCGAGGTCGCCAACAACTACAAGAGCGCCATCTTCTACTTCGGCATAGTTAGCATTTGCTTTAAACTTACCAGTAAGAAGAAGAGAATTAACGTCTTCAGACGCCATTTTAATTTTAGCAAAAGTAGCCATATTAATTTCTCCTTAATTATTTCTTATTTTTTAATATTATCTTTAAGTCGCTCACGTAAAGTCATTTCTTTGCGACTAGATTTTTGTTTTGATTCTTCCACAATATTTACACTAAATATTTCCGTTTTTTCACTGAAAAGCGTCGCTTTTGTTTTTTGGAAAGATAAATATGCAATATCTCTGTCTATAGCGTCGATATTTTCATATTCTCTTCTTTCACATTTTTCACTAATCGGCTTAATCTCTTCTTCCGTGAACTTCATTTTAGCGCATACATTGGAAATATAATCTTTTTGCTCGTTGACCTTCATAACGGCGAATTTTTCAACCATTTCGTCACGAGCTTTCTTAACCTCTTCGTAATCCTGCATCTTCGCGATACATTCATCCATTTCGAGTTTAAGTTTTCCTGCGGTTGCTTCGTAATTCGCACACTTCTCTTCAAGTTCTGCACATTTCTTCTCATACTCCGCGCATCTCTTTTCGTAATCCGCACACTTACTTTCGTATTCTCCGCATTTGTTTTCGTATTCACAACATTTAGCTTCGAGTTCCGAACACTTACCTTCCGCTTCAGCAAATTTGCTTTCCGCTTCATTGCATTTCATCTTTAATTCATCGCAAGCCGCGTTGAATTCCTCTTCGGTATAAACCTTTTCAACAACCACAACGGGCTCTGCCGCAGGTTCTTCCTTCGGTTCCTCAATGACGACTTCTTCCGAGTGTTTTTCGAGCGAGCAATCGTCGCAATCATCGTGATCATCACAATCATCGTCGCAATCACCGTCGCACGGTTCTTCACACGGAACATCATCTTCGTAAAGGTCGCAGAATTCGTCGCATTCGCAATCGAACTTCGCTTCGAAATCGAGGTCTAAATGCTCATAAATAGCCTTTAACTTCTTTAAGACTTCTTCTTCGCCGTTCTTTTCGGCGTAAGCCTTCGCTGAGCCTAATGCCCCTCTGTTATATACCAGTTCGTCGCCTTTAATCTCCATTACTGGATATTTAAGCTTCGTAACTTCCCCTTCTTCCCAGCCTTCTCTCAAGTCGAGGAACACGTCGTCTGCGATTTCCTTAAAGTTGCTCGCTTCAACAACGCGTTTTCTGAGTTCCGCTTTATCAACGTCGCCCCAACTGGTATCGGACATGGCTTCTTTGGATTTGTTGACTTTAAGAGCTTTTGCAAAATCTTCTATAGCCAAGTTTCCGTCCTCCTTATTTTTCTCATCGCCCTCTAACTGAGAGTACGCTTGAATAATTGTTTGTTTTTGTCCACTGAATCTCGCCGCGTCAAAAACTTCGAGAATCGATAATCCCGCGCCTTCTATACCTTCTTTGACCTGTATACCATTACGGCTTCCGAGAATCGTTATTCCCTTTAAGTCAAATTCTTTGATATATTCAACCCCGTCAACCATCTCGCTATCTAAAACCGCTATCTCGACCGAAACTTTTTTCTTACGGTCTTTGAGCAATTTTTTGACTTGTTTATAGTTGTATTGAGTATCCGTTGTGTTTAGAAAAACTAAACTTACTGTTTCATAGTGTCCCATTTCGCATACGCTACTTTAGTTTGTATAACACTCCACAGTTTAATGGTGCAACGACACCATAAGTCCGAAAACTCTCCGTTTAGTCTTCGTAACTCATTAGATTAAGTGCTGCATTGTAATCTCTATCTTCGGTATATCCGCAATCAGGGCAGACAAACATTCTGTCTTTTAGTTTAAGACTGTGGTTAATACAACCACAACTATGACACGTTTTACTACTCGGGAAAAACCTATTAACTTGAATAAATTCAATGCCCACCCATTCGCTTTTATATTTTATTTGTCTTATCCATTCAGAAAAGCATTGATCTTGAATGGCTTTCGATAAATGTTTGTTTTTCATCATCCCCACTATATTCAAATCTTCCATTATTATCTTTTTTGGTAATAACGAAATAATTCTACGAGTTGATTGATGAATATAATTATTGCGAATGTTTGAAATGCGCGTATATAATTTTCGAAGTTTCTCCTCTTCTTTCTCTATATTTTTCGTTTTTACATACTTGTTGCCTTGTTTGTTGGCTTCATATTTACGTGATATAGAGCGTTGCGTATGTCTGATTTGTTCTTCATACATACGAATTTTCTTACTTTTGTTAATGTTTTGGAATACTAACTTCTTGTCACTATACGCAACTATTGCACTATCTTTTATACCTAAGTCTATACCTACATTATAATTATTTAATTGAAATGTTTGTTTCTCACATTCCAAACTAAATAACAACATCCACTTACCGTTTATGTTAGAAATTCGCGAACCTATAAATTTACATCCAGACCCAATCGGTAGCTCAAAGTCAGACTTAAATTTTACCGATCTTAATTTAATGATATGAACAAATCCAGATTTATCAAACCATAATTTGGCGGGATCTATTGGAAAATTTGTTTTGCTCCTTTTACGAGATTTAAATTTCGGAAATCCACTTCTTTTATTGAAGAAGTTCCGATAAGCGTTTTCTAAATCGCCACAAATTTTCTGTAAACTTACACAAGATATTTCATTAAGCCAGTCATGTTCACCATCGTTTTTTAACGGTGTTAATAATTTAATCATATCGAACTGACTTAAATGTTTTTCGCCAGCTTTATGAAGCTCTTCTTGCTTTTCTAACATATAATTGTAAATATATCTGCAAGCACCAACGTGTTTCCACATCAACTGTTCTTGCTCTTTTGTTGGGTATAGTCTTACCTTAAAAGACTTAATCATTTTCGTCGCACCTCCTTCTGGTAAAAGTCAGTATATATAAATGTGGTTAGCTTCGTTGTTACCAGCAACTCGGCAAAGGGAGCTACCCTCTGTCCCACAATTATAACAGTTTAGTTATCAGGACGCTACTCCCGTTCTGTGATTATTCAAATCACCTCATACTTTCATATGAGCGCAGACTATATCTTCACCCTATTTAATAGGGGCACACCACTTCGGAGCGCTTGCTCCTACTCCTCTTAACGAGGATAGTCGTTGAGGGTTTTCCTTTTCGGAACTTCCCTGCTGATTTACCATTTTAAGCTCGTTTAGGATTTAACCTTGCGAGCATTTCACAATTTTTTTCTACTTTCGTAACCGTTACGCCTGCGCTTATTTCATCGCTTCGCTTTGGTATGTGAACTTTAGGTATTTCCAGCATTTCAATGTGTTATTTTTCGTACAAATTTCTCTGTACGGATACTATTTCCAATTTTATTTTTGACATAATCAAAATTAATGGTTCTAATATCATTGCGGTACAGCAAATCCAGTGTAAACCGTCTCTCTCTACGATTTCTTTCCTATCCGTCTGGCGAATAAAACCTAAAATCTGTTCTCCATTAGAGTTGTCCCAGTAATCTACTTGTTCTTCTGGATCGTAAGCAACTCTGCCGTTATGAGACTCAAAATCACCCTGTTTATTGAAAAAACCGAGTATCGGTTTATCGTTAAAAGACTCGAGACCTTTTTGCATTGACTCGAGAGTAAAATGACTTCTGTTACGGTTAGGATTTGCATCAGAAATCGCAAAGATTTCTATTTCGAGGAAGTTTTTGTCGTTTAAGATGTCTCTAATTCTGATTTGGTTAGAATCAAGTTCAAAACACTTAAGCATTATTTCTTCCCTCCTTGATTAAGCGGAGCTTCTGGATTTACCTCCAGTGCCGCGCTTATTTTTTCGACCTTATTCTTTATAAGATTTTTTGTTTTTTCTTCATCATCACATTTATCAACGGTATATTCTACTACAATAAAACCAAGGATATTTTTTCTACTATCCTTAATCACACCACAATATGCCGCCTTTGCCCCTCTTGCATAAAAGGTTTGATACGTTATCGCATCGGCATCTTTTATGTCCTCTATATTGCTAATATCGTAACAACCCTGTTCTGATAGTTTTTGAGTAAGTGTGAAAAACATTGTTCGAGGAACATTTTGAAAAGAATTCATTACTGAAACTGTTTTTCCGTCAACTACTTCATAAAGCATCGACATTTTCTGAAAACTTCTTCCAGTTACGCTATACCCCCCATTATGGTATATAAAACAACTTACACGATTTGCGCCAGATTTTTCACGTAAACAATTTAATAAATTCATTACTAAAGCGTTACAACGCCTATTTTCTTCCTCTTCTGGTCCTGGGTGAATATGTTTTGTATTCTCCCCAACCTCTTGAATCATCTTTAAAAATTCGGTAGCCCGCTCCGCGGATTTCTGGCTTATTTCTTGCTGTCTTTCACTTATATCTTTAAGATATTTAGCGAACCAAATAATAATAAATATAAGTACAGCTATCAGTACAGGGGTACTTCCATATTTAATAATTGAATCAACAATTTCTTTCATATGTTAAAAGTCCCCTTTTATTATATATAAGTTAATTAGTTTTATAATGTATGTGGAATAAGCGTAGTTAATTCTGCAAAATGCACATCAAATTGCGACGGGTCATCTTTATACTGCTCACTCTTCGTGCGCCAGATATCCGACTGTTTTACATAAGGCAAAAGTTTAAATAAAAAATCTTCCATCGCAATTCTAACTTCATAATCGTCGTTAAGGTCTGCGATGTCGATGGTTTTACGTACCTCTTGTCTATACTCCTCCATCATTCGGTCATTGTCGACAAATAAGTCATAAAGGCTGAGATATTCCGATTTATACTCGTTTACTGCCTTTCTGACAGGTCTTGCGTTTAATTGTATCATAAGGTCACTTATGACGTCCGCAAGCTGAGGGAATTTATGGGCAAATGCATGATGATAAAGATTTGCTATGTTCGGATAGCGCGTGTAATCGATGTTATACGCGAAGTTATCCGCTTGAGCATTGCAATCGAAACTCTTTTTGATAAGATTGTTCAATTGCTCGTAACAAGCTTCTGAAATCTTCATTTTTCTGCCTCCTCACAGTTTTTTTTAAAGGGTTTAAGTTCACCATTTTCATCTTCGACAAACTTGAACTCTTTCCCACAAACCATGCAAACGGCGTGACGGACATTCGGGTGCGTCATAAATACCCGACCAAGTAAGTGCAAGGTCGTGTTTTTCGATTTAATTCGATGATTACATTTGTCTCCCATTGAATTATTCCTCCCCGTCTAATTCCATCTTTTCTTCACATTCCGAGCATAAGAAATGACCGTCTTCAACGTCTTCGCTCCCGCACAACGGGCAAATATGTTGAGCGACATAATCTTCCTTTAATTCGGTGATGTTAGCGCCAGTCTCCCTACTTTGTGCCGTGGAATCGTTCTCTATATCGGTATCGTCCAATGCTGTACGTCCAACGCCATTAGAATCCTGTGTCGAGCCGCCACGAGCCTGTGCGTTTTGTGTGCTCTGCGCCCAACCTAATGTTTTGAAACCCTCGTACAGTTTGTTCGCTTCGATATATCCGTTAATTGCACGTACATCGGTAAGAGATTTGTTAAATGCGGAAGCTAATTGAGGCAGGACAAACGTTGCGCCGCTTGCCGCTAATTCTTTCAGAATTTTAACTTTATTTTCAAAAGTATAAATACCACCCCACAAATTTAACTTCCAATAATATTTGCAACCGCACCATTTATTAAGTACGGTGTTTATGGCCACTTCGAATTGTTTCGTAACATACTCGTATTGAGATTCGGCTAATAATTGTGCTCCTTTAATCATCGCAACAGACGGTTTATCGGTTGCAACAATCAAGCCTCCCTCCCCTGCCGAGGAAATAAAGTTTTGGACCGCCTTCGTTTTAATGTCGCTGCTATTCGGTATGTTAGGTAACGACTGTAATTTCATATCTTTGAACGGTCCAAAGAAAGCATTGATGTTCCCAGAAACCATTGAATTGAAAAGGTTCTGGAATGCTTCGAGCGTCGTCGGTCTGATCTTCGTCTCGTCCTGACCTGGACGTGCTCCATCTACAAATTCTGCCTGACCTGTAAGAACAGCCGTCAACGGGCTGCTCGCTATCAAGCCTGCAAGTGTTGAATAATCGCTTAATTCTTGAAGGTCTGAGAAAAGACCTATCGTATCGGGAACCGACCACGCATGAGAACCGTCGCTCATAAAAGTAAAGCAAAGGTCTTGAGGCAACTGCACCCAATACATATAAACCGTCGAAGCCGCTTGTTTGACGGTTTCTATCGTTCCTTTGCGTTCTTGCCCTTCATCGTCGTATGTGAATTGAGCAAGTTTATTGGTATCTACCGCGTAATTACCTTTATTGTCGCGATACACGATTCCACCATCAATAATGTCCGCCCAAATCTTCCGTATGAATTCGGGGTATTGCAACGGCGAAAACGCGGGGTTCATAAATATCATAAGGTTGAAACTCGCAATGTAACCATGTTCGCCAATTCCCGTGAGTTTTGTGTATGCAGGAGGAAGTTTTTGGAATTGAACATATTTCGCATGCTTCTTCCCATCTTCCTCATAAATACATTGTCTAAAAATATACGAGGCTTTACCTTCTCTTTTTACTTGATGCCCAATCGTTTTAAGTGTTGATTGAACTCCCAAACGCTCTTTCCATTCTTCAACAAAAGCCTCTTCGTTTCTAAAAGTTTTCCCAATATAATCTTGAGGATTATCCAAGGCTGGAGGGGTAAAATACGATTTGTACATCGGGATATCTCTTGCTTCATTTAATATCTTTTGATAAAGATATTGCTTTGCCGATAATCCCATTGAAATCGATTTAAGCTCTTCTTCGTGAGACCCTGGGTCTTTCAACGCTTGCGCGATTTCTTCGGGCGTCTCCGTTACTGGGGACGCGTTTATCATCTTCAATCGCGAGTTCTGCAAAAACGGATTGTAAAGGTTTATGTTATTGCTCCCCCATTGCCCGTTATAACTTCCAAGAACACTTCCATACAACGAGAATAAACTCTCCGCCACTTGATTAACGGTTACTCTTCCGTTCGTTCCCACCGCGCTCTTCTGTTCCATCATAAGCGTTTCACTCGCGTTATCGGTTAAAATTTTCTTGTCTTCGTCTACTGTAATTTTGCGCGGTCTTCCGCGTTTTTTAGTTGTTTGATCCGCCATCGGACTGCGCCTCCTTGTTTTGTTGATTTACGTATTTTGTATATAACTGCTTATACTCTTCCATCGCCTTCTGGATATTTTCTTGCGCCTTTTTTAATTCAGCTTGATGTTGTTCCTCGAAGCGAAGACGTTCTTGCTCATTGAATTTCTCTAAAAGCCAAGTTTGCACGTAATTTGTCGGCGTGCGAGTCGGCGGAGAAGTTAATTCTTTGAAGAAATAATTTTGTATTTTCTTCTTATTCACTATTATAGTATCGTACAAGATTTGTTGTTTTTCTTTTGAATAAACGTAAATATTATCGCCATCGACACAACACTCTACACCTTTATCAGTTAGAAATTCTAACAAATCTCTCAAACTTACTTCATCGTAATTTACTACTAATTTTCCAATCATCTTTTATTTCCTTTTACCACTTTTTACCCGCGAACGGGTTCGTTTTACCCGCGAACGGGTTTCGAGTCTTTTTAATCTGCTCAACAGAGCGACTCTTGAGATACGACATAAAATCTTGTTGGGGTTTTTCACAAGCAGCCATATCCTCTCTGCGTAAATTTGCTAAATATCCAGCAGCTAACGCCATACAATAACATCTATCATCGTGCATTTTTCTACTTCTTGACGGCGGCAAAGCAAATTTTATTTCCCCACTTGCACTTTTTGTCTTTTGCATTGCCATAATTTCTTCTTTCATTAAGTCGATTTCAAGCAATGCACGCATTTCTTCATCTGTTAATTTCGCAACCGTTCCATCTTCTAATGTGATTTCTCCATTTCTTGGAAGCTCTGCTGGTAATTCGATAAACTCGCCTTGGAACATCTCAGATAAATCGGTGAACATTGAAGTCCTCCATTTTCGAGGATCTACTATTTGTAAACAATCATACGCATCAGTGTATTTATCATTGTGCATATTTTTATATGTTTCGGTTTCCTCATGACTATCCCAAATACCTGGATGTCTCATTCCGTCCTTTGAATTCCAAGGAAGCATTAATGTATCACTTATACTCCTACCATTACCACCAGCACCAGCATCTATTCGTAAAACCACATTTTTATAATCAGGATTATGTCCATTATATTGTAAAAGCAGCCTTCTAATCCAATCAATTTGATCTGGGGTTCTTAATGGTCTTTTGTCGGTTGGGCCTAAACGTTCAATTAAATTAACTCCATTTACAATCTTTCCTTTATAGCCCATTTCTGGATCTTTAAAGACTTCCATTATTAAAACGAAACTATTATCTGCCTGTAACGCTGGGTCGTAACATAAAACATAATGTTTATCATCGCCATCACTTTCTGAAACAGGTAAATAGTTTTTTTGGCTTTTGATTATAATGCTTCTTGAAACCAAGGCGTCACTACCGCCGCTTGTGTCGAATATGTTATAATATTCTCTCAATGCGCGCCCCTCATTTGTTCTCATTGCATTATCGATTTCAGATTGTTTCAAAAGTGGTGTTGTGGGCTCTCCATTCAGTGTTGGATGTAAAGGTATTTCACAACTTATATCGGCAGCAAAAAATCCTGGAATGCCCATCATCATATTTTTTGCACATTCCTTATATTGTTGGAAGAGTTCAGTATCAACCCCTTCGGCAGAACTTGCATAAATGATTTGATTTCTCATATTTTGGGGATATACACGAGAATCAAAACCCGTACCAAGTTTAAAATCTGAGTTTTGAGAACAGAATGGTTTTGTTAAAGCAAAATAATCAGGATCTATTTTACCAGCCTCGTCATAAAAGTTAAGGTTGGAACGCTTACCCACAATAGATTTTGCATCACCCGATAATGACGTAATTATAGAACCATTAAAAAGAGTTGTTTGACAAGTAGTTGCATTATGTGTAAATCCATCTGTATTTGCATTGCTTTTTACAACCTCATTTAAAAACACATCTGATGAACCAACAACAGAAGATATATTCTTTTTTGCTATATTCTCGAGTTTCAAAAAGGTGTCTTTACTTTGCCCTGCCACCGTACTCATTATATATATCGAACACGTTGGAAATAAAGTCGCTCGAGTCATCATATATAAACCGCCCAAAAAAGACTTTGCCGCGTTACGAGACATTACCCACGCAGCGACCTCGGCGTCCCATGTATTTAAAAATACATATTTCTGATAATCCATTAACTCAACTTTAAAAATTTGTTCAACAAACCTAGTTGGGTTTGCCCTTCCCCATTGAATGAGACGAACATATCTGTCCATCGCTTCCTGTCTGCGAAGGCTTAATTCGGTTTGAGTTTTATTATTATAAATACTAATCATTTCTTCTTCGCCAATTTTTTATTTTCTTTTTCGAGAATCTCGTCGTCGAATTTAATATTTGAATTTATAATTGACTCTACCTCCTCTTTGCCTATTCCCTTACTTATAAGCTCCGTTGCAAGTTCTTTAAGTAAACTTTGTTTTTTTATCTGTTTATAGATTATACGAACTTCTTCTTTTAATTCATCATTTTCTTTGTGTAATTTTTCAATTTCTTCCCTTTGCCTTTTTAACATATCGACATATTCGGCTTCACTTAGGCTTAACTGTTTCATTATTGCTTTCGTGCTTATCTCTGCTGCTTGCTCCATACTTGCGCTTGTTTTTATATCATAACGATTAACTTTACCATCGTCGTAATCATATGTTTCAATATCTCTTACAATTGCCCCGATTGTTCCAGCACCTTTCGATTTCATTGTGGCGTATCTATCACTTAGGCCGAAATCTCGCACCGTGGTTGTCAAGATTGCGTTCTCGTTTTTTAACATCTCAGAAAGCGTCTTAAGTGCCTTTGAATTTACTACCATCGTTTGAGCATCTCTACTTAATAATTGAACTGCATCTGTCAGTCTATCCGCCCTTAAATAGCCACGAACAAGAGATATTGCTGCGCGAGCTTTTGGTAAATCTTCAGCCAAATCATCAGTAATCATACTTACCAAATCCCTGTAAAGTTGCTTTTTATCTTTATTGCTTTCTTTTTCAAAAGGATCGAAATGGAAAGTCATTAAAATTTCACGCCTGTTTTTTAAATCCTCTTCGTTAAGTTCAACGTCTTCGTCTTCTTTGGGTATTTGAGCAAGAACACTTTGAAGAAGCTCCTCTTCTTTCGCTTGTTCTGTAACATCTTTTTTGGTATTTTTCTTTTTCTCTTCCGCCATCTTTTTCTCCTTATATAAAAATAGCAGGGATTAAACCCTGCCATCGTATAAATTATCGTTTTTATAATACATAACGTATTTAAGATTGTTATCCTTTGCCGTTTTTATTTTTATTACATCGCGGACAGTCCAATTATCTATTACAGAATAATAAATACTCTGCGTTTTAGCCCTCTCTTTATAAAGCTTTAAATATTTAACACATTCTGGATCGTCTGCGACATATGGTTTAACTCCATGTGTAATATATAAATTTAATTCAACAAATGTGTCTATTGATTTTATATAAAAGTCACACCTAAAAGGATATCTCGGATCGTCGCTATACTCTCTTAATATATCTTTCTCCCCATATTTTTTACACAAATACTTGTAAAAATCCTCTTCTGGTTGAGACATATTTTTGTCTAATAAATCCCACGCGTCATATTTATTTATATAATCTAATACACAACTCGCACTTAATTCTAATGCTTCACAAATATCTTTTTTTGTTTTTAAACCATTTTTAATTATAAAATTTCTAAAAGAATCTTTGGATGATACAATAGAAATATATTCATCGCTTCTACCAATCCAAGATGTGTAAGGAACACCATATTTTTCAATTAACGATTTGCGACTATTTTCTATACATTTATCGTGAATTTCTTTTACTTTAAAAACACAGTCGACGCCATATTTCTGCAAACAAGTCTTTTTTATCTTTTCTTTAAACTCAGGAATATCCATTGGGTTTTCAGAACCATATTCTCTCTTCATCGTTTCTTTTGCTTTTTTTCTAAATTCAGAAACTTGAGATGTACTTTCGACACCATATTTGCTCAAACAAGTATTTTTGCGAGTTTCAGCAACTAGTTTTTTAGATTTTTCCAAATCGTTTTCTCGCATCACTCTCCAAATAGTTGATGAACTTATATTAAAATATTCGGCCGTTTCATCATTACTGTGATTTTGAACTACATAATAATCATACAATTCATCTATATTTGGAGACTTTGGTATAAATTCATTAAATTCCCATCCATTTCTTTTTATATTGTCTCTTATAATATTTTTTGGAACATTAAAATATTTAGCACACTCCGCTTGAGTATGTTTTTGAATTTTATAATACTCATATAATGATTTTTCATCAATTATATATTTTTCCGGGACTCTTAGAGTCTCTATGATTTTTTCTTTTGATTTTACTATATTATTTTTATATGCAAACCTTTCTATGGTTGATTTGCTACAACAAAAATAATTCGCAGCTTCCTTTTTTGTATGGTTTTCAATAATATAATACTGAATAAATTCTTCTTTATCTATATTATGAAAAATTGTAATCTTTTTATTTATAATTGATTTATTCTTTTTAATACCATAACCTTTTAAAACAGTACAAATATGGGTATAATCAGAATTAAAATATTCTGCGCACTCTTTAATACTATGCTTCTGATTTATATAATAATCAATCAATTCTTCTTTATTAATATCATAAATTTTCATATTTTTATCTCCTTATAAAAATATCTATATATTAATAAAAACTGGTAATTCCGCAAAAGGAGTTGCGAAAAAGGTTAATTACTCCCTGTCCCAGTTTTTATATTTTTATTATATCACAAAAATATTTAATTGTCAAGTGTTTTAGTTTTTAATTCAAAATTATATCGTATTTTTCATTTTGTCCATATTTTTCGTCAAAACCAAATATTACTGCACCAGCTTTCGAGCTAACAAGTAAACTATCGGCGTATGGGTCTAATCCAACAAAAGACGGCGCAACCAACGTTTTTAAGTTATGTGATTTATCGCATCCATTTGGATATTCTTTTTGGCTATGAGTATGCCCTAATATTAAATAATCATACCACACCCTATGGTGATTACTCAAATCTTTTAAAGCGTTGTTTATATTTTTAATCGTATGACCATGGCAACAACAACAATTAAAATCGAATATTTTGTAACTAACATAATTCTTTTTAAGATCGCCAATTATTTTTACCCTTTCATTATTTTGCAAACTTATTTTAATCGTGTTAAAAATAACCTTTTCAAGATCTTCGGAAGATATAACGTTCGCCTGCGTTCCAAGCGGTCTAATTTGAGTGTGATTTGAATAACAAACGTGATAATATTCAATGTCGCAATATTCAGATAATCTATTTAAAAATTCACTAATCAATTGCGCCACGCCAATCAAAGCGTCGGTTATCGGGATTTGATTAAGCTTGAAATCCGTTATATGAATAAGCCCCTGTACGGAATCCGCAAGATTTGTTACTTTTAATTGATTTATACCACGTTCTTCAACAAAATCAATGGTTTCATTGAGAAGTAATTCAAATCTGCGTTCGCACTCCTCTATTGAATACTCATTCCCTTCAACCGAGAAATTCGCACCATAATGTATATCACCGAAACATAAATTATATTGTTTTTTATTTTTCGGCGTCTCTATTCTGCGAAATTTTGGCGGTTTTAACTCAGAAATGGAATTATAAAGTAATTCTTCGAATAAATCTAATCTCGCCTCTTGCCTTTCCTCTCTATATTTATGCGCAAGCAGAGATTGATTTTTATACCTTTCTTTACGAAGTTCTTCCATTTTTTTATCGTAAGCATCTTCAACTTCGTTTGATTTCAAATCTTGCGGTTTTTTATTGCCTTTTAAAACAAGAGGATTTTCGGGCAAATCTCCATTCATGGATAGTTTGTGTTTGCACCAACATCTCAAATTTTCCCCCGTGGTTTTATAGTGCCCAAGCGCATTATTTAATTGCTCCCAATTTCGGTCGATTAAATTCAGTTCTCTATGTTTTTTGCATATCTCTAAAACGGTTTCTTCGGTTAAATCGTCTTCCGAAAAACCGTTTATGTATTCTTCAAACTCACTTTTAGTCATCTTTTAACTCTCCTTGTTGGGATTTATTTTGTTCCTTTCACTATTATAGTGTTGTACAAGATTTGTTGTTTTATGGTATTTGTTTTGTTGAGAATATCGATATTTTTTATAACATTCATCACATAGTGTACGCCGAGCGTTTATTTTGCTATATATAAAAACCTTATTACAATTTTTACATACTCTTTCGGTGGTTAAAAGGTTAAATAATTTATTACAATCTCTTGGTTGTTTTATACTTTTAATTATCAAACCATCTTCTTTGGTTAACATTTTAAAAGATAAAAACATGTCTCTCCCATTTACTATATAAGGATGATAACAATCTAAACACTGAAACAAAGCTTGAGTATTGGTATCTCTTTCTTTTTTTGTGCTCGTACAACTATAACAAAACCTCTTAATTTTATCATTATAAACGCACCATTCCTTCCCATACCACTTATAAATACACAACATCGCGAGAACGTACTGCTTTATCCACATACTCACTTCCATATTGTTGATAAAATCAATCTCGCTCTGATAAATATCTATCTGATTTCCTTTCTCGATCTTATACTTCGTCGAATCCGCGAACAACTTACCGAAATATTTATCTCTCTGGTCCTTATCGTCCCCGATTTTTTGGAGAAGCAAAGAGTTGGTTTTAATCCATAGGCTGAATATCTCGTCTTTGCTGTATCCCTTTTCTCTTAAATACGCGAAAAGCATTATCTGCTCAAAGGTTTGGTGGACTTTGGTTGTGTAACCTCCGCCCGCCAAAATCTTTTCGCTGTTTTCCGCCCAATCGAATATATAATCGTTCATTCGCTTTCTCCATATAAATAACTATCATAAAAGTCGGTAATCGAATTATCTTCAAATCTCAACTTTGCCACCACATTGGCAAAATCGTAACTTCTGAAATTCACCTTAAAACACACAATTGGGTTCTTACTTCCGATAACGCGTAAATCAATCGCGCCGATCTCGCAACACCGCTTTATGACCTCTGATCTTTGGGAATTTGTGAGTTTCAGCCCCCAAAAATTGAATAGCAGATCGCGGTTGTATTTTATCCACCCCGTCGGATGATTGTCATATTTTGATATCGCCAAAAGTAAAAAGAGAATTTTTCTGTCGGCTTCGTTTTTAACGCTTTGTAAATAACGAACTTCTGACTCGTAAATCTCAAACTCTTCCTGCTTCTCTTTTTTCGAGGGCGGGTTTATCGCAACCAAAAGCCGAACGATTTCTTCGATTTTTACGCCTTTGATTTCAAACTTGATTTCGTATTTTTCGAGTGTTTCAAGTATTTGCGAAACGTCAACACCCTTTTGCGTGAAATAAACCGTCAGCTGTTTCAGCTCGTCGAGAGAGGTTATCTCTTTTGTCTCTAATAACCGATTTATCGTCGTATCATTCAACATTAGTATAAACCTCCCCTTCGGCTTTCTTCACAACCTCTTTAAGCACGAACTTCTCGCCGAGATATTCTTCTCCGTCTTCCGAACGAACTGGCGCATAACTTTTCCCCTGTTCAACGCCTTCGAGAACGATTGAATCCATTATATCCCAAACGAAACCCCAATTGAAATTCGTGTATTCCTTCGCGAGCTGACCGACATAAAAAAGCATTTCCTTAGGCTTTAACCCGAACCCGAAAATTTCTTCCTGGATTTCCTGCTTCGCTGTATCGAGAACGAGATTGTAAATACTCTTTACATCGTCTTCGTCTTTGTTTTCAAAAACATCATCGAGCGCAATTATTGTCTTTTTATTATTATATTTACGATAAGCGTTGCGGAATTTCGTAAGAATTGATGAATTAACCTTAAAACCTTCGTTTTGATAAAGATTAAGCATGTTCACATTAGATTTACCAAATTTTATGTCAAAATCAACATTTTCAAATTCTTTACATAAAATATTCATCGTACAATTTGAAACAATTAGAGGACAATTCTTTTGGTATTGTCTAACGAGTGTCATTTCTTTTTCCGTTTTGTTTGGTTTTATAAAGAGTTTTTTCAATTTCAGTCCGAACATATCTTTTGATATAATGTTATAGCCATTTTCAAATTGTTTAAACTCTTTATTGCATTCAGGATAAAGATAACGAAAGAAATAAGGTTTCTTTTTAATTACCATGGAATTGTGTTTATATTTTTCCGCTTTTATTTCATCGGTATCATCTTTATTTACATGAATATATTTTCTCCACTCGACTGGAAGTTTTTGCTGCTTTATTCCGAGTTTCGCTCTATCGATTTCCTGCCCGACGTATTCACGAAGAAGCTTTATTCGCGTGTATAACTCTTGGCGTTGCGGCTCCTGTTCAGGCTTATTAAAAATCCCAATCATCGCGTAAATAATCGTCGCGGTGTTTGAAAGGCTGCCGACCGCCGTACCAAAACCCATAAGTTGTTTTTTTATAAAATTCCTCTTAGAAATTGTTTCCTTGAGAGCAATTCCTTTCTCATAAGTTATTATATTTTCATTTCTGTGAGCACCTTTCAAGAAATACTCATTATCTGTTGAAAGGGCTATGTCACCATCAACCTTTGTACCCTCGGTTTCCCGATATTTTTTAGGGGAGTAGACTATCTCTTAATCTCCAGCTCTATAACCAAGTTGGAGATCCTTGGCACTTCCCGTTGAGAATTTCACTCATTGGTACTCTACTCGCTTACTCGATAATATTTTTCTTATTATCTATGCTTTCGATAGTCGTTACATCCGTTTTCAACGATCTTTCGTATTTTTCTATTTTACGAATTTTTCTTCCTTGAAAACTTGACACGGTATCGTCTATATCAATAGGATTGTTCTTTTTATAAATTACAAACACCCAATCAAAATAAATGGCCTGAGTTTTGTTTGAATGTTTTATCACGTATCTCAATTTCTCAATTGTATCATATCTATTAGAAAATTCTGGAATGTTTTTCAACAGATAATCAGCACATTCGGTTGTTGCATTGAATATTAAAAACTCCTTTGTTTTAACATTCAACATTAACACATTGTGAGAATTTGGATTTTTGTTTCCATCTTTTCTCGCTCGCTGTTTAGCTCTCCAACGTTCATAAACTTCTGGGGACATTCTATCTTTCGGAGAAATCCCAAATTGTGTATTGTTCTCTCCCGCATTATGCCCATCTGAGTTTACTCTTCGCAAAATCTCTCTAACTTCTGGAGTATGTGTTTTACCATACATTCCATTAAGTTCTCCTTTCAAAGAACCGCCACCGTTACATCCAGAAGTATCTGCAATATTACAGCAGCACTCTCCATTTGCTTTACGAGCTTGATGAATTTCGTTTTCTAATATATAAGCTTCTTTTTCTGATAATCCAGATTTTACAATTCTATAATCACATTCATATTTCTCATAAAATCTACGAAAATACACATTTCTATTTTGCGGAGCGGTATTAGTCACCCTATTACCACTTCCTTTTCCAACATAAAAAACGTAACCATCGGAAATTCGAAACCATTCGTAAACGTAAAATTTATTTGGAGGAGATTTATTTTCTCCTTTGTGTTTTTTGGCCATTTTATTTTTTTCCTTTGATATTTTACAATTTTTACCGTTAGCCGATTAATTATAATCGACACCCGACATTTGTCGGTTCACCAAGATAACAACTAAATGTCACCATTTAGCGGACCTATGTTGTTAAGTCACTATCTGAATGTTTAAATGTCGCAACATCGTATATGCTGTACACCAAACCACTCTTTATATATTGATACCACTTTTCTGTGGTTTCACTTTTATATAACTCTGACGGGTTATGCTCACTTGTATCGATCATTGGCGAACGACAGCAGTCAACATAACCCTCGACTCGTCGTTCATTCCAAAAATTCGACCAAACATGTTCGGCTGGAATTTCCCCTTTAACTGGCAATCCCAACGCTGACTGGCACTGCGCGATCGGGTCGGAAATCATAAACTGGTAATTTCCTCTCACCCAAATCTTGCCAATCTTCGCGCGGTTTATACACTCGACGATGTTTTTGTAAATCTTCCGCTGAACGTGCGCGTCTTTAAGCATTTCGTTGTTTTTCACGATCGCTTTCATAAACGTCGATTGCGCCGAAGAGTACATTCTCTCATAAGTCACATCTTCACTTTTGCCTCCAAACATAAAAAGAAGGCTATATAAATCATCGCCCGAACAAATGTTTTTTATCCAATCGATTGTCGGTTGAATTAACCCGTGAATATCTTCCTTCGAAAGGGTAAGCGCTTGAATGTATTGGTAATTCGCGAGAACGTATTCATCATCGTGTTTTTTGTTGTAACGGGCAACGCCCCAACGGAGCTTGTATTTATTGAAATAATACAAATACTCCTGCCAGCTTGAATATTCCTTATATTCTTTGAACTGCGACTCGCTTAATAAAACATCAACTTCATTCAACGGGTACTCAACGCCCCATCTATCCTTGATTTTGTCTATTCCATGTTCCGCAGCATAAGCCTTAAAATCAAACGGAACGAGATTACCTTTCACGAAAGAGCTTCTTACAACGAACGAAGACGGCACGTAATCGAGTTGCATATCTTCCGCCCACAATTTACTGAATTCGGGGTCTACTAAACCTTGCCCGTCCGCACTATTGAGCGTTAAATCCATTACACGCTTTTCTATGTAATGTTTCGTTCGAGGTTTACCTTCTTCGTCCAATTCTTCCTTTCGGCAAATGAAATCGACGTTCTGATTTGGAAGCGTTGTCTCGAAGTCTTTTATTACGCAAACTCGCGGCGTTCTGACCCACAAAACCGATGAAAAGGAAAGCGCAAAATACGCGCCAAGTTTCGGAAGAACCGCTTCTTTGAGCTTATCGGCAAGCCCGCACATAAATACTTCATAAAGATAAGGGTAAAGCTTCTCGTTTACGTAAATCGCGTTGTTGCGACGCAAATTTCCAGCGCCCGCGCAAAGCATCGTGTATCGAATCCCATTCACTTCGAAATCTTTTAGACCAATTTTAGAATATTCAGATTTCTTCTCACAAACTACAACGATTATGTCTTTTACAAAAAGAATATCCTGGATTTGTTGGTTTACAATGTGTCCTTCGAGTACCTTGCCTTCTCTTTTACAAATGCGAAGCGTCGTTCGAAGGTTTTGAACAGAATCGAATATTTCTTGATGCGTTCTCGTATCGCCATAATAATCCCGAATTTTATAAAATACCATATTATCGCCGACGCTTACAAGATTTCCGTCTTGAATTGCTCGTTTGCGAGTGTAATTTTCTAATTTTAAATTGTTATTTACAATTAAACTGGAAGGTAATTTGTAAACTTGATATAAGTTTTGTAGAACTGGCATTATGCCCAATTTTCTCCTTGTAAATAATCGGCAAAATATTCCAGACTTTTGCCTAAGTCATCCAACGTGCCACTGTTAAAAATAATGTGTTCAAATTCATAATCGTCCAAGGCTGTTTCGCTTATATGAGACTGTTCTTCTTGAGTTAACTCCGTTTTAAATACAGGTCTAATAAGTCTAAGGGTTACGCATTGAAAATTATTTTTCATTTTTTCTACTTCGTTGGGAAATCTTACATCGGGAATTATTACATAATCGTATTCGGTATAAATTCCTTTTAACAAGGCAATCATCATATCGACCCAGGTATCTTGATAGTTTTTTCTTACAATATCCGTGCCAAAATGTTGAAGAAGTTCCCTTCCGCCAGGCGCCTCTTTTGAAGTAAACCCAAGGTGTTGCTTACAGAAAAATTTGAGAAAATCCGCATAATGAATTATTAAAACTCTGTTTCCGCGCATCGTCAAAATGCTTTCGAGGATTTTTGCCGACTGGTCTTTTCCGCTTCGAGCTTTTCCCGAAATTAAAACCACTTTCATAACTCAATAACCGCCCTATTTTCAAAAAACCACTTTACAATATCGGATATTTCTTCCCAAGTATTACAAACGTAACATTCCGAACCCGCTGCGGCAAGAGATAATGAATATTTATCTCTCCCACCATCAACAAGTATATTTATTTTTGCCTTTGAATTAAAAATGTTTTCTTCGTTGTCGCTAATGTAAATATCTTTTGGTTCATATATAACCGCTTCCGAAAACAATTCATAATCCGATTCTACATTTACATAATTTGCAAGAAATTCAAAACTTTTAATTTCTTTTTCAAGTATTTTTCTTCTTTGTTCCAAATCGAATTCAGTGCCGATGGCAGTAAAACACCAATCAAAATTGTCTTTATGATTATTATAGAATACCATAAAGCTTTTATCAAGATTAATATCCCTCCAAAAATCAGTTTCGGAAATATAATCATAGATGGTTTTTTGAGTAAGAGATTTTTTTACTTCTTTTGATTTTATATATCTCGAAGTATTGAAATAATTATTTATACCAGTCCTACTTCTTGCTTCTGATAGAACTTTTTGTTTAAGGTTTATTGCGGTATCGCAATCAATACAAATATTTATCTTTCCCATAAGTAATAATCTCACATGTTGAGATTTCCTCCTCGTATATTTTTTATTTACAAGTACATTATATCACATCTTTCTTAATTAGCAAAGCTAAATGTTGATTTTTTTATATTATTTTTTTTTATAACCCCACATAACCTCTAAATAACCCCTCTT
>ENA-OROD01000889-OROD01000889.1-human-gut-metagenome-genome-assembly--contig:-NODE-889-length-26553-cov-5.514643_pt1 | contig 26553 bp, 25 predicted proteins | sample MGYA00242123_ERZ509038 | MGnify/ENA primary metagenome ERZ509038 (study PRJEB26280, sample SAMEA2338719) | human gut metagenome | biome: human gut; feature: human-associated habitat; material: faeces... | reverse complement strand
ACTACATTTTGTGCGTCGCTCCGCTCCTTCAAAATGTGTTCGCTGTGCATCGCTTTCGCTCAGGGGCGCCGGAGAGGCCAGAGCCCCAATGAGTCAATACATTCAAGACCTCTTCCCACAGGGGGTATAATAGGTAATATATTAATTATGTACAAGAATTGAGGTATCCCTATGAATACAAAAGAAACCATTGATGCGATCCTTTCTGAAACGGGAAAGGCGGTGCTGGGCAAGGATGAAGTGCTCCGCCGGATACTGACTGCCATTCTGGCCGGCGGCCACATTCTGATTGACGACATTCCCGGCGTAGGGAAGACCACCATTGCCGTGGCCTTTACCCATGTGCTGGGGCTGGACTACAAGCGCATGCAGTTTACGCCGGATGTACTGCCATCGGATATTACAGGCTTTTCCATGTACGATAAAAATTCCGGCACCTTCCGATACATGCCGGGCAGTGCCATGACCAATTTCTTCCTGGCCGATGAAATCAACCGGGCTTCTCCGAAGACTCAGTCCGCTCTTCTGGAAGTCATGCAGGAAGGCCGGCTTTCGGTGGACGGGAAGACCTATGCCGTGCCCCAGCCTTTTATTGTCATGGCCACCCAGAACCCCTTCGGTTCCTCCGGCACCCAGGAGCTGCCGGAATCTCAGACGGACCGTTTCATGATCCGCATTACCGTAGGGTATCCGGAAAGGGAAGATGAAATCCGCATTCTCTCCGGTGAAAAGAAGAATCCCGCCGAAGGTCTTTCTTCTGTCATTACCCCCGAAGGGCTCCTGGCCCTCCGGCAGGAGGTATCCCGCATTCATGTGGAGGAAAGCCTTTACGGCTACATGGTAGATATTGCCCGGGCCACCAGAAATCATCCGGACATCCGCCTTGGCGTATCGCCCAGAGGCACCATGGCCCTTTCTGCCATGACCCGGGCCCATGCCCTCATGGAAGGACGGTCCTATGCTACTCCCGATGATGTGGCCGCCGTGGCTCCCTATACCCTGGGCCACCGCATATCTCTTTCCGGCGATGCCCGGTATGCAGGGAAGACGGCGGAATCGGTTCTTTCCTCCCTTCTTTCCTCCCTGCCCCTGCCATCGCTGAAGGAGGAGTAAATGGGCCGTTTTTACTATGTGTTCCTTCTTCTCATCGCCTTTTTCCTCATGGTGATTTATGACCTCTATGACTCCTTCCTGCTCTCAGTCATGCTTCTTCTATCACCTTTCTGCCTTTACTTTTTCAGCAGAAAGGCAGGGCGCAGCGTTTCCTTCGCCTGTGAGGCTCCCAGCAGCGTAGAACGGGGAAAAGAGGCAGAAATTGCCATTTCCCTGAAAAGTCCTTTTCTTCCTTTCCTGTCTTCGCCGGAAGTACGTCTTTCCGGCTCCCCCTATGAGGCCTATGAGGAAGAAAAGGAAGGGCTTGTCTTTTATTTCACCCGGTCCATGGTCCACTGCGGCCGCCTTTCTCTGGGGAAAATCACCTTTTCCTGGAAGGACCCCTTCGGCCTTTTCCATTTTCAAAGAGAGCTCCCGGCGTCTCCCATCCTGGTGTATCCAAAGCAAGCTGGCACCTTCCATGATGCCCTGGCTGCCCTGCGCCGCATAGCCGGCAGCGAGGAGGTAGAATATTTCGGTGCCACGGAATACAAGCCCGGAGACAATCCCCATCTCATCAACTGGAAGGTCACTGCCCGGAAGGATGATGTATATGTGCGGGATTCCTATCCCGCCGGCAGTGATAGAATCGTTCTGGCCGCCGACTATGAGGAGGATGAGGTGCTCCGGGATACGGTAGGGGATGCCCTCTATTCCGCCGGCCTTGCCCTGCTGTCTGCCCGCATCCCTTTCCGCTTCGTCTTTGCCGCCCCAAAGGGGACTGCGTCCCACACCATCCGCACTAGAGAGGAATGGATGGATGCCCTGTCCGGCTTCCTCCGGGCAGGACGGACCGGCGCCCTCATGGGCTCCGGCCTTTCTCCCTATATTCCCATCTGCTATACCACAGGAAATCCGAATCCCCCCATTCCGCCGGAACTCTTTCCTGCCATCTGGTGCGCCAAAGAAGGGGCCGAGAGGGCTTCCCTGTCGGGACGACGCGAAATTTATAAAGCGCTGGGAGGAGATGCATGATGAAAAACGTTTCCTTTTTTTCCGCCCTTGTCACCGCTTCCGGTGCCGCCGGAACGGTTTCCCTCTTCTTTTCCTATGCCGGTGGAGACACCTTCTTTTTGGCCATGGCTGCCTTTATTCTGGTACTGGCCGGGGGTTTCCTTCTTGCCGCCCTGCCGGAAAAGAAACGGTTCCCGCTGACGGCCCTTCTCTTTGTCTTACTGGCCGCCGTGCTCATCCTTTTCCATTCCACTTTGAAAGACAGTTTCACCGCCTTTTCCGTTCCCCTCTTCACCACCCTGAAGGAACCCTATGATGTGGACCTGGCACTTCCCCGCCTGCCCGAGGGAGCATCTCCTCTGGCGGCGGAAGTGTATATGGTTCTCTTCCTTTCCTGGTTTTTCCTCAGCGCTTTCCTTTCCAAAACCGGCGCTGTCTTATCTTCCCTTCTTTCCCTCGCCATTCTGCTTCTGGGATTCTACTTCGGCATCAATCCGCCGCTCCTTGCCCTTGCGCTTGCCGGAGCCTACATGATTTCCCTGCCTGCCCGGCTGAAGGGAAACGACCTTACCCATCCGGAAATCCCCGCATTCCTGGCGGCTCTGGTTCTGGGTCTTGTCCTTTCCTTTGTGATTCCGGAGAGCCGCTATGAACAGCCCGCCCTCTTTTCCAAACTCCAGGAAGAAATCGTATCCTTCGTGGACCCCTACGATCCCATCTTCCATGCCGGTAATGCCTACACCGGCATGATGAAGGGCAGCGCCGGAAGGCAGAAGCTGGGCAATGTGAAAGGCATCCGCTACTCCGGCCGCATCATTGCGGATATCGAAGCGGCAGACCAGCCGCACCGCCTTTACCTTCGCAGCTGGACCGGCGGAGACTACGGCAGCAATCAGTGGAAAGACCTGCCCGATGGCCGGTATAAAAGCGTTGCGCATTTATTTGAAAAGAATCAGGGCGAATGGTACGACCAGGGGGCCTGGCTTATGGAAGTCATAGCCCGAAGCCCTGCCCTTTCCCAGAGCCTTTCCAACTACATGAAAGATGATGAATCGGTGGAAGGCCTGAAAAAGGATTTCAACGTAGATGCGGTGTATGAAAAGACGCCTTTCTTCCTTCTTCCCTACGATACCAGCTTCGGCGCCCCCCTCTTTGCCTATGACCGCTCTCCCATGAGCCGGGAAGGCAAGGCCTACAGCACCTACCTGTGGAACCTGCCTGCCGGTGCCCTTCTCTCCATGATGGAGGAAGAAAACAGCAGCGACCCCTATTTCCGCACCTATCTGGGCGCCGAGAAGGAATACCGCCGCTTCGTTTATGACCATTATCTGGATATACCGGATACCGTGAAACAGGGCCTTGCCGCCCTGGGACCCATTCCTCCGGCCCGGAGCCTTTCAGAAAAGCGGCAGCGGGTAGAGGATATCCGCCGTTTCCTTGCTGAAAATTACAGTTATACCAGAAGCCCCGGAAAGACACCGGCAGGAAAAGATTTCATTACCTATTTCCTGACAGAAAGCAAAAAAGGCTACTGCACCTCCTTTGCTTCCGCCGCGGTCATGCTTCTTCGGGCCAGCGGCATTCCTGCCCGTTACGCCGCAGGCCTCACGGTGGGAGCCGATGAAATCAAAGACGCTCCCCTTTCCGAAGGCGGCCTTCACCGCCTGTCCATCAATGACCACCACGCCCATGCCTGGGCTGAGGTCTATGTAGACGGACTGGGCTGGCGGCCGGTGGAAATGACGCCGGGCTATGAAGGCAGTGAAAACCCCTTCCCCCTTCCGGCAGACAGGCAGAAAAATGACACCGGCGCCCCTGATGCTCCGGTAGATGACAAGGATAAGACAAGCCGGTCCCAGCCGAAGAAAGACCAGTCCCCCAAAGAATCACCTCCGCAAAGTCAGGGACAGCCGCAGGCACAGCCAAAGGGCGAATCTTCTCCCCAGCCGCCCCAGCTGAATCAGCAGAACCCGGTGGAAGGGAAAAAATCATTCCCGAAAATCCTTTTCCTCCTTCTCCTGATCCCTCTCCTTTTGGCAGGCTTCCTTGTTTTCCGTCTGACAGAAGTGAGCCGGATTTTCAAAAACGGAACCTCCGGGAAGGAAGGATTTAACCGCCTTCTGGATTACATGGACCGCCTTTCCTCCTATGCCGGCCTTCCGCCAAAGGGAAGCTACGAAGAAAGAAAGGCCGCTTTCCAAAAGGACCAGCGCTTCCAGGGATGGGACCATCTGCTGGATCTTCTGGTGAAAGCCAGATGGTCCGGAACCCCCCTTGACCGGGAAGAAAAAGAAGAAGTTCTTTCCCTCATCGTGAAGGCCAGGGAAAAATGTCTTGCATCCATGAAATGGGGAGAGAAACTCCGCTTCCTCTTCATCCATAAGCTGTGAGAACGGTATGCCCGTATCCTATAGGAGTTATGTAAAAAGGGCTGTGAAGAAATGATTTCCATTTTTTCACAGCCCCTTTTTGATACCTTGATTTGGAGTCAATGACAGTTCACTCCAGCCCCCATCGTCATCTCAAGCGGGGACATGCCGGTATGGGCAGTAAGGACTTTGCATTTTATTGAAACGCCGAGTCGAGAGATTTCCTGCCACACTTCGGTGCGAAATTTCTCCGCTCCCGCCGTCGAAATGACAGTGGGAGAGAGTACCTGTGTCAATTCGTTCCTTGTAAAATAAGGAGAAGGAATCTGCCGTCTGATGGCCTGATGTCTTCCCTCTTTCCAAGCCCGCCTGCCGGCGAAGGATCTCATGACAGCAGAAAGAGCAAAGCCATTCCCCACAGGAAAAAGCCCCCGCGAAAGCAGGGGCTTTTTCCTGTGAAATTGTCTATACCAAGCGCAGGGCGCTATGGCTTCTGTTATCCCAGGAAGGCCATGGATTCTTTCCACTGAGCAGCCTTTTCCTTCATAGCTGCCACCGCTTCTTTCCCATGGGCTTTCTGGCGTTCTACGGATTTCGGCCCTGTGCCGCCGTAGCTTTCACGATTTTTCACGCAGTTTTCTATTTTCAGTGCTTCCAGAATATCTTCCTCAAAGAGGGGACTCATGGATTTGAATTCCTCCATGGTCAGGTCATGGAGCACTTTGTGATGTTCGATGCAGTAATGAACCGCTCCACCTACCACTGCATGGGCCTGACGGAAGGGAAGCCCCTTCTTGGCCAGGTAGTCAGCCATATCGGTGGCATTGGAGAAGTCATGCTCCAGCACTTCCCGGGTATGCTTCCCGTTGACGGTCATGGTGCTGATCATGCCGGCGTAAATATCCAGGGCGAAGTAGAGGGTGTCTATGGCATCAAATACCCCTTCCTTGTCTTCCTGCATATCCTTGTCATAGGCCAGGGGAAGGCCCTTCATCACGGTGAGAAGACCTATGAGGCTTCCATAGACACGGCCCGTTTTGCCGCGGATGAGCTCGCACATGTCCGGATTTTTCTTCTGGGGCATAATGGAGCTTCCTGTGGAGTAGCCGTCATCGAGCTCTATGAAATGGAATTCGCTGCTGCTCCAGTAAATGAATTCTTCCGAAAGCCTGGACAGGTGCATGGCGCAGATGGAGGCAAAGGAAAGGAACTGGAGGAGGTAATCCCGGTCGGACACAGCGTCCAGACTGTTTCCATAAACTTTGGAAAAATGGAGATCTTCCGCTTCTTCCAGAGGATTGGTGGGATAGGTGGTGCCTGCCAGGGCGCAGGCGCCGATGGGGGACATGTCAGCCATGTCATAGCATTCTTCCAGCCGTTTGAAATCCCTTTCCAGCATGGCAAAGTAGCAGAGCATATGATGGGCAAAGAGCACCGGCTGGGCCCGCTGCATATGGGTATAACCGGGCAGGATCACATCTTTGTACTTTTCGGCAGCCTCAAGCAGCGCCTCTTCCACAGCAATCAGTTTTTCCGCCACCCGGCCGATCTGCCTTTTCATGTACATATGAAGGTCCAAAGCGCACTGGTCGTTCCGGCTTCTGGCGGTGTGAAGCCTGGCTCCGGCGTCGCCGATATCATCAGTCAGCCTTTTTTCCACGTTCATGTGGATATCTTCCAGCTCGATGGAGAAAGGAAACTTTCCATCATCGATTTCCTTCTTGATGGCGGAGAGGCCTTCTGTGATTTTCTCACAGTCCTCTTTGGAAATGATGCCGTGGCGGGCAAGCATTTTCGCATGGGCTTTGGAGCCGGCAATGTCTTCTTTATACATCCGGCAGTCATAGGAAATGGATGCGTTGAAATCAAGGGCATTCTTTTCTTCCGCCTTGGTAAAGCGTCCGCCCCACATCATATCACTCATTTTGCATTCTTCTCCTTCATCAGGGCCCGGATGGTCAGGGGCAGGCCAAAGAGGTTGATGAAACCTTCTGCATCTGCCTGGTTGTATACATCATCTTCGCCAAAGGTGACGAATTCTTCATTGTACAGGGAATAGGGGCTTTCTGCACCGTGGGACATAATGTTGCCCTTGTAGAGGCGCAGGGTGACCTTGCCGGTTACGGTTTCAGAAGTCTTATCGGCAAAAGCCTGGAGTGCTTCTCTGAGCGGTGCAAACCACATGCCGTCATAAACCAGTTCGGAATATTTCACTGCAGCCACTTCCTTGAAATGGAAGGTAGCCCGGTCCAGGCACAGTCTTTCCAGTTCCGTGTGAGCATAGAAGAGGATGGAGCCGCAGGGATTTTCATAGACGCCCCGGGACTTCATGCCTACCAGTCTGTTTTCTACCAGGTCATCAATGCCGATACCGTTTCTGGCGCCGATGGCATTCAGCGTGTTCACCAGTTCCACGCCGTCCATTTTCTTGCCGTTCACTGCGGTGGGCACGCCTTTTTCAAATTCGATGGTTACCAGTTCATCCTTGTCGGGCGCATCCTCAGGATCGCAGGTTACCAGGTACATATCCTTGTGAGGTGCATTGGCCGGGTTTTCCAGGTCGTCCCCTTCATGGGACAGATGCCACATATTCCAGTCCATGGAGTATGGGTATTTCTGGGCAGCCTTTTCTTCATCGGTCTGCTTTTCATCGTATTTATCAATGGGTACGCCATGGGCTTCAGCGTACTTCATTTCATCTTCTCTGGATTTCATATCCCAGATTCTCCAAGGAGCAATGATCTTCATATGAGGAGCCAGGGCTTTGATGGTCAGTTCAAAACGAACCTGGTCATTGCCCTTGCCTGTAGCACCGTGGCAGATGGCGTCAGCGCCGTACTTCTTGGCCATGTCCACCAGGCATTTGCCGATGAGCGGACGGGCAAAGGAAGTGCCCAGCAGATACTTGCCTTCATACCGGCCGTCGGCCTGGAGCACTTTGTAAGCGTATTCCTCAATAAATTCTTTCCTTACATCCAGGGTTTCTGCCACAGAAGCACCGGAAGCCAGGGCTTTCTTGTGGATGGCATCAAAATCTTCAGGCTGGCCCAGGTTCACTGTGCAGGCAATGACCTCGCAGCCATAGTTTTCCTTCAGCCAGGGAATAATAACGGACGTATCCAGTCCGCCGGAATAAGCAAGAACTACTTTTTTTACATTTTTTACATCAGCCATAGGAATGCCGCCTTTCTTCATGGAATATAGACAATTTCAGAAGCCCTTCACGGGGGCTTTTCTTAAGATGTGATAATTATACAGCGCTTTGCATAAATGTGCAATAGGAAATTTGGATTTTTTTTACATTTTCTGTATTTTTATTTTTTATAAATGCTGATTTTCTCAGTATTTATCTGTTATTTCTCCATTTCAGCGCCGAGAGAAATTTCTTTTATTTTTTATGCAGAATATACACAAAAAGAAAAAAAGCCCAGCGGGAGCTGTGGCGGCTCAGCGAGGTGATGCCCTTGGGCTGCCACGAGCCCCTTCCTTCCCGGCTCCAGATAAGGGGAAAGGACGTGTCATTCTCCTCCATTTTCAGCTATAATAATAAGTAAGAAAACTGGATAAAGGAGGCTGTCACTATGAAAACATTACTCAAAAAATCGTTTCCCTTCCACGCCGGTCCGAAAGCAGAGGGATACCTGCTGTCGGCATCGAATCTCTGGAATACGCCCCTTTCTCTCTGGGGGCTGTCCCAGGTAACCATACCGGAGGATGCGGAAATCCTTGAAATCGGCTGTTGCGGCGGGAAAAACCTGGAGCGTCTTTTGAAGAAGGCGCCGAAAGGTCATGTGTACGGCATTGATTCTTCCTTCCGGGCCGTGGACTTTGCCTACCGCCAGAACGAAAAGGCCATCCGGGAGGGCCGCTGCTCTGTGTACGAAGGCGCCCCCGATGTGCTTCCTTTCAATGAAAACAAATTTGACTTCGTCCTGGCTGCGGAATCCTTTTATTTCTGGAAAGATCCGGAAGCCTGCCTGAAAGAAGTGCTCCGGGTCATGAAGCCCGGCGCTTCCCTGCTCATCCTTCAGTCCAAAGGCGGCCTTCCTCTTCACCGGATGTATGAAAAACTGATTCCCGGCATGAAAGTCTACGGCAAAAGCGATTTGAAGGAACTTCTGGAAGATGCCGGGTTCCGGGATGTAACTATCCGCTCCCGGCTGGGGGCCCTGGCGGTGGTATCGGAAAAGCCGGTGACCCCTCTGGATACGGCCAGGAGGAAACTCCATCTCTCTTCCATCCCCTACGGGAAGCTGACGGCAGCCGCCTTGAGTGCTGCCGCCCTGGGTCTTGCTGCCTATGGGGCCTCCAGAAAATACCGGTCCTGAAAAGGGATTCATGTCCCAGACCTATGGTAAAGAGTCTTTACTGCTTATACTTCATTCTTGAAATTTGGTCATATGGTATCAGAATTTTGATACCATTCGCTGATGAAAAAAGGACGAAACACCGCCCGGTGCCTCGTCTTTTTTTCATGCTTCCTTCTTTTTGTTCAAAGAAAGGCAGGAAAAGCATGACAGAAAAAGTCCTCTCCTTCCTCAAATTCTTCAGATTCCATGCCTTTTCAAATCTTAAAGTTTGTTTCTTAAAATATTTCATGAATTTATAAAAACAGTATTGACTTTTGTACTATTTACGCATTATAATTAAATGCGTTCTAAACGCTCCCAAGGGACTTTTGGAACGGGAATGTTTCCACATTCCAAGGTAATTCTCCCCCGGCCGGTCTGCCCCAAATAGAACCGGTCCTGCCATACTGAAATAACGCCCTTATTTCAGATGCGGCCCGGTTCCTGCCTGCCGGGAGAGAAGATGAAGGCGCAGGATCCCCCTAAGTCCTGCGCCTTTCCTTTTACCTGAAACAGAATAAAGGAGGCCTCTATGGCTGGACAGGTGTTTACTATTTCATTAAAACTAAAAGAAATCTAAAAGAGCATACCTCTTTAAGCATATGAGCTTTTTTCTATTTTCTTTCTTTTTTTCATTCTTCCCCTCTATAAAAAATAGGGGGTCTGGCAAATATGTAAAGAATGTTATCTTCTTATCATGTCATGTTTTTACCATAACTTCCGTATTTTTACCCTTTTTCTCTTCTTCCGTCAATCTCTAAATCATTTTCCGTTTGACAATAGGGTGGAATGTCTTTTATAATAAACTAAGTCAGGGGCATTTTAGGTATATATAATGCATGTGTATACGTTTTTTGTTTAGGGGAAAAGTGAGGTACAAATTACTATGTCCGAAAAAAGGGCAGTCCACATGAAGGGTATACGGAATCAGATTCTCAGAACTGCAGAGAAGCTGTTTCTGACCCAGGGTTATAAAACCACGACCATTCGTCAGATAGTGCAGGAATCCGGTATTACATCCGGCAGTATTTACAATATTTTGAGGATAAAGAACATCTGTTTTCCGCTCTGGTTGATGAATTCCTGACCAATGCCAAAGCAAAGATTGACAAAGCACTGGAAGGACAGCCGGCAGAAAACCGTATGGTAGGCCTTCTGGGCATGGAGCTTTACATTACGGAAAAGAATCCGGTGGTAAGGGAATTGATGTGTGCCTTCCATACATCTCCCTTCCTTATGGAAACGGTGATTAAGCGTCACTCCACTCTGGCTGAAGAAGTGTGGGCCGGCAGGAGACATCCCCGCAATTCCAAGCTTTCCACAGCCATCCTTCTTTCCGAAGGTGCCGTATCGTCCTATGTCATTTCCTTCGATTTTTCCCAGAAACTTGATTATTCTGAAATCCGTCGGAAAGTGGTGCTCTGCATCCTCCGGAACATGGGACTGGAAGCAAGGGAGTCAAGCCGCCTTGTCCAGTACATGGAAGAGCATGAAGCACTCTGGCTGGATCTGGCCAACCAGGTACTGAACCATTCTGGCGAGACACCGGAAGCCTAAATGCCTTACATAAAATAAAAAGCGGGGCGTCAGTGAAAATTCACTGGCGCCCCGCTTTTTCACGTTTCTGCCGATTCTGACTTCATCCCGGCCTCTAAAGAAACCGGATGCAAGGGATGCAGCCATGACAGAACCTCTTTCCCCTTTCTATTTTTTCAGGATATCCTTTGCCATCATGGCCCATACCTCCCTCTTCTGGTCCAGTGATTTCAGCATGGGAAGGATATCCTTTTTCTTGCTTCCCAGGACCCTGAAGGTCAGGGAAAGGAGAAGGAATTCCGCTTCTTCCACAGGGGGCTGGTCCTTGAAATAGAAGGAATTGATGAAGCCGCCCATGGCCCCCTTTACCATATAGTTCCGGGCAAGGATCTCATCTTCCTTGAAAAGCTTCCCGTAAGATTCGCCGAAAATTTTCATTTCCAGGCGCACATGACGATTCACCGCCGCTTCAAACATGGCCGGTGATGTATAGGCCTCCTGATACAGTTCCCTCACCCGTTCATCCCGGGCAATGGCTTCCATTTCCACCAGAAGCACTGCCGCATACTGATAGAGCGGCGATTCACCGCCCGCTTCCTTCTGCACCATGCGGATGCAGTTTTCCAGCACATCGCCGGCCAGGGTATTGAATATTTCTTCCTTGCTGGAAAAAATATTGTAAATGCTGCCGGAGGTAATGCCGGAGCGTTCCACAATCTGGCGGATGGTGGTCCGCCGGCAGCCCTGCTCTAGAAAAATATCCTTCGCTGTCTGCAGAATCCTGTTTTTCGTCTGCCTCATTCTTTCCGCCATAACTGGTGACTGATTCATATCAAAGCTCCTTTGATACTAAAAATGAACCGGCGGGAAAATCGATGAAATAGGCATTCCCCGTCTATTCCTCTCCCGGGGGGTGCAGAAAAGAAAATCTTCTTCTGCCCTTCCCATTCTTCTAAACAATAGCATTTTAGAACACTTTTCATTATCTTTCAGTATAGTTTCTTTCATGGCATTTGTCAATAGGTCAAATAAATCAGATTTCATAAGCCTTATGTAGAAACAGCCTTCTGTAGAAGCTTTGTCCCCTTTTGGAAAAATGAATGACCTGAAAGATAATATTCTATGTTTTCCCTTCTAACATGTTCATTTTTTTATATTCCTTTCACCGGGGATACCAGCACACACCGCGGGGAACTCGTCAAAAAAGGGGCTGTGAAAAAATGACTTGCATTTTTTCACAGTCCCTTTTGTACACATTCATTTTCACGGAAATTAAGCAAATGACAGCCTGCTGCCTGCCTCTGCGTCATTTCGAGCGAAGTCGAGAAATCTCCCGCTCCAATGAGGCTTGTACTATGGTGGAATGAGATTTCTCCACTTCCACCGTCGAAATGACAGTGAGACGGAGTGGTATCTGTGTCATTTCTTCATTTTTCACAGCCCCTTTATCGGTCAGAAGGATTTCTGTCCTTTGTAGAGAAGTTCTTTGATGAAATTGGGAAGAACGAAGCAGCTCTTCTGGATATGACGGTTGTAGTATTTCATAGGCTCCGGTGCCCCATCCCTGGGTTCTGCCGTGAGGGGGTCGTAAACCTTGGAGGCCAGCATGAAGGAATGCATGCAGGCCGGATAAATGGGCACATGGGAATAGTACATGCGCACAATGGGGAATACATCATTCATGGCTTCAAATACATCGTGTACCGTAGACTGCTGCACAATGGGGGATTCCGTCTGCTGCACAAGGAGCCCGTCTTTGCGAAGGGCCGCAAAGGCGCTCTTGTAGAAGTCCCTGGTAAAAAGGCCTTCTCCCGGTCCGATGGGATCGGAGCAGTCAATGATGATGACGTCATAGAAGTCCTTCACATTCCTGGCAAAGGCAATGCCGTCGCCTACATGGACATGAAGTTTTTCCGGAGGATTTCTAAGGACCTTGGAAATGGTGGGGAAATATTCCTTGGACAGTTCTATGACCCGTCCATCGATATCGCAGAGGTCCACATGGGTGACGCAGTGGTGGCGGCACACTTCCCGAGCCACGCCGCCGTCGCCGCCGCCGATGATGAGCACCCTTTCCGGATGGGGGTGCAGCATGAGGGGCACGTGGGAAATCATTTCATGGTAGGTCCATTCATCCTTCACAGAGGTCTGAAATACGCCGTCCAGAATCAGGAGCCTGCCGTATTCCAGGGTGTCTGCGATTTCGATATGCTGGAATGGTGTCTGTTCCTCATGCACCATGTTTGTGATTTTCAATGTGAGGCCCAGGTTTTCATTGGCCCATTCGGTGACGTATTTTTTCTCTTCCATCGGTTTATTCCTTATTTTCTTCCTGCGCTGCCGGATCTTCTGCTTTCTCTTCCGTTCCTTTGGCAGTGGCAGCGGCCTGGTCAAAGAGGTTGCCGCCGGCAGCGGGTTCTTTTACTTCTTCTGTCTCTTCAGCAGCCGGCGCTGCTTCTTCGGCAGGTACTTCTTTGGGAGCATCTGCTTCCGGTGCTTCCCCTGCGGCCGGTGCCGCATCTGCCTCCGGTGCTGCTTCTGCAGCCGGTGCCGGTTTCGCAGTGCCGTCTTCTACAGGCTGGGGCGCTTTCACGGCCTTGGCGGACTCGATGAGAGCCAGGGCGGATTTGAAATTGGAGAGAAGCTTTTCAATGTAAAGGTTCATGTCCCCTTCTGTCTTGAGAAGGTCCCCATTCATCCGGCGGCGGGCAGCTTCTGCATCAGCCACGATTTTATGGGCCTCGTTCTGGGCTTCCCGAATGGAAAGTTCCGCTTCCTTATGAGCGTTCTTCTTCACATTGTCTGCCGTTTCCTGGGCCATGACCAGGGTATTGGACATGGTGGCTTCCATCTTTTCATAGTTTCTGAGCTTTGTCCGGATGGTGTCCATTTCTTCTTCCATTTCCCGATGTTCCCGGTAAATCCGTTCATAGTCCTTGGCCAGTTCTTCCAGGAATGTATTTACTTCATCCTGGGCATAGCCGCGAATCTGGCGGGAAAATGTTTTATTGTGTATATCCATTGGTGTAATCATATGTATATGTCTCCTTTGGAATGTCTGTGTTTACCTTGTATGGAAAGCAGGCTCCTCTATTTATATCTGTATATCAGAAGGCCGGTGCGTCCTTTCCGGCTCATGCCGGTTTCTTCCTTGATTTCTATGCGGCCTCTTCCACGGATGCTGATAATGTCTCCAGCCTTTACGGTTTGGGAAGCGCTTTTGGCAGGCTGCCAGTTCACTTCCGTTCTTTCGTCCTCCACGGCCGCCACCATTTTGGAACGGGAAATGCCGAAGCCTGCAGCTCCTACGGCATCCAGACGAAGGGATGCCACTGTGGCCCGCACTTCTTTGGCGGTCTGCTTGGGCGGCTGAATATCAGAGAGAGGGATTTCCTCCACCTTCACCGGCACCATGGCCACTTTTTTGAAGTTGTCCATGAGCCAGTCCTTCATGGCACTGTCCACCACAATCTGGCAGCCGGCGCCCTGCATAAGGATATCTCCTGTCACAGAGCGGTCGATGCCAAGGCCCATGAGGGAGCCCAGTACATCCCGATGGCCGATGAGACGGTACCGGCCGTCCCAGGTCACCGAGAGCAGGCTTTCAGAAAAGTCCACAGGGCCATCGTAATCCACTCGCTGGAAAGCGATACGCACCCTTTCTGCTTCATGATAGCCGCCAAAGGCTGTGGATTTCACAGTCTTCATATGGGCTGCAATGGTCTGGCCGATCTGCCGGGCAAAGGGAGCCATGAACGGGCCTACTGCAAAGGGCCGTCCCCGGTCTACCGCATCCGCCAGGTCCAGAAGCCGCATGGCCATGTCCTTCGATTCATCACCGGAGGCCGCAAAATAACGAAGTATTTTTTCTCTATCCTTCATTCCATCCTCTTTCCTGTCTTCAGGGAAGCGCTGATTCAATCATGTCCGCTTTCATTCCTGTATGTTATGCCATGGGGAGCAGCCGGCCCAGCTTAAGCCGGTGCTCTCCCGGGATTGAGAGGCAGGGGAAACAGAACATCTGCCCCGCTCCTGCCCTTTCTTATTTTCCTGCCAGGGCGTCAGATTTTTCAAGGCACGCCTTGACGCCATCCATGAGGGCGGCCCGGATGCCGTCCCTTTCCATGGCATGAATGCCTGCAATGGTGGTACCGCCGGGGCTTGTGACCTGGTCTCTCAGTTCTGCCGGATGCTTTCCTGTTTCCAGTACCATTTTGGCAGCTCCATACAATGTCTGTGCCGCCGCTTCAATGGCCAGCTTCCGGGGAAGGCCGATGAGCACTCCCGCATCAGCCAGGGCATCAATGATGACGAAGGCATATCCCGGACCGGCGCCGGAGAGGGCGCCCAGCTCGTCAAGCTGCCTTTCTGTCACCACCGCTTCCTTCCCCAGGGCGGAGAAAATCTCTTCCGCTTCCCTGATGAAATCGGGGGATGCCTTCTTTCCCGGCGCAATGGCAGCCATGCCTTCCCCCACCGATGCAGGGGTATTGGGCATGACGCGGATGACCTCGGTTTCTTCCGGAAGGGCCCCTTCCAGGGCTTCCAGAGTGACTGCCGCCGCAATAGAAAGAACCCGGGATGGATGATACCGGGATATTTCCTGAAGCACTCCGGGTACCACATTAGGCTTCACCGCCAGAATCACCAGGTCCGCCTCTTTGGCTTCCCTGCCGTCCATAGAAGCATGAACGCCGTAGTGGGACGCCTTTTCGCGGGATGCTTCTTCGGAATGCTCTTTCACATATATTTCTTCTTTTTTCCACAGCCCTTTGGCAAGGCAGCCGGAGAGGATGGCTCCTCCCATGGCGCCGCAGCCAAAAATGAGAATCTTCTTCATTTCTACGGTCCTTTCCAGGTGGGAATACCTGAAACAAAGGCCAGCCTGTCTTCATGAAGATCCACCGTAGACGGAACGCAGATGAGCACATCATCATTGAGGAGCATCACATCTCCATGGGCCATATAGACAGCGCCGCTCATGAAGTCCACAAAACGGCTGGCTGCTTCATCATCCACATTATCATTCAAAACAACGATAACCGTCATGCCCCTTGCCAGGGCATCCACGGCACGACGGGCATCTCCGTAGGAACCGGGAACCATGATATCCACTTCCTGGGGCCGGATGCTCCTTGCGGGCAGCGCGCCTGCCGCCGGTACATCTTCTCCCTCGTCCCGTTCCTGTTCCTCATAGCTGTCTTCTTCAGGAGCTTCTTCAAACTGGCTTTTCAGCCAGTTCACTCCCTGGGAAAGAAAAGACATCAGCCCTGGGGAGCCTCAGGTCCCTGAGGTGTCTGGGCGTTCCACTGAGGGGCTGCCGGTGCCTGCTGCTGATCCTGATAGGCAGCGAAATTTTCACGGGATACGCTCATGTTATTCGGCGCGCAGAGATAAATATTTTCGGAAATCTGGTCGATCCGTCCGTCCAGTGCATACATGATGCCCTGTACGAAATCTACAATCCGCTGTGCTTCATCAGCATCGGTTTTTTCCATGTTCATCACCACCGGGCGCATAGCCTTCAGATGGTCGCCGATTTTTTCAGCATCTCCATAGCTCTTGGGGTTCACCACCACCATGGTGTAGGGCTTGGCAGCCTGACGGGGCTGGGCGGTGCGGCCAATGCCTCTCACAGGGTTTACCGCAGATGCACGAGGCGGAACGGGAGCAGAAGGGCTGACCGGTGCAGCTTCCTCTTCCATGTCCTCTTCTCTTTCATCCTCATCCCTGTCTACAAACTGATCCTTAAATTTATCAAGCAGACTCATTTTTTTCTCCTCTCAATGGTAGTGTCTTTCGCCAAAAATGGCAGTGCCTATGCGCACCATATTGGCTCCTTCTTCAATGGCAATTTCAAAATCATGGGTCATTCCCATGGACAGAATGGAAATCTGTCCTTCAGGAAATTCTTTCTTCATGTCAGTCCACATGCTGTGGGCCTTCCGGAATACGGGACGGGTCTTTTCCACATCCTCATAGGCCGGTGCCATGCACATGAGCCCCTTGACCCGGATATGGGAAAGGGCTTTGGCTGTGTCCAGGGCTTCCTTCATAGACTGTGGAGAAAGGCCGTGCTTTGATTCTTCTCCGGAAATATTGAATTCCAGGAGTACATCCTGCACTTTGCCGATTTCTCCGGCCCGCCGGTCGATTTCCTTCATGATATCCAGAGAATCTGCCGACTGGATCAGGTCCGCCATGGCCACCGCTTTTTTCACTTTATTTTTCTGTAAATGTCCCTGCAGGTTCCAAATGACCGGAAGCTTCAAGGCTTTGTACTTTTCTTCCATTTCCTGGACCCGGTTTTCTCCGACCTGGGTGACTCCCAGATGAATGGCTTCTTCCATATCCTCCAGAGGATGGAATTTTGTCACTGCCACCAGGGTCACTTTCTGTCCATAGGGAGAACGCTTCCTGGCCGCTTCGATCCGGTCCATTACATGGGCTAATCTTTCTTTGATTTCTGACATAGCCCCCGCCTTCTTTGCAAGTATCTTTCGTATATCCTCCATGCTATGGATAAATGGATATACCTAGAGATTATTATATCACAGTTATTTAGGAGAAAAAACAGGAAAATGGATTTTAAAAACAGTACAGGCCGGTAAAATGGTATTTTCCCATGCCAAAAGGGGCTTTGAAAAAGTGACTGCCCTTTTTCAAAGCCCCCTGCCCGATGGACTGTTTTAAACCATCTGTGCTTTCTTTGCAATTTCATCGGGAATCTTGATTCCCAGAATGTCCGCATCCTTCTTATTGATGACAATGGTATATTCCTTCTGGTGCTGGATGGCTGCAGTTTCCGGCTTGATTTTGCCGTCCAGAATATCAGCGGCCATGTGGCCTGTCTGGACGCCCAGTTTGTAGTAGTCTACAGAAAGTGCTGCCAGTGCGCCGTCTTTGGCCATAATGTCGGCTCCCACGATAACCGGAATCTTATTGGCATCAGTGACCTTCATCAGAGTGGGGATGGAGGAAGCCAGGGTGTTATCGGTAGGTACATAGATGAAATCCACCTTGCCTGCCAGGGATTCCGCCACCTGCTGGATATCGTTCACGCTGTTTACGGTCCTTTCCTCTACGGCCAGGTTGTTCTTTTTGCAGTAATCCTTCATCATGTTGGCCTGGACTTCACTGTTCACCTCGCTGGAGGAGTAAATGAGGCCCACCGTTTTGGCATTGGGGACCAGGGCCCTTCCCAGATCCATCTGGGCATCAATGGAAGCCAAATCGCTGACGCCGGTCACGTTGCCGCCGGGCTTTTCATCATTCTTCACCAGTTTGGCCGTGGTATAGTCCGTAATGGCAGTGCCTACGATGGGAATATCCTTGATTTCATTGGCTACCGCCTGGGCTGCAGGAGTAGCAATGGCGCAGATGAGTTTCGGCTTTTCCGATTTGAAACGGGATGCGATGGTTTTCAGGTTGGACTGGTCGCCCTGGGCATTCTGCTGGTCAAAGGTGACCTTATCCTCGCCATAGCCCCTTTCCTTTAAGCCGTCTACGAAGCCCTTATTGGCCTGATCCAGAGATCCATGCTGCACGATCTGCACCACGCCGATAATCGGTTTTCCGGAAGCAGAGCCGGCGCCGCCTTTGGGCTGACTGCCGCCGCATCCTCCATATACCAGTGCTGCTGCTGCCAAAGCTGCTGCCATGCTCATTTTCATCCATGTCTTCATTTCTATGTCCTCCCCTGTTCCTATACTGCTTTATTTAATGTATGTATCTTCCAGTGCATCCATGGTACCGTCAGTTTCCATTTCTGCCAGGAAGAAATTCACATAGTTCAGAAAATCCTGGTCTCCCTTGGCCATGAGGGCGCCGAAACGGCTTCTGGTAAAGGGCTTGTCCACCAATGGCGCCGCCAGCTTTTCATTCATGCGCACATACCGCCTGGCTTCCATGGTTTCCGTAATCATGATATCCGCCTTTCCTTCCGCTATGAGGGAAGGGATTTCCGCATTCTTCTCATGGATGAGAAGGGTGGCATGAGGCAGGCGGCTCTTGGCAAATTTCTCATTGGTTCCGCCCGGATTCACCATGACCTTCACCTCCGGCCTGTCCAGGTCTGCCAGGGACTTGTACTTTCCTTCCTCTCCCTTCCGGCAGAGAATGGTCTTGCCGAAGAGGAGGTAGCCATCAGACATGGCCAGGGTCCTTTCCCGGTCAAAGGTTCTTGTAATGCCGCAGAGGGCCAGGTCAAACTTTCCTGCTGCCGTATCGGCGGAAAGTGTCTTCCATGTGGTGGGCACGTACTCCACCTTCACATGAAGGGAGTCTGCCAGCTTTTCTGCCAGCTCTGTATCAAAGCCTTCATACTTTCCATCAGCGTCCTTATAGGACATAGGCCTGTAATCGCCGGTGGTCCCCACCCGGAGGGTCCCCCGGGCTGCAATATCCTCCAGGTGCGCCGCCCATGCGCTGCCGGCGCCTCCCAGGAGAAGCCCTGCTGCCAAAACGGCGGCTCCTGCCATCTTCTTCATATCCATCTTTCCATCCTCCCATGCTTTTCTCTATGAAAATCAAAAGTCCCCTGCTTATTTCTAAGCAAGGGACGACGGGACACATCGCGGTACCACCCTGTTTACCTGAATCAACACAAAAGGGTGGTACCCAAGGGACGGATTATCCGTGGTACCACCCAAATTATCTTCATCAGATCAACTCTACGCCCGGTAACGGGGGCATGCGTCGCAGCCTACTACTGTTTCAGCCGCGCAGTTCAGGAAAGAACTTCCCCATTCCTCCGCCGCCGGTTCCCACCCAATGCCGGCTCTCTGCTTGGCTTCCAAAATGAGTACTTTTTTCCATCAGCACTTTTTTGATATGTGTCCATTGTAGCCAATGGGACCGGTCTTGTCAAGGGTCAATCAGTAAGCCCGGCCCTGGATTGACCCGAAAGCCCGCCAGTCCTCTGTGTACCAGCACAGGAGTGCACTTTTTCATTTCACCTTTTCCGATTCTATTTCTTCGGGGCAGAGATGGTAGTGTTTTTTCTTATCCTGATACATTTTCCGGTCTGCCTGGTTGAAGGCAGCATTGAGATGGCTGCCGCTTTCGGCCCAATGGGCGCCGAAGGCGATGGACACATCATCTTTGGCCTTCATGGAATCATAAAATTCTTCAAATTTCCTGTAAAAGGCACATTCGGAAATATCCGGCAGCAGTGCCACGAATTCGTCTCCGCCCACGCGGTATACGAACTCATCGCCCCAGAACTGCTGCATGGCCTTTGCCGCCCGCCGGAGGAGCCTGTCTCCTGCCACATGGCCCTCTTCATCATTGGCCCTTTTCAGTCCGTTCACATCACCAAATGCAATGCCCGCCGGGTGTGCCAGCCCCTCCAGTTCTTCCAGCTTTTCCATGAAGCTGTTTCTGTTTCTCGCACCGGTCAGCATGTCCCGGTGGCTCAGGTAGTCCAGTCGGGAAAGAAGCTTCTGGTTCACCATGCGGGCCCCCAGAAAATAGGAAATGGTTTCCAGTATTTTCTGGGTATTTACTGCATCGCTGATTTCATAGTTATCGGCGCCGATGTAGCCGATAAGTTTTCCGCCATCGTAAATGGGGGAACCCATAATGCTCCGTATGCCCTGCCGTTTCAGGTTTTCATAGTCCAGCGGGTCATCGTCGGCCAGAACGCTGATGTCTTCCAGCACCAGACTGGTATTGCGAACCAGGTATTTTTCCCATCCGCCGAGATATGTATCATAGTCCAGGTTCTGCAGGGTATCGATTTCCGGTGTTATTCCTTCCCGGCACCATTCGAAGGTATTGCTTGCCTTCTTTCCGTCGGTCTCCAGGATATAGAGGCGGTCGGCATGAATAATGGTACCCAGCTCGGCCAGCATGTGGTTCACTGCCTTTTCGTAGCTTTCCCCGCCGTCCATGACTTTCACCAGCTTAATGATAATATCATCGGTGTTGGTGGACTGGCGAAGGTTCATCCGTTCCACATGGTCCAGATCCACATTCATGAAGATGAAGGCCGCCCGGCCTTTCCCTGCCGGTTCTACCTCAAATTCCAGCCAGTGGCCCACTTCCCGGCTGTACATGCGGTTCCGTATCCTTTTTCCCTGAGCCGCTTCATAGCAGTAGTCGAACCATTTTTCATCGGCATTGTCATAGACTGACAGGAAAGAGCGGCCCATGAGCTCGGACTTATCTCTCCCCACCATTTCGCAGTACGCCTTATTTGCATATACATAGATGGCGTCTATGGCCTTTTTCTTTTCCTCATCCATCACTACTTCAAAAGCAGCATAGGCTACCGGCACATTCATATCCAGGTCCGGTATAAACTTGTCATCTTCCATTGCAAACTTCCATTTCTTTCTCAGCTAAGCATCACAAAAGGGCGCAGCCTGCACTGCGCCCAAAGAGAGCACTGATGAACAGAATCAGTGCTTTTTGCAATTGCTCCTTCGATGCAGCTGGCTGCCATGTTACAGGCCCTATAGTTTTGCGTCACAGATTTTCACCTGCTTTGCCTTTATACCTATAAAGTATTATGCTTATAAAATTATCACTAGTTTATTATAACAGATTTCAGCAAATGTTTCCAAGAAAAATCGAATGTATGAACAAGAATAATAGAAGAATAATAAAAAAGAAAGGATCCTGCTCCCAGGCTGCAGAAGCCTTTAACGATGGGCCATAGCTTGCAAAAGTCTCCGTTGGCAGGAGTTTTGGCAGACTGCTAAAGACCAGGCCCTATACTTTCCCTTTCTAAAAAAACAGCTCCCTGGGGAGCTGTTTTCCACTTATTTCATTCTCACATCGGCAGGAGATGCAGCAAAGCCTTCCGCCGTTTCTCCTTCTTCCTTAAAGCTGCCGGATTTTCTTTCATGTTTTCTTTTATTCTTTTCAATGAAATGGTAGCCGATGAGAAGGATGGCAAACCATACAGGAGTCACATAAAGGGCTACCCGGGTATCATCGCGGAAAGCGGAAGCCACCACCACACCCAGAAGGAAGAGCATGGTCAGATAGCCGGAGTAGGGAGCAAAGGGCATTTTATAGGTAAGAAGTTTCTTTTCTTCCGGCGAAAGGGTAGCACGAAATTTCTGCTGGGTCCGGAGAATGACGAACCAGGTAAAGAGAGCCCCAAAGGATCCCACGCTGGTAACATACACGAAGACCTGGGCCGGCATGATGTAATTCATGAGCACCGAGAAAAGCAGCACTGCCGCAGAGAAGAGGATGCCGATCCAGGGCAGGCGGTGACGGTTCAGACGCTGGAAGCAGGAGGGAGCGTTCCCCTGCAGGGACAGGTTGTAAAGCATGCGGCCGGAGCTGAAGATACCGCTGTTGCAGGAGGATAGCACCGCTGTAATGACTACGATATTGATAATGTCAGCGGCTCCTGCAATGCCCAGCTTTTCAAAGGTAATCACAAATGGGCTGCCCAGATGGCCGATTTCATCCCAGGGATAAATAGCCATGATGACGCCAAGGGAAAGTACATAGAAAATCAGGATACGCCAGAACACTTCATCAATGGCTTTCTTAATGGTAGATTTCGGATCATGGGCTTCGCCGGCGGTGACGCCGATGATTTCAATGCCCAGGTAGGAGTACATCACCATGACCAGAGCCATGAGGGTGCCGCCGATGCCGTTGGGGAAGAAGCCCCCATGGGTCCACAGGTTCGTAATCCCCACAGGCTCCCAGCCGTTGCCGATGCCGAAGAGGATCATGCCGGCACCGCCGATAATCATAAAGATAATGGTGCAGATCTTAATCAGGGCAAACCAGAATTCAAACTCTCCGTAGGCAGAAACGGCAATGAAATTGACCACCGTCATCAGGAGGAGGGCACAGAGGGCCGATACCCACTGGGGCAGGTCGGGATACCAGAAATTCATGTAAATCCCTACGGCCGTCAGTTCCGCCATACAAGTAACCATCCACATGTACCAGTAGGTCCAGCCGGTGAGATAGCCCCACTTGGGTCCCAGGAAACGGGCCGCATGGGCACTGAAGGCACCGGATACAGGGTAGGCCACGGACAGTTCGCCCAGGGCCCGCATAATGAAATAAATCGCAACGCCGCCGATGATATAAGTCAAAAGCACCGAAGGCCCTGCCAGTTCGATGGCTGTGGCGGATCCGAGGAACAGGCCTACGCCGATGGCTCCGCCAAGGCCGATCAGCTGGATGTGCCGGTTCTTCAACCCTCTTTCAAGGTTCTCATGCATTTCCTGATTATTTTCTGCCATATGAAACTCCCAAATCTGACAAAAACTCCGGATCTAAGCCCTTTCATGGGGAAGATCCGGAGAAAAGAACTACTTTTTTTATTTTATACGCAGACCCCCTGTACATCAAGACAGAAATTTACATTTTTCATACTTTTTCGTACATACGGCTCTAGTTTAATGAGTCAGGAAATATAGGTTTTATGCATTTATGACATAAAACTCATGGCGGCTGTAATCAATAGATTTTGTCTATAAAAATCAGTATTTTTCCTTGATACCGTTCATGAGCACGTCGAAGGCCTGGTCCATGTAGGAGGCTTCGGAAATTTCCTCCTTCACCGCAAACCGTTTCTTGATTTCACTCATAAGATAATAATAGGCCACCATGCCGGCCCAGGAAATGCAGACCTCCGTGGGTTTCAGATTATGGCGGAAAATGCCTTCCTCCATGCCCTCCGTGAGAGCTGCCCGGAGCACCACCAGCACCATGGCGAATCGTTCCTTTCCAATGGAGGCAAAGACGTCGGTGGGATGAATCATTTCCCAGGAAAAGATGCGGAGAATATAGGGATGTTCTTTCATGAGACGGAAGAAAAAGCGGGAATACAATTCCATGATTTCCATGGGCTTTCTGGTACCGTCGGCAGCCATTTCCACGAAATCCACCAGAAGGGCGCTTCCCCGCTCCAGTATGGCGGCATAGAGTTCCTTCTTCCCGCCGAAGTAATAGGAAATGGCTGCGCTGTTCACCCCTGCTTCCTTACCGATATCCCTGATGGACACGTCGGAATAGCCCTTCAGCGCAAAGAGGCGGATAGCTGCATTTTCAATCTGCTCCTTCTTGTCCGGCGCTTTCTCCTTTTCTTCCTTCGGGAAAAGGGTATGATACAGCTCTTCCTTGTTGCCGAAATAATAGGAAATGGATGATACGCTAACCCCTGCCTGCCGGCTGATGTCCCGAAGGGATGTATCATGGTATCCCTTCTCCCCGAAAAGACGGCGGGCCGCCTTTTCTATTTTTTCCTTTTTTCCTGCTTCCATGATGAACGCCCCCTGGAGTACCTGCACAGTTTTTATCGTTTCTTTCTATTATATATGATTTTCTTTCCGATTGGAACAGTAGAAATGAAATGATTGAACCGTTCAGCTTCCAGCGTTCAAAAAACGGCAGCCGCTGCTATTTCTCAGAAAGCAGCTGCTGCCGCAGAAATCATATCCTCTCAAACGCACCAGGGGTAGAGAGGCATGGCAAGGGTTTCATCAATATCCTTCCCCGTAATGGGTGCAAAGTATACACGAAGGAGGCAGAGGCCTTCGGCAGGCGCCGTGATGCCCAGCTTCCTACGGTCCCTGGCTTCAAGGATGCGGATCATGTCTTCCGGAGACAGCGTGCCCCGTCCTGCATCCACCAGGGCCCCGGCTATGTTGCGCACCATGTGGTAGAGAAAGCCCTCGCCGGTTACGTATATGCGATAGAGGGAGCCTTCCTTTTGGATGCGGATGTCATTGATATTCCTCACCGGGTCCGAAGGCACGGAATTATTGCCGCGGAAGGAAGTAAAGTCATGGCGTCCTTTAAGCACTTCTGCCGCCTTTTTCATGAGGGAAAGGTCCAGTTTCTTCCCGGTGCGCCAGATATACCGTTTCAGGAAGGGCGATGTTTCCCTTCCTTCCGTCAAAAGATAGCCATAGGTTTTTCCGTAGTTTCTCCTTCTTACGGAAAAGTCCATATCCACCTCCCGGCTGGCGGTGACGCGGATATCATAGGGAAGGCAGGCGTTCATGGCATAAAGGAAACGGTCCCCGGGAATGGTGGAATCCGTATAGAAAGTGCATTCCTGGCCGTAGGCATGGACGCCGGCGTCGGTGCGGGCCACAAAGTAGAGGGTGGTTTTCACGCCGGTCAGCGACTGAAGGCAGTTCTCCACCATTTCCTGCACGGTCATGCGGTTTTCCTGCCGCTGGAACCCGCCGTAGCTTGTGCCTTCATAGGAAAGGGTAATCCATATATTTTTCATCGTTTTCAAAAAGCCGGGGCCTCTGCCCCGGCTTCCTTTCTTTTATTTGAAATAGATATACAGTCCAAGGAGCAGGGCTGTAACCAATACCACTGCCAGGAACGCATTCCTGTCTCTCCAGGTATAGGCCAGCTGATGCATTTTGGTGCGGCCTTCTCCGCCGCGGTAGCATCTGGCTTCCATGGCGGTAGCCAGATCGTCGGCTCTGCGGAAAGCGGAAATGAAGAGGGGCACCAGCAGGGGGACCATGTTCTTCGCCCGCTGCCAGAGATTTCCGTTTACGAAATCGGCGCCTCTGGAGGACTGGGCCTTCATGATACGGTCCGTTTCTTCCAGAAGGGTAGGAATGAAACGAAGGGCAATGGTCATCATCATGGCCAGCTCATGGGCCGGTACGCCGAACCGTTTGAAAGGCATGAGCAGTGCTTCGATGCCGTCGGTGAGCACAATGGGGCTGGTGGTGTAAGTGAGGAGGGAAGAAAAGGCGATGAGGAACACCAGACGCAGGGTCATAATGAGGCCGTTCTGTATCCCTTCCTGACTGATATGAATGAATTTCCAGGTAAAGAGCTCATTGCCCGGTGTTGTGAGCACATGGATACCCATGGTGAATACCAGAATAATCCACAAAGGCTTGATGGCTTTCCAAATCAGGGACACCGGCACGCCGGACAGGGCGATAGCGAGGAAAGTAAACCCCGCCACCAGGATGTAGGACCACAGGTTATTGGCCAGGAAAATGGCCACGATGAAAATCATGGTGCAGAGAATCTTGGCTCTGGGGTCCATGCGGTGCAGGAAAGAATCTCCCGGGTAATACTGGCCGAGGGTAATATCTGTTAACATGATTTTCCGCCTCCCAGCATCTGACTCATTCTATCCACCGCTTCTTCCACGGTTTTCGCATCCTCCGGCACCGGAATGCCCTTCTCCTTCAGATACAGAAGGGTCTGTGTCAAAGGCGGCGCATCGACGCCGCATTCCTGAAGCTCCCTGCGATGGTGGAGGAAAATATCCATGGGCTTTCCATCCATCACCAGATGGCCCTTGTGCATCACCAGCAGGCGGGTAGCCAGCCGTGCAATGTCGTCCATGTTATGGGATACCAGGATGACGGAAAAAACGCCTTTCTGGTACCAGCTCTGGATGCGGGAGAAAATTTCACGCCGTCCGATGGGGTCAAGGCCTGCCGACGGCTCATCAAGGATAAGGAAATCGGGATGCATGGCAATCACCCCGGCAATGGCCACGCGCCGCTGCTGGCCGCCGGAAAGGCGGAAAGGCGAACGGCCGCCGAAGGTATCGTAATCAAGGCCCGCAAATTTCATGGCACTCTTCACTCTTTTTTCCGTTTCCTCTTCACTGCAGCCCAGATTCTTCGGACCGAAGGCGATATCCTTGGCCACGGTTTCCTCAAAGAGCTGATGCTCCGGATACTGGAAAACAAGCCCCACATGGCTGCGGAGCTCTTTCATGGAATATCCCTCTTTATAAATACTTTCTCCGTTATAAAGGATATCTCCGCTCGTTGCCTTTAAAAGTCCGTTTAAATGCTGGGTCAGGGTTGATTTTCCGGATCCGGTATGACCGATGAGGCCGATAAACTCGCCATCATGGATCGTAAGATTTACATCCTTTAAGGCATATTGCTCAAAGATCGTTCCCTGCCCGTATATATGATTCAAGTGTTTAATTTCGATTGCCATATTTCCACCATTTCTCCACTATTTTAAGAGCGGAACAAGTTCGTCCACAAGCTCGTCGATGGAAAGAATTCCATAAGGAAGATCCATTCCGGCTTCCTTTAATTCATCTGCCAGTTCCGTTACCTGCGGCACATCGAGGCTGTATTTTTTCAGTTCCTTGACTCTGGAAAAGACCTCTTTCGGGGTTCCGTCCATCACGACATGTCCACCGTCGATAACGACTATCTTATCGGCGTCACGGATAGTGGAAAGTCGGTGAGCGA